>OIXR01002285.1_pt1 | contig 10904 bp, 10 predicted proteins | sample 1587831 | NCBI WGS metagenome assembly OIXR01 (sample SAMN03283263) | human gut metagenome | biome: human-associated habitat; material: feces | host: Homo sapiens | place: USA | collected 2013
CAGTCAACCCCGTGGCCAACGATGCCTATCCGATCTACAAGGAAAACAGCAGAGAGTATTCTCTTTTGAAAACAGAGAATTTCCGTACCGTGCTGATGATGGAGGTAGGTGCTCTTTTTGTCGGAAGGATTGAAAACCGGCCAGGGAAAGCATTTGTGAAACGGGGAGACGAAAAAGGGAATTTTGCTTTCGGCGGCTCCACCATTGTGCTGATCACCGAAAAAAATGCGGTAAAGCCGGATGAAGATATATTAAACAATTCCCGTAAAGGAATTGAAACAAGAGTATTCATGGGAGAAAAGATCGGAGAATCCTTTTAGAGGGTTCTCCTTTTTTGGCGGATAAAATAAAAAAAATGAAATTACGTTCACACACACAACACAAACCTGTGATATATTATGAGCAGTAGCAAAGCGGAATGGAAATATCCGCTTTAGAATGAACCGGAAGTAAAAGCTCAGCTTTTTGTAAAGAGGGATGATACAGAGCATTTCGGGCTGTCAGCAGCTGTCCGGAACAGCGACTGAGAAACGGAGGAAGATAGAATGGATGCATTAAAAATTCTTGTAGTAGATGACGAGAGCAGAATGAGAAAACTGGTAAAGGATTTTCTCACCAAAAAGAATTTCCAGGTACTGGAAGCCGGTGACGGTGAGGAGGCCATGGATATTTTTTATAAAGAAAAGGACATTGCGCTTCTGATCCTGGATGTGATGATGCCGAAGATGGATGGCTGGGAAGTATGTCGTGAGATCCGCAAAAATTCCAAGGTTCCCATCATTATGCTGACAGCAAGAGGAGATGAGCGTGATGAGCTTCTGGGATTTGAACTCGGGGTGGACGAATATATCTCCAAACCCTTCAGCCCCAAGATCCTTGTAGCACGTGTAGAAGCCATTCTTCGAAGAACGGGACAGAGCAACCCAGATGAGATACTTTCAGCAGGTGGGATTGTCATTGACAAGGCAGCGCATCAGGCAACGGTAGATGATAAACCGATGGATCTGAGCTTCAAGGAATTTGAGCTTCTGACTTATTTCCTGGAGAATGAGGGAATCGCTCTTTCCAGAGAAAAGATCCTGAATTCTGTGTGGAATTATGATTATTTCGGAGATGCCAGAACCATTGATACTCATGTCAAAAAACTGAGAAGTAAAATGGGCGATAAGGGCGAGTATATCAAGACAGTCTGGGGGATGGGCTATAAGTTTGAGGTAGGAGAATGAAAAAAACGAAGGAAAAAATAAAAAAGATCCACAGTCTCCGCCATCAGATCACAGCATACTTTATCGGTCTGCTGTTTTTATCCATTCTGACTATTACCGTGATCAACGGAGCCTTTCTTGAAAAATATTATGTGACAAAAAAGATCGATGTACTTCTGAATCTCCGAACAACTTTGGAAAATACAGATATTGACAAGATGATGAACAGCAACAGTTCGAAAGGTATGGAGAGTATTCCCGATGAGATCCAGAGAGCCTGCTCCAGAAACAATCTTTCCTGGGTTATCATTGACAGCAGCAATACCAGCTGGCTTTCCTGGGGCGAAAATGAAAAAATGCTTCAGAGCAAGCTGTTCGGATATGTCTATGATCTGGATGAGGACGGAGATAAGAGCCGGACCTTGAAGCAGGGTGACAATTATACCATCCAGCAGTCGCATGACCGTTTTGCGGGAATGGATTATGTGGAATGCTGGGGACAGCTGGATGAGGAACATTATTTTATCATAAGGACACCCCTTGAGAGCATCCGGGAGAGCGCTGATATTTCCAATAAGTTTTACTTTGCGGTAGGTCTGATGATCATAATCTTAAGTGGTCTGGTCATTATGGTCGTGACCAGGAGGATCACCCGTCCCATCAGTGAGCTTACGGAACTTTCCAGAAAAATGTCAGATCTGGATTTTGAGGCAAAATACGAGAGCAAGGTCGGCAATGAGATCGATGTTCTGGGAGATAATTTCAATCGGATGTCCTCACAGCTGGAGACTACCATCAGTGAACTGAAATCTGCAAATAATGAACTGCAGCGTGACATTGAGGACAAGATCAAGATCGACAAGATGCGAAAGGAATTTCTGGATAACGTGTCCCATGAACTGAAAACTCCCATAGCCCTGATCCAGGGCTATGCAGAAGGCTTAAAAGAAAATATTTCTGATGATCCTGAGAGCAGAGAGTTCTATTGCGATGTCATTATGGATGAAGCCTCCAAGATGAATAAACTGGTAAAAAATCTTCTCACACTGAATCAGCTGGAATCCGGCAAAGATGCAGTTGTAATGGAGCGGTTTGATATCGTATCCCTGATCCGCGGCGTGCTTCAGACCATGAATATCATGATCGGGCAGAAGAATGCAAAAGTGATCTTTGAGGCGGAGAAGCCGGTTTATGTATGGGCAGATGAGTTTAAGATCGAAGAGGTTGTGACAAACTATGTAAGCAATGCCCTGAACCATCTGGAGGGAGAGAAAGAAATCGAGATCAAGCTGCAGGATGAGGGTAACCGTGTGAAGATCAGTGTGTTTAACACAGGGACTCCGATCCCTGAGGCAGATGTACCGAATCTCTGGAATAAATTTTATAAAGTTGATAAAGCGAGAACCAGGGAATACGGCGGAAGCGGTATCGGTTTATCCATTGTAAAGGCCATCATGGAAAGCATGAACCAGGAATATGGCGTACAGAACTTTGATAATGGCGTGGAATTCTGGTTTACACTGGACCGGAAATAATAAAACTTTACCGTGATAATGTGAAAAAATGGGCGGCAGCAGAGAAAAGTCTTTGCAACCGCCTGTTTTTGCGTTATACTAAAGCAATGTAAATCGAAGGTGAGAGAGGAATATCGAGATACAAAAGAGCAGGAGGAAGCATTATTATGATAGGAATCATTGACTATGATGCAGGAAACATCAAAAGTGTGGAAAAAGCACTTCAGTATCTGGGACAGGAGACTGTCGTCTCAAGAGATCCCCAGGTGCTTCTGAAAGCAGATAAAGTAATCCTTCCGGGGGTTGGAAGCTTTGGTGATGCTATGGAAAATCTCAAAAAATACGGACTTGTTCCGGTAATACATGAGATCGTGGAAAAGGGAACGCCCTTTCTTGGGATATGCCTGGGACTGCAGCTGCTTTTTGAGAGCAGTGATGAGACACCGGGAGTGGAAGGTCTTGGAATCCTGAAGGGGAAAATCCTGCGCATCCCGCCAAGTCCGGGACTGAAGATCCCGCATATGGGCTGGAATTCCCTGCATATTCAGAACAGCGGAAGATTATTTAAAGGTATTCCGGAAAACACATACGTTTACTTTGTACATTCCTATTATCTTCAGGCAGAGGAGGAAGAGATCGTGAAAGCGACCACTCAGTACAGCACATGCATCCATGCGTCTGTGGAGAAGGGAAATGTATTTGCGTGTCAGTTCCATCCGGAAAAAAGCAGCCGGTGGGGCTTGAAGATCCTTGAGAATTTTGCGGCACTTGCGTCAGGCACCGGAAAGGAGGCATAATCATGTTTACAAAAAGAATCATTCCATGTCTGGATGTAAATAAAGGACGTGTAGTAAAAGGCGTGAATTTTGTTGATCTTAAGGATGCCGGAGATCCGGTGGAAATTGCCAAAGCTTACGATGCAGCCGGTGCGGACGAGCTTGTTTTTCTTGATATTACTGCCTCCTGCGAGGAGCGTGATACCGTGGTGGATATGGTAAGAGCTGTTGCAGCCAACGTATTTATCCCGTTTACCGTAGGCGGAGGAATCCGTACCGTAGATGATTTCCGGAAGCTTCTCCGTGAAGGTGCAGATAAGATTTCTGTAAATTCCGCAGCTATCGACCGTCCGGAGCTGATCCATGAGGCCGCACAGAAATTCGGAAGCCAGTGTGTAGTAGTTGCCATTGATGCCAAGAGAAGACAGGATGGCGGCTGGAATATCTACAAACATGGCGGAAGACTGGATACCGGTATTGATGCTCTTGAATGGGCAAAGAAGGTGGAAGAACTTGGCGCAGGTGAGATCCTTCTTACCAGCATGGACTGTGACGGAACCAAGGCCGGGTATGATATTGAACTTACAAGAGCCGTTGCAGATGCGGTTTCCATCCCGGTGATCGCCTCCGGTGGTGCCGGAACCCTGGAGCATTTTTATGATGCACTGACAGAAGGCGGAGCAGATGCGGCACTGGCAGCATCTCTGTTCCACTACAAAGAGCTGGAGATCCGGGAAGTGAAGGATTACCTTGCGGAAAAAGGAATTTCCGTGAGAAGATAAGTTGGATGAGAGGTGATAGATATGGCTCCTATAGCAGGAGACTGGCAGGAGGCACTGAAAGGTGAGTTTCATCAGCCCTACTATGCCAAACTTTATAAAACCGTGATGACAGAATACAGAACAAGAAAGATTTTTCCGCCGCCGGAAGATATGTTCAATGCGTTTCATTTTACGCCTCTGCATCAGGTAAAGGTTGTGATCCTGGGACAGGACCCATATCACAATGACGGACAGGCTCATGGGCTTTGCTTTTCCGTAAAAAAAGGTGTGGAAACACCGCCATCTCTGGTGAATATTTATAAGGAACTTGAGGATGATATGGGATGTTATATCCCAAACAACGGTAATCTGGAAAAATGGGCAAAGCAGGGCGTGCTTCTTTTGAACACAGTGCTGACTGTACGTGCACATCAGGCCAATTCTCACAGAGGGATCGGCTGGGAACAGTTTACCGATGCGGCCATCCGGATCCTGGACCAGGAGGATCGCCCGATCGTGTTTCTTCTCTGGGGGCGGCCTGCTCAGATGAAGGCATCCATGCTTCATAATCCGAAGCATCTGATCCTGGAAGCACCACATCCAAGTCCCCTTTCTGCCTACCGGGGATTTTTCGGATGCAAGCATTTCAGCAAGGCTAATGAATTTTTGAAAGCCAATGGGGTAGAACCTGTTGACTGGCAGATTGAGAATATTTAAGTTAGGGAAAGTAAAATGGGTAAAAAAAATGATAACACACTTGTGAAAAACGCATCTTTTCTTATGGTTGCGGCGCTGATCTCCAAGATCATCGGAATGCTGTACAAGAGTCCGCTTTCAACTACACTGGGAAGTCAGAGCTTTGCACTTTTCCAGTTTGCACAAAATGTATATTTTATCCTGCTGATGATCGCGTCCTTCAGTATTCCTCAGGCTGTATCCAAGATCATGGCGGAGAAGATCGCTTTTCACAGATATAAGGATGCACAGAAGGTATTTTACGGTGCACTGATCTATGCGGCAGTTGCCGGCGGTATCGTGGCGCTGATCTGTGTATTTGGTGCAGGAATCCTGGTTCCGGACAGTATGGCTAACGCCCGTCTGGCACTGCAGATGCTTGCGCCCACAATTTTCATGTCCGGTCTCTGCGGTGTATTCCGTGGATATTTCCAGGCATACCGCAATATGATGCCTACATCGATCTCGCAGATCATTGAGCAGATCTTTGTGGCAACCTTTGCGCTTCTAATGTCACATGTATTTATCCAGCATTTTTCCGCAACAGGAGATATGGATCTGGTCCATCGCTGGGGTGCGGCAGGTGCTACCATGGGTACCGGAGCAGGTGTGGCTTCTGCGCTGATCTTTATGCTGATCGTTTATGGGGTAAACCGTAAGATCATCCGGAAAAGGATCGTCAATGACCGCCATTCTGTAAATGAGAGTATGGGTCATGTAATGAGTAATATCGTGCTCATCATCATGCCGATCATTCTCAGTGCTTTTATTTATAATGTAAACGGATATATCAACAGTTATATGTATTCCGGTATCATGGATATCAAGGGTGCTGCCAAGGACGTGATCCAGACCTTGTATTCCGAGTACGGATATTATATGACGCTGATCAATATCCCGCTTACCCTGGCAAGTACAGCACCGACATCTATGATCCCTGAGGTTTCCGCGCATTATGCAATGCACGATATTGAAGGTGCAAATATGAAGACAGACCGTGCCACATGGATCAGTATGCTGATATCCATTCCGGCGGCAGTAGGTCTTGCAGTTCTTTCCGGACCGATCACGAGACTGATCTTCCCGGGAACCAATGGCGTAGGCGGACAGCTTCTGATCCTGGGAGGAATCACCATTATCCTGAATGGCAACTCCAATATCACCAACGGTGTACTTCAGGGAATCGGCAAGCCGAAGCTCCCGATGATTCATGCAGCCATTGCACTGGTGGCAGATGTGATAGCCATGGCACTGCTTCTGGTATTTACCAATCTTGGTGTTTATACCATTGTCATCGCCCAGATCGTTTATGCAGTTGTGATGTGTCTTCTCAATGACCGTTCCATCAAGAAATATATGGGCTATAAGAATCCGTGGAGAAGTGCTTATTTAAGCCCGTTCCTGGCATCTATCCCGATGGGGGTTGTTGCGGGAGTGGTGTATTACGGTCTGTATGCACTGATTCATTCCAATGTGATCTGCCTTGGTATTTCTGTGATCCTGGCAGCAGTTGTATACTTTATTGTATATCTGTTTGTAAGCAAGCCCGGTGAAGAAGAACTGGGTATGATGCCTGGTGGAAGATATATGAAGAAGCTGGCGAGAATGATGAAGATCATCTGATCTGTAAGTCCGATCAGTAAACGGCAATACAGTTATTCGGCGCAGAACTCAAAGTGAACACAGCTAGCATAGGAAAAAAATACTCACAGATTTGTTCCGGCAGATTTCCAGCCGGAGGATCTGTGAGTATTTTTTTATTATATCAGGTCTCTGGAAATGCAGGCTTTTGAAGAATGGATTCCTTTTAGGCTTTTTTCTGTGAAAACAGTCTTATGATCTCCAGAGTAACGTTCACAGCGGCATCCATTCCTTCTGCTGTAATGTGCTCATAAGGCCCGTGATAGGCATGTCCGCCGGTTCCGAGATTCGGGCAGGGCAGTCCCATAAAGCTTAACTGTGCACCGTCTGTGCCGCCGCGGATAGGCAGGATCAGCGGTGTGACACCGCAGCTGTGGCAGGCTTCCTCAGCCAGAGATATCAGCCATGGGCAGGTATCGATGATCTCTTTCATATTGCGGTACTGCTGGGTGATGGTAAGAGTTACGGTACCTTCCCCCCATTTTTCATTGAGGATCTCCGTGATATTTGTGAGCGTTTTCTGACGGATCTCAAAAGAAGCGGCATCGTGATCCCGGACAATATACTGAAGCTCAGCCTGGGAAACATCTCCTTTCATGGAACACAGATGGAAAAATCCTTCGTAATTATCTGTATTCCTGGGAGTATCTGCCGCCGGAAGCATGGAGTTAAATTCCATGGCAACGAGGGCTGCGTTGATCATAGTATTTTTGGAAGAACCGGGATGTACATTAACACCCTGGAAGGTTACTTTTGCACTGCAGGCGTTAAAGTTTTCGTACTGGATCTCGCCTTCCGTATCACCGTCCAGGGTATATGCATAATCCGCACCGAATTTTTTTACATCAAAGTGGGCCGGTCCCATGCCGATCTCTTCATCCGGAGTAAAAGCAACGCAGAGAGGTCCGTGAGGTATTTTTTTCGTAAGGATATGCTCCAGCGCAGTGAGGATCTCTGCAATGCCGGCCTTGTCGTCTGCGCCCAGGATCGTGGTTCCGTCTGAGGTGATCAGGGTACGCCCGGCAAGTGAAGCAAGATGGGGGAACATTTCCGGGGAAAGGGTTCTGCCGCTTGTGCCGAGAGGGAGCTCTTTTCCATCGTAATCTTCTGTGACCACCGGTGTGACTGTATGGTCGCAGAAATCGGAAACCGTATCCATGCTTCATCAAGATTAGACTTTTGAAACAGATTAGCTACTCGTGGAAGAACAACCGTACCTATAGAAGTTACAACAGTCATTGCAAGGCGCGCGATTCTCTCTGATTGTTCATAACAACCATTAGCATAATCTGAACCAGTAATCCATCCAATCATACTCTTATCAAGAATCGTATATACTTGAATTGCAATAGATGGTAAAAAAATCAATAAAATATCCTTAAACCCGTCAAATGGATTAATTCTTTTCACAAAGCATATGTATTGAGGCATCACTCGCCACATCGAAAGACTTCCTAAAATCTGGGCCAGCATCAAAATCAGTACATATTTCCACGTATCATTTGCTGTCTTTATAAAAATAAAAATTCCACTAAGACATATAATCCTGACTATCAAATTTCTTATTACTACACTTTTAAAATCCTCAATACCTTGATAAAACCACGAAATATCAAATGTAACATTTAATATACTAAGTGCAATAATAATGTTAATCAGATTTAATCCTTCAAAAAAAATTGCATATATAAAATATAAGATGAATGAAATTAAACTCATAACACAACGGAAGAAAAAGGTATTCCAAAATACTTGACTCATTTCTTCTTTATTGTCGCGATAATACGCAATTTTTCTTTGCCCATAAATAGTTGAACCTAATGCAGCCAGCAAAGTAAAATATGTAACCATTGCTGATGCATAACTGTATTTTCCAATGTTATCCGCACCCAAAACTCTTGAAACATACGGAGTTGTCACAAAAGGAACTAACAAAATTAATACCTGAAAGGCAGAGTTATAGAAGGAAAGAGGTTATCACATATGCCCAGAACGAAAGGCAGCAAGAACCGTCCAAAAACCAATACCACTAAAGACTACGCATCCCAGATTGCGGAGAAGCAGGAGACTGTTGGTAAGTGCCTCAAAACATGGCGTAGTGACCATCGGAGATTTTCCTGATATATTTTATTCGTAAAAAGTATATCGAAGGAGGCTGCACATATGGCAAGAACAAATCAGGGAGCTGTTACAGCCTTTGGTGAAGTCCTGCGTTTAACGAATTCTGCTTATTCTCATAATGCGCAGAACAGAAACATGTCCACAGATAACCGTCTGATGATCTATTTTCAGGGTATGAAACTTTATATTCCAGAAGGTTTTCAGCCTAATATACTTCTGAAGCTTCTACAGACAATGAAAAAGCTATGATGAAGCGTATTGCGGAAGGGGCATCCCGCATATTCATTGTTTGTGGAAGAACAAATATGCGCAAATCTATCGATGGATTATGCGCAATTATACGTAAGTGCCTCAAAAAATGATGTAGATATCATAACAGAAAATCTGTTATTTTACACTACGCCATGTTTTGAGGCATTTACGTATATTAGACGAGAGATTTAAATAACGGGAGGGATAAACCTATGTGTGGAATCGTTGGTTTTACAGGAAAGCGTCCGGCAGCACCGATCCTGCTGGACGGTCTGTCGAAACTGGAATATAGAGGATATGACTCAGCTGGACTGGCTGTCCGTGATGGAGAGGCGCTGGCAGAGGTCGTGAAGGCAAAGGGCCGTCTGACGAATCTGGTCGAGAAAACAGATGCAGGCAAAGCGTTAAAAGGAGCCTGTGGTATTGGACATACCCGCTGGGCTACCCATGGTGAGCCCAGCCAGATCAATGCACATCCTCATGTTTCTGGTAACTGCAGTAAATCAGGTTCCGGTGCTGTGGAGTCTGAGGTCGTTGGTGTACATAACGGTATCATTGAGAATTACACAGAATTGAAAGAGAAGTTGCTGAAGCATGGCTACACTTTTTATAGTCAGACCGATACAGAAGTGGTTGTTAAGCTGGTTGATTACTATTATAAAAAGTACAACCTTGGTCCCATTGATGCCATTGCGAAGACAATGGTCCGTGTTCGAGGTTCTTATGCTCTTGAGCTGATGTTTCGTGACTATCCGGGCGAGATCTGGGTGGCTCGTAAGGACAGTCCGATGATCATTGGTATCGCAGATGGTGAGACCTATGTGGCTTCCGATGTACCGGCAATCCTGAAATATACGAGAAATGTATATTATATCGGGAATCTTGAGTTTGCAAAGCTGACACCGGGCGAAGCTCATTTTTATGATCTGAACGGTGACGAGATCGAGAAGCAGACTACAGAAATCAAGTGGGATGCGGAGGCTGCTGAAAAGGGCGGTTTTGAGCATTTCATGATGAAAGAAATCCACGAGCAGCCGAAGGCTGTCCAGGATACCCTTAATTCTGTGATCAGGAATGGTGTGATCGACCTGTCCAGTGTGGAAATCAATGAGGACGAGATTAAGAGCTTTGAGCAGATTTATATTGTTGCCTGCGGTTCTGCATGGCATGTTGGTATGGCTGCTCAATATGTACTGGAGGATATGGCAGATATCCCGGTACGTGTGGAGCTTGCGTCGGAGTTCCGCTATCGTAAAATGCCAGTTAATCAGAAAGCCCTAGTGATCGTTGTCAGCCAGTCTGGTGAAACAGCAGATACACTGGCAGCACTGCGGCTTGCAAAGGAAAAGGGTATCGCTACGATGGCGATCGTCAATGTGGTTGGTAGCAGTATTGCCCGTGAAGCAGATAAGGTGTTCTACACACTTGCTGGTCCGGAGATCTCTGTTGCTACGACCAAGGCATACAGCGCACAGCTTGTGGCTATGTACTGCCTGGCTGTTCAGTTTGCAAAAGTCAGAGGAAAGATCACAGACGAGCAGTATGGTTACTATATTTCTGAGCTGCAGACCATTCCGGCGAAGATGCAGAAGGTCCTGGAAGATAAAGAACGTATCCAGTGGTTTGCTGCTAAGTATGCCAATGCCCATGATGTATTCTTTGTGGGCCGTGGTATTGACTATGCAGTTTGCCTGGAGGGCAGTTTGAAGTTGAAGGAAATCAGCTATATCCATTCTGAAGCATACGCAGCAGGTGAGCTGAAACATGGCACGATCAGTCTGATCGAGCAGGGAACGTTGGTCATTGGTGTATTGACTCAGAGCGGACTGTATGAGAAGACTGTAAGCAATATGTTAGAATGCAAGAGCCGCGGATCTTACCTGATGGGGCTGACTACAT
>OIXR01002291.1_pt1 | contig 10886 bp, 11 predicted proteins | sample 1587831 | NCBI WGS metagenome assembly OIXR01 (sample SAMN03283263) | human gut metagenome | biome: human-associated habitat; material: feces | host: Homo sapiens | place: USA | collected 2013
AGATATTACCTCCTTCTTCCTTTATGATAACCAAGGTATATCGATAATTCTACTTTTGTTCCTACCTTTTATTTTGCTTGCGGTTTACATTTAGGCAATCAATGATTGCCTTTTCGATTTTCCTCATTTTTTTACAGATATTTTATCAATCCCGCTCGCAAAGCGTCATTGACTGATTCCGTCAGGTTCTTTCCTTCCTCCAGCGCCATCCTACGTAGTGCTTTATCAATATCTCGATCCAGATAGTAGGCCCGCTGCACCCGGTCGCTATTTTTCTTTGTATTTTTCTCTTCAGCAACAGCAGCATTCTCGCTTTGGCGTCCTGCTCCGATGATAGACTTAAACGCAGCCTCCCGGTCAAACTTTGCTTTCTCTGCCATTATTCATTTACCCCTTTCAAAAATTCGTCAATAAACGCTTTATAGTCCTCTGCCACCGTAGACTTGTTGGCATAGTCAAAAATGTCCTGGCTGTTCGCCTGGGCCTCCTCCACCACTACAGCAGATCGAATGTATGTCTTGTAGATCGGCGCAGAAATGTATTCGCCAAGCTGCTCCGCCAGTTCCTTCATCTGCCGGCTGATATTCGCCCGCGGATTAAATCTCGTAAACAAAATTCCTCTCACTTTGACAGCCGGATTGCAATACTTCTGAACGCTGGTGACGGTTTCATTGAGTTGAGATATCCCGGCCGTGGCAAAAATTCCTGCCGTTGTCGGAATCAGAATATCGGTGGCACAGGTGAAAGCGTTCACCGTCAAAACCCCCAGAGAAGGCGGTGTGTCAATCACGATAAAATCATAGTCACCGGCCACCGGCGCCACGGCCTCCTTCAGCCGGTGTTCCTTGCCGGTCTGGGAGAGTTCCTGCTCTGCGCCAGCCAGCATAATATTGGCCGGTACAACGTCATATCCGCCCTTCGTGTGCTGAATGGCGTCCTGGATGCTGGCCGCCCGCTTCATAACCTCATAGATCGTCTGGACATTATAGTTCTCTGCTCCGCAGGCCGTAGAGAAATTTCCCTGCGGATCAAGGTCAATCCCCAGAACCCTGTACCCCTTCGCTGCCAGTCCTGCAGCCAGTGCCTGTGACGTAGTTGTTTTGCCGACACCGCCCTTTTGATTTGCTACTGCAATAATCATGTACTCACACTCCTATTTTTATAGTTTCATATTTTTGTAGATAACTATATTTGTAGTTTACTACATTTATAGATATATAGCAATATAGAAAAGCGGAAGAACACGTTGTTCTTCCGCTTTTTCATTACTGCCAAGACATTTGAATTTTTCTGCGATTGTCCGCACAATCCCTCAAATAGAGATTGATAAGAGTCTGATACGGGATTCCATCTGCTGCCGCCATAGACTTAAAATAATCCAACGTGCTCCCTTCAACATCAATAGTAACCTTTACCTTGCTCGTGTACGGATTTTTACTTGGATTCAGTCCTCTGATATTATACTCGTCCCTCATAGCTAATCTTCATAGTTTAGTCCTGTCTTTCACGGGCCCACAGGCCCACCGGAGACACACCAGGATGCCCAGGCATATACCATCCCTCATCATTGTACTCAAAGGATACAGTCCGCCATGTGCCTCCATCGAGCCGATCTGGGAGCAACACATCCATACCCTGGCCACAATGAATATCCCAGCCATCCCAGGTCAGGCGATCACGCTCCGGCTCGTAGCCGATCTGCAAGACTTTTCGAGACATAGTTCTCCCTCCAATCAGTCCTCATAGTGTCCCCGGCAGGACAAAACGACGATGCTGTCATTTTCAACGGTATAAACAAGTCGGTTCGTATCATCAATACGTTTACTCATGCCTTTGATCTTCCGCAGTAACTCCGCTTTTCCTATGCCCTGCACTGCCCCATCACGCTGCAGCTCCTGGAGCAGCTTATTGATCCGCTTCAACGTTTTCTTATCCTCTGACTGCCAGTACAGGTAATCTGCCCAGGCGTCAGGCGAAAAGGTAATGCTATGTGCCATCGCCCGCCATCGCCTCCAGCTCCTCCATCGTTTTCACAATCCCAAAGCCGGCGCGCACCTGCTCCAGACCTCTTTCCAGCTTTCCAAGATAGGCAGCATTCCGCTCTGCCTTCTCCAGCTCATTAAACCGTTCCTCGCTGATGATCACCACATTTTTTTCGGCTTTTCTGGTTACAATTACCGTTTCTCCTCTGTCTGTCACCCTATCACAAAAATCCTTCAGGCGACCACGGGCAGTCGTAAAGTTAATAGCAATCATAAAAGACACCTCCAGTCTATATTATGTACCATTTATTGTCCTTTTTATTGTACCATATTTATCAATTCATTTCAAGTTTTTCTATCTCACATGACGGAAATATCATCCCACCACTTGCGTATCGTCTTAGGATCAAGTCCGGTATCTCTATGGCAATCTGCTTTCCGTCCTTCTGGATGCTGTTGCCGCCATTCGTACACTTTCTTCTCTGCAGTCCCGCTTCCTTTTGGTCTCCCTTCCTTTACAGATTCTCCCAACTGTTTCTTCAATGTTTTCATAGTATTCATGACATGAACATGATCTCTTTGTTTTCTCCAATTTCTCTTATTAACCGGCATAGACATTCCAGAAATTTTTGCAATATCATCTCTGGGAAAGGTCACATAATCTTCATTGAACATTTCCAGAGCGCACACAATATCATCTTTCGTAAAACGGTTGATGTCCTCCACACTCATATCATCGTATCGCTGGAGTAGTCCAAAAGCATCCTCCCGAAGTTCGTCCTCGTCTATATCACATTTCTTCGCATAGATTGCCAGCGTCATAATGCCATAAAAACGATGTCCTACTTTAATCTCGTCAGCAATCCGTCTTAGCCACCAATCATAAAGGTCTCGCTTTACCGTCCAGCGTCCTCTACGCTCCTTCTTCACAATCCTGCGCTCATACCAGTCTGGATACTTCTCTTTGGCCTCAGCCAAAGATAACCGGCTCTTTTTCATAAGCGCCTGCAGGTGCTGCCGTTCACCATTGCTGGCAGGAATATAGTCCAGTAGCTTCTCCAGCTCTACCGCACCACCAAAACGATACGCCACCACAGGATAGTCCCGTCCTAACTTGGAACCGGAACCAACTACACGAAATCCCTGCAAAACGCCCTGCATTTGCGGCTCCTTAATAGACGAGGTGAACCTGTTCCATATCTGCCGGGTAAGAGAGTATTTCAGTTCTTTCAAAATCTTCTGATTGTGCGGATACATAGGGACCGGCTCCGTCAGCACATAATACAGATGCAAACCTGTTCCGCTGTTTACTATAAAGGTTGCCTTGGGAATAATATCCTTATTCATCTGGTGCAGCGTGTCCCGGAGCTGCGGCATATAAACACCGTCCAGATCGAAAACCAAAGCATAGAGATAGCGGGCATTCTTACCACTCCGCTGCCTGCCAAAATACGAAATAGGAGACATGATCGTAAAATCTGTGTTCTGGATCTCACCCAATTCCTCCAGCTCATCGGTAATCAAATGCCTTCTTGTCTTACCGTCTCCCTCAATCTCCAGCGCAACACCATTTTCCTGGCTATCCTGTTTCTTCGGTACTGTCAGTGCAATAGCGTTGCCTTTGGCATCTTCATAATGACCTTTTCGTTCAAAGGAACCTTTCGGGAAGATCTCCCGATAAAACTCATACGGCTCCACCGGCTCTAAAAACTGATCCAAATGGGCGTTCTTCTCTCGGTAAAGCGCCCGCTGCCGTTCCAGAGCGGTCTGCTGATCCGTCATTCAGTCTCCCTCGCTTTCTTTCTCAACCGCTCCCGTTCATCCGCAATCAGCTTTACATACCTCTGGCTAAAAACTTTCCGATCTGCCCTAAAATCAGCCTTTTCCTCTTCGGTCATTTCTCTGGTGTTTTCTTCAAGATAGTAAATCGTCTGCGGCACATCGTAGTAATTATCCCAAATATACTGCGGCTTCAACGGATCAACCGGAATCCGCCCCCGCAGCCCCCATTGATTAACCGTTTTACTGTTTTCCGGTTTTATTCCCCGTTTCCTCGGTTGTTTCATATAAGCACCTCCAAAAGAAAAAAGAAGCAAAAAAGAAAATCCGCTGCGGCGGGGAACGCCTACGGGCGGACAGGGGGAAAAGGGGAGCCAAAGAGCGCCGCCAAAGGCGGCTCAAGGAGAAAGTCACCTCCCCTTTTCCCCCTCGCTCCGGGGCATGGAAATATGGAAAACCCAATGGGTTTACCACATTCCCACACCCCTCCGCACACCCCCTTTTTCCCTCCGACTTTCTCCCTTTTTGATAGAAAATTTTGTTTTTATTTTTAGGTACGAAACCCTTAAAGGGGGGCATATATTATCAATGAGTTAATTCCCTATTTTTGATTATAAGTATAGCCTGTCCGAGAAAAAAATTCAAGCCCTTCAGACAGGCTATTTTTACAAATAATATTCTACTCACCGCTTGCATAAACTACGATAGGCGTGGTATAATAGCCATAGCCTAAGAGATTAGCAAAATTCCAGCATAGCGAAAGCCGGGAAGGGTGCCACCTTCCCGGCTTTCTTTCATGCTTAGTTGCCCTTGTTTCGGTCATCAAGCCATTTACAAATGTAAGTGCCAATTACACTTGCTCCGATGCCGATTAAGAGATTGCAAAATGACTCCAGCATAGCATTCACCTCCTTCCCATTACTGGGCCGGAGTTGGGCAACATTGGCATTTTAGCACACTCTGTCGAATTTGAAAAGCCGCTGTTTGATACAGCGGCTTTTCTCATGGCCTCATATCTTTCGGAACCTGTGGTATCGGCTTCTGATGCACCAATATGATGTCCCAAAAGCCGGTCTTCTCCCCTCGCCGTGCCTGATAGTTTGCACGCAGCTGATACCGAACAAGAACATTTTCATTTTCCATTATTTCATTATATTCAAATGGGTCACAGAACTTCGGATCTGGCTTCTCACAAATTCCAATTCTGCTTAACGCCCACTCTTTTCCATCTTCATGCTGCATTAGATCTTCATGAATCTGATATCTGGCCTGTTCTTCAGTGAAATCTACAGAATAGGGACTCTGCAGCACCGTTTCCCATAATGTGATTGTGTAATAACCCCGACTGTTCTTTCTCTGCAATTTCTTTTCCTGCATATTCATCACAACATATCCGGTATGCTCTTTTTTCGGTTTTAGTCCTCGATCCGCATTAGCTCTTTCCCGAGAGATCCGCAGCAGGTTTTCATTTAGGTGCCGTTGATATGCTGCATCCTTCTGGGCCTGCGCCAATGCTCCCTGCATTTCTGCGATTTCCTTGACCGCCTGATCTCTCACTTGCCTGATTTGGTATGCAGCATTCTTTTTTTCTTCGTTCATTTGACGGTCAGCATTCTGACGTTCAATGCCGACCGTTCGGATTGCCTCGTCCCTCTCCCGGACAATCTTTTTATACTCGTTCAGCGTCAGAATCACGTGGGTACAATCTGGGTCCGAGCTGCCGCCAGGAACATCTTTATAACCCACTATCGTTTTCTTTACAAACTCGCTCACGGCGGCACACCTCCTTACAGGCCCCGAATGTAGTTATCCGCTACAACGCTAATACGGTTATGCCCCAGCGCCTTGCTGCAGATCAGCATAGCAGCCTTGTCCAGCTTCTTCCCCGCTTCATCTTTTCGGCAAGTATAAACCTCGCTTTGATAACGCCGCCCGGTGCCACGGTTTACCCGGTCATAGGGAATCTCTTCGATTGCCCTGGCATGAGCCTTGTAGATCGCCGTGGCATACTCCGCACGATAACCGTGGATGTCGGCGCAATTATGGACGTGCTGCCACACCTTCTCCTCTGGCGGTGTATCAGTTATCCGTTCAATGATCTGCCCCGCATTTTTGCCTATAATCGGGCTTAAACGCTCCCGTCCGCCCTTTCCGTTGCGGACATGGATAAACCACTCCTCCGGGAACAAACGTGCGTCCTGGAGCATTTCAAGGCGCTTTGTGACACTCGGTGCTCGCTGCTCCTCCGGAATTCTCTGCAGTTCGGAGATCTCCGCCTCAATTTGCGCCCTGGGCACCAGATCCTTCCCCCGCAGCTCCTGCAGCTCCTTTCGCCGCAGGCCGGTTCCCCGGCAAAACTTTATCAGTTCATCATTGTTCGTCTTGGAGAAATGCTTGTCCCGCACCCGGTCCCCCCGGCTCCGTTTAATCTCCTCACGTTTTCGCTTGGGCGGATTAAAGTAATTCTCGTCATCCGGGGAAATCCCGTATAGCTTTCCCAGCGCTTTCGCTTCGAGCTGCACCGTCCACGCTGAAAGCCCCTGATCCACTCTGGTCTGAAGCCATTCATTAGCATACTTCTTTGCACTCTTCAGCGTTGTACACTCCGGATGCTTCTCCTTGATGTACTTGATAAAATATTTGGTATGTTTCCAGTAGCTCTTATAGGTGTTGAACGCAAATATTTTATCTTTCTCTGTGCCATTGGCTACCGCCTCTTTTTTGCTCTCGCCAAAAGCCTGCATCCCGGTAAGCCGGTCATAGGCTTGCTGGTGCAGATCCTTGAAGTACGCTTTATTTCTACGCCCCATTCCGACTTCCTTTCGTGCATCTATTTTTGTATAAATCTATATTTCTATAAAACTACATAACTATTTTCTTAGTTTTATAGACTTCTACATTTCTCGTTCAAGCTAAGCCGCCTCATGCCAGCTCCATTCGGAGACTCGACAATCGGCAAAATACACTTTTTAACGTCTTATGTATGACGGGTTTGGGATTGCTCCCTACACTTTTTTTAATCTGCTTATGTGTGCAGCTCTGTTTTATTGAGATCTACGGCAGTTCAGATTCTGTCGGCTTCTTTGTAGAGGAAGCAGCTCTCCGGAAGATCTACAGTATTCCGGCTACTATCAGAAAGTGGATAGGAACAGATACGTTTTATTTACCGGCACGTTCAAAAGGATTACTAATACCGGGTCCATGATGCGCTTTCCAGTTCACAAAGGTTACTACGGCAAGCCCACGCATCACACAGGTGTATCGTACCTGAAGTGGCTTCTGATTAGCAAATTGCTAAACCCCCGACCGGCAGATCTGCCAGCCAAGACGCTCTGGGCCTAATTACTATTTACCCTCGCCCAGACGAGCTTCGTTCTTCACTTCTGCTGCCAATCACACACCACTCGCAGCCGCCATCCATCCCCCTTTCTTTCAAGGCTTCGATCCAGCGTCTACCGCAGCCTTTCCTATCCAAGAACATCTTACCATACGTTGCGGAGGTTGTCAACATAACCACAAAATTAACCGTATAACGGTTTACCCGTTCACACATAGTGCAAACGGGTAAACCGTTATTAATTAATCTTTCCTGTAAATTTGTTTATTATTCACATTTAATATTTACACGACGCGTGTTTTATAGTATAAATTAGAGATGAGCAAAACACGTCCTAAATAAAAGGGGCGAAGAGAGAAAAAGCGAGGATGACTCGGTAAAGAGAAAAAACGCATAAAAAGCAAGCCCGGTAGAAAACCGAGCGAATAAAGCCATACAGGAACATCCATTAAGCGGATCGCCTGAATGATTTAGACGCGCGGTAGGAGTGAGAGCCGGACAAAACGGCGGCAAGGGCCACAGCCAGGGCAGAGATGTGGGCGAGCGTATTGAGGTTTGCCGCACTGTTTCCGTTGCGCACCCATAATCGTTCCTGCCCAGACGCCTTAAAGCGGGAGTTATATCTTTCACACTCTGTACGCAAAGCGTATGTCCTCTTGAAGTAGAGGCAGGCACGGTCAATGGAAAGCCTGTAGTCCGTAGGAAGCATTCTGTATTTGGTGCAGCCCCTGTTTTTCTTTCCGTTGTTCCAATTTTTGTGGTTGCAGGGACAAACACCGTGTTTGGATTGGCGGAAAGGACAGCAGAATTTCTGGCGGGTACGTCCGTTGTCTGTGGTTTTTCCATCCTTGTGCATAGCCAGCCCAGCCTCACAGATCGGATTGCCTGCCAGAAGAGCTTTGTTCTTAGTCTTGCGCTTTTTGAGAGGTATAAAGGCTTCACCGGCATAGACCGATTTCACGGTGTTGTAGATGATTTTCGCATCGTAGCCCTTATCCGCAAGAAAGGAACATCCCTGCAAAGGGATGACTTGGTTGGCTGCGGCGAGGATGTCAACGGCAACTGTGGAATCCATGATGTTGGCTGGTGTGGTCAGCTCATATAGCGGCAACCCGGAGATACAGTCTACCAGCACATGGCTTTTGTATCCCCAGTAAAACTCATACCTGCGCTCATTGTGCTGGTTGGAAGCTGAATGGACGCCCAACGCGCAATCCGGATCACATTTCGGCTGAACTTCTTTGGAGAATTTGTCTTTTGCAAAGGATTTGGGATTGTTCTGCTTTGTGTTCGCCTTGATCGGAGTAGAATCCAAGCCAATGAAGGAACCGTCCACTATACCCAACTCGTACAGCTGCCGTACCAGATCCGCCATAACAGGCTTTAACTCGGTGTTATCCAGCTGTCGCAGGAAGCGGTCATAGGTCCAGTAGGATGGCAGAGGCTCCATGATGTTGAAGCCGCAATAGTGAGCGATGAGCCGGTTGTTGTCCAGATAATCAGCCAAATCGGTGATCTGCGAAAATCCCTCGCACTTCATGACGATAAACGCGCAGACCATGGCTTCTTTTGGAAAGCCCCGCCGCCCAGTCGCCGCTTTGGGCAGCGTAAAGTCCAAACTGCTAAAGAGTTTGTCGTAGAACACAGCGGCACTTTGGGATGTGAACAGCGTCACGTCCTGAATAATTTCCTGTCGGTAGATAGCGGCCAGCCCCTTTCAGGTGGTGTTTTCTCACAAGTCAATTATACCAAAAAGGGGCTCCGCTTTCTACAATATATGAGTGATTCCCGGTTCCTGCCATGGCCGGAATCCATTGTAACTACTATACTTTTGAAGTTTTGCTCATGGCTGGTATAAATTAATCAGAGGGTGGATTTTGCTTTCTGGAACGTTTCACGCATAAATTTCGTCCCACACATCCAAAAAAGGAGGTTATTATGAAAAAGATCTTCTCCCTTATTATTTCCTTCTCCTTGATTCTCACCTTCTCTTCCACTGCACTTGCAACTAACAACACTGAGAAAAATTTTTATATCCCATCACCATCTGAAATCCAAGCAACATATGAACAGTTAACGACTGCACGTACCTCAAAAGACGCAATGATCGAATCTGTCTTATCAGATAGCTCCGACTTTTCTGATCGTCCTTTACTCCAGCTTGGTGTTCTTAGCAGTTTTGCGGAATCCAAAGACGATTTAAGCATTCTTATTGCAGCTTCTTCTATTGTAACGGAAGAAATTATTCCAAACCTTACCGCCACTGACTATATTTCTCTTCTCGCAAATGATGGCTATACCGATTCTTTCAAATTTTCGCTTATTGATGCCTATTCTTATGCCGATGCATCTATTGTGACCCGTAATTCTGCAAATTTGCCTTTAGTCGATGAGGAATTAGTTTCCTTTGTTCTTCCAAACAGCAATCTTTCTATCATAGCTTTGACGTCAATCCAAGATAGATCTACCATTGGTTTACCGGTACTCACAAATCTATTCGATGATGGTACCGAAGCAGAAAAGCAATCTTCCCTCAAATTCATGGTTGAGTTATATCCTGCCACCGCAGTCTCTTATACAACTGATATTTTGTCCAGCAACGATGAGTTGTCTGCATTGTATAGATCCGCTATTAACTTTATTCCATCTCTGGTAAAAAATTCTGACGTATTGACGGAAAAAGAAGCACTTCAGATTATCAGCAATATACTTACAAATACTGAAAACAAATACTGAAAATGATTTGGTTAAAATAACCTGTATCCAGGCTTTGCAAAAATTGAACTCCGCTGCAGCTGCTGCCGTTGTTTCCTCAAATGTTTCAACCTTACCAGATGGATTAATCGAATATTATAATATTCACTCCGACTTTGATGTTGCTACCAATAGTGAGCACAATCTCACACCCTATTCTTCAACGAACCGTTTGGCAAACGCTATCTATAGAGATGGCGTCGCTGTTATTGAATACCATGCCGGCCTCGTTGCTCACTCTCAAGGTCCAGAATATGATGATACCGGTAAGTGGATAATTCATGCTTCTGGAGCAAGCGGCTCTGTTGTTGAATATGCAAAATATGACCCAGACTTTTTAAATGGTAAAAGTTTTGTTGGTGAATATTACATGAGCGGTATGACTTATTCCGATCAGCTTAATATTTTCTATACAGCTGTAGATTTGACAAATAATAGCATTGGCTATACTCTATTCAATCTTTTCACAACCGACCTTTCGAGTGGCACAATCTCTCCATCTGACATCAATAAAATGCGCTGTGATGGTGTAGTTGAATACAGTTACGAATATAATGGAATCAAAGTTCTTGGTGGCTCTACAAACTGGAATTGCTCTACTGTCTCAGGTCTAAATGCACACAGCGGTCTTCCCAAAGCTCAAAGCCAAGCATTTAATTGCACCTATGAATGATGATTATGGCCAACATGAAGTCCACCCTCCTCTTCCTTGTATTTATATCTCCAAGTTACTGTATTATATTCTTTATTATTTACTGCCTATCACAAGGCGCAGCTATTTGGAAAGATACTTGTATACTTCCATTGTCTCTACTAATCATTGGTAATATCCTCGCCGGTTTCTTTCTTATCAAAAAGCAATACTGGGCAAGTTTTCTAATGATTGTAGTAGGTGGCTTTATCATCAGCATAAGCACTTATTTCGATTTTATATTTCAGATTTTACAGCTCTATGGGTTGTACCTAATTGTTCATTTTTCCGCAGTCTCCTTATTTGTATTTCACAAAAATAAAGAACATAAAGGAAGAGGGAG
>OIXR01002294.1_pt1 | contig 10876 bp, 7 predicted proteins | sample 1587831 | NCBI WGS metagenome assembly OIXR01 (sample SAMN03283263) | human gut metagenome | biome: human-associated habitat; material: feces | host: Homo sapiens | place: USA | collected 2013
TGCATCCAACCACATTTTCAATTCCAGATATACTTGTACGTACGTCACCTGGTAAATCTGATATTTCATCGAGAAGACTCATTACACCAGTATAATCATAATGTCCATTCAACCCTTTTCTGAATAAGGGATCTGTAGTAAACATTTTTACAAACCAATATATAAAATCTGCCAGAAAAAAGCTATCAACAGTACCCGTATCCGTATTCAAAACAGTGATTTTTTCACTTTCCTGCGATATGATCGTACTTTCCTGATCAATACAAGAATTCATTAAAGAGTCTTTCATGATTTTATACTTCTCATAGCTCAAATATCCTTTTTTCACTACACTATCCAAGACTCCAATGATTCTCCCACAACAGTCAAAGAAAGATTCCTTATTCCCTTCATACATTGTTTTTAAGACATGTTCTATATTTTCACGATAATTATCATTAAGTAGTTTTTTTAAATAATTTTTTCCAGACATTATGACACCTCCAATTCAAAGAATTCACTATTTAATTCATCTACATGTTTTACCGGTATGATATCAACATTATATTGATCCAGTATTTTATTTTCTTTAAGGTATTCATAATTGTCCCATGGAATATATACTCTTGCGATCCCTTCACGCTCTGCTGCACATAGTTTCTCTTCCACACTGACAATACCCACATTGCCAAATGCATCTATGCTTCCAGTGAAGGCACATCCTTCGAGCTTTTTATTTAAAACACAACTCATAACAGCCATATACATTGCAACACCTGCTGAACTTCCATCCTTAGGTATACTTGGGGCTCGGAAAGAAATATGAAGCTTTGGCAATTCCTTCTTCAAAGTTCTTCTGGCATAAGACATTGCATCTGACAAAGATTCCATACATGCATCTTTAAGTAAACCAGAAACCTCAACCTCAGCCTTCTGATAAGGATCCTCAGTTACCTGAACAGCAATACAGCTACCAATATATCCTGAAACTCCCAACGCCATGGCCTGTCCAGGAACAGCTGCTTTATTTCCCATATCGCTCAATCCCAAAGTTCTCTTACTTCCCAGAACTTCTCGAATAATATCTTCCGTAATACAAAAATCAGAATATTTATTATATTTTTTTATCAAACGAACCAACAGCTTCTCTATATCCTTTTCTACATCTCTTATTCCTGATGCAACAGAATATTCACGCATAAGTAAATCCAGTGCTGTGTCTGTAATTGAGACATTGTTCACCTTTAATCTCTCCGCATAGCTTTTCAACACCATATTTTTCACAATTTTCTTCTTCGTAGTTAATGAATATCCAGGCACTGTTATCAGTCTCATACGGTCCAGAATAGATGTCGGGATTCTCGAAATATCGTTAAATGTAAGAATAATAATAAAGTTATTTTTAGGAATATTACATTCGAGATACTCATCATAATATGATTCAGATACCGGGTCTAAGAATTCATGAAAAGCTTCATAACTCTCTGCAGTTCCTTTATCAAATTCATCAAAATTAACGACATAAGAATAAGTTCCACTTTTTCTTGATAATTCTCGCATAAGAAGACTAGGTCCTGCATTAGGTACCGACTTATTCTGCCCCTTAACAATACTGGCATTGCTTGCTCCGCCAAAATTCAGTTTGACATAACCTCTATTAAGGGCTTTCGCTATTGCTTCAGCTGCAGTTGTTTTTCCTGTTCCAGGTGGTCCCCATAATCCTAAAACAGTCATTCGCTTATTATCGCCGGACAACCGCTCAGCCAATAATGCATCATCTATCTGGCAGGCCAATCCATCCTGACCAAATCTTGTCTGTTTAAAACTATTTTCAATCTGACCCATCTTATAGTGATCATAAGAACCTTTTGTTGGGTTTACCAGATAACGAAGAGAAAGAACTGCATAAGTTTTCATATTCCAGTCATCTCCATATCTGATATCTTCCAATAATTCATTCGCCCGTTCCTTAACAGAATCAGGATACATATCATAATTCCAGTAATATTTATTTTCAAGATCTCCTAAATCGGTAACATAATTATCTAACATATATTTTCCACTCTCGGCAAACTGGAAATATTCATTTAATTCTTTTACCGTGAGCTGAGGAAATTCCTTCTTGCCTTCAGCAACCATTTTAATTACAAGAGATTCTACATTCATTTCCAATTTCTTAATTTCATTATGAGATAACTGATAAATAAGAATTTTACACAACTGATCTGATAATTTATTATTAAAAATAATATTATGCTGTTCACACCGTTTAGGAAGCATAATTTCATTAATCACCCTAATAAGCTGTTTCTCTGAAATCTTCTCAAAAGTGATTTCATGCATCTCTCTCCTCAACGACATAGGAAGATTTTTTGTTGTTGAAGAAGTACATATCACCCATAAATTGGAGAGATCCATCGGGATTTCCATAAAGATATCTGTATAATTTTTCTTCTCTATCAAAGTGGTAATAAAATCAAGAATTGCCGCATCATATGTATCGATATTCTTAAAAATCAAAAGCCCATGCGTACCAACCTTCATAATTTTCTCAAATACAAGTCCACAACGACCATTTTCATATATTTTAGAACTTCCCGAAAGATACTCAACATCCTTCTTTCCAGTTAAATCCATAACCTCATATTTTATTCCTATTGCTTCCGCAAAAGCACTCGCCAGTGAACCACAGCCACAGGAACGTCCAATAAAACAGAGTGTTCTTGGTGCCTTTCTAGTTGAATTACAGATTAAAAGCTGCGTTCTCAGGTCCTCTATCTGCATTTCATGGCCAATATGATCTTCACAGCTTTTGTTAATGGCAGCATCTACATCAATTTCTTTATAATACTGATTGATCCAATCAATATTCAGAATATTTGACATAGCTTTCATATAATTTTTCTTCTCTGAGCCAGAAAGATACTTATTCAACATACGTTTACATTTATTGTATTCTGTGCGAAATTCAACTGGAATCACAGCTTTCTGCATATCAAACAGAGCATCCAATTCCTCTACCTCAATATATGTTGCAGGCAATTCCTCTTCTTTATCCGGAATTCTTTTTTTCGATAAAGCTACACATCTCTCAGAAAGATCCTTTTGCAATTCCAGTGAAAATGACTGGATTTTTTTCTGAAAGGACCTTTTTTCATCTTCTGTCATAGTTTCACATGTTTCAATAATATTCTGCCGATCCTCAACTGAATAACATGAAGATACATATAATATTGGAATTCTTTTGTTTTTCTTTTTATCACAATTACCGTAAATAATCCCTGAAAGGTATACTTTTTTTCCTTTACAGTCCTTGTAATAATCTGGCTCTTTATTAGTTCTAAATGACTGCGCCTGAATCTTACCTTCCGGTTTTTCATATTCAAATGAAATTACAGTCATAGAATTTCCACTTTTTTTCGTATCCAATACAACATTTTTCACATAACCAATTGCTTCATATGTTGACAAATTTTCACTACAAAACAGTCCATCCCTGTGCAATTCCATATAAGTCTGTTCTCTTTCAATTTTTCTTTCTACATTAGTGATTACATCATAATAACTCATATGTTACTCCCCATCCCTTCCTGTATGTTTATCTCACACTCTTCCATTCTCCCATGATTTTAAATGACAGTCGCCATAACCAATACCTTCACCCGAAACACCTCATTTCTATTCGTCATTATCCACTGGAATATATAATTTGCATTGTTTTTTCCACAAAACACGTGTCAATACTCCTAAAATAATCTCTTCCATCCCTGTCAAGACTATCGTATATCCGATGATTAAAGCAATCTTATGGATTTTTCCACTACCATTATATAAGTAGTCCATCCATACATTAAATTTAGTCAAAAGAAACACATTGACTGGTATTGAACAAAATCCTGTCAATACAAACATCCACAAATTTTCATTCTTTCTGCATATCGGCATAGTTCCAATCAATATAAATATCAAAATTACAACCACAGGTATTAACCATAACGCTTTATAATATGCAGATAAAATTGAAGTCGCCATTGGTAAAATTATAAGACCCAATAATTGAATTTTTCTTCTCATCCGTAACATTCTCACTTTTCCACTTACTATCTACTTTGGTTCAAATAAAAATATTAAAAAAATCAACTAAATTTATCAGGATAAAAATTGGTAATGATATTTGCAGAATTACAATGAGATAACAGGCAATAATTGTAATCTCTCCATTAATACCTCTTTTTCTGAGTCTCGCTTTCCCTCTGTAATCTTTAAGCAACAATTTCGCTTTCTTTAAAAACCCTTTTCCAAGTAATTCCTCACAGATTCCCATACCATCTAAGCCTTCAATCAAACTACAATTTCCAAGTGCCAGTAACACATTGATAAATGCCCCATACAATAGAGCTGTCGTGTTTATCCATCCTGTTTTCAGCAAACAAAGACATATGCCTGCCAAAAGTACATTACTCTCAATACCTGCCGCTGAAATTTGAACTCGTTGCATACGTTTTTTCACATTGTCAAAAGTAATCATCACATATGCCCCAGGAAGACAATAATAAGTCATAATTCCAAACTCATAAAATCTTCCTCCATAACTAAGACAAGCTGCTATGTGACTCAATTCATGTAAAACCACTCCGACTATGATAATTAAATACAACGCAACTATCCCAAGAGCATTCCATGATACATTCCAATCTTGCCTTAAAAATATCCATATCCCACAAATAAAAACCGGGATCCAACAAAACAGAAGTATTTTATTCCACAAACTTCCAATTAATCGATACCAACGTGTAATTTTCGGTGTCCATAAGGGAATCAATGCTGTACCAAACCCCAAAGGTATTATTTTGTCATCATCAGCTAATAACCACTCATCTTCAAATACCTCTAATAATTGATTTACTTCTTCCCTACTCATATAGGCGCTAATCTTATATGGATCTGTTTTCCCATCTAATGCATGAAGAAACCGAGCGGCTTCAATGTCCATTTCCCATTCCATTTCGTATATTTCGTTACTCACTTCAACAGTATCAGCATCTTTTCTTTTAAAAATCAGATAGTGATCCATCTTCGGATATGCTCCAACACTCATAGCTCCCTTAAACCTCCCATACTGCATTATCGCTGAAAATAATAATTCATAGTGATCGTGCCAACAAATTTGTTTTTAAACTCCATTACTCGCATGATAAAATCCTTGATTATATTATAAAATTGCTTATATAGAGAGAAAACAATATGAAACGGATATAGTTATACTTTTTGCAAAATTATAGTGAGCGTAATTATTCTGAGGTTTTTTGAACCATCTGCGCACCGTAATATCCGTTCTGATGTCATATTCTCATACCACCTTTGCTAGGTTTAATATAACATTAGTTTACAAATATAAACTGCGTATATCCGGGTTTTGAAATATCATATTAATATTTCCTCTTGTTCGTTCTACACTTTTTGTGTGATTAAAATGTATTATAGCACAATTAGTGTGTATTTACAATATGTGCAACACATTATGTGTGTTTTTCTTGTAAAGAGCACTCACATCAGTACTATTTTTTTCACACTCTGTGTGATATAATACAAACAATAAAAATGAGGAGAAAGTTTAATGAAATTTGGAGAACAACTTCGTACTTTAAGAAATTCTCAAAAAATGACCCAAAAAGAACTAGCAGATATGCTAGGTATTTCACCAAGCACAATTGGTATGTACGAGCAAAATCGTCGTATTCCCGATATAAAAACACTTACTCAAATTGCATCTATTTTTGAAGTTTCTTTAGATACTCTATTAACCAACAATATTGAACAAAATAAGTCTATTGGGGATTTTATCAGACATTTAAGAGTTCGGCATAATCTCAGCCAGGAAGATTTTGGAAAATTATTCGGCACAAACAAATCAGAAATAGCCGCATATGAAAATAATATACGCACTCCAGATAATCACAATTTACAATTAATTTGCGGTTATTTTGGAATAAATATGGATAAATTAAATGAACGTTTTACCTTACAAACAGCAAATCAGCCTCAGGCAACTGCACTTTCAGAACGAGAACGTGATCTCCTATTTACTTTTCGTCAACTAAACAAAGATAACCAGGATATCATTGTTGGTTTTGCAAAGAAATATCTTAAAGAACAAAAATATGAAGAAATGTAATTCATAATGCTTCAGAGAGGGTGTTTCTTAAACTGTTAATGAAACACCCTCTCTGAATTTTCAGGATTACCCCCTTACATATCATAGAAGAATCTTATTTACAGACTTTTTCTCGTCTCCGAAAATTAGATATAAAATTTTATCTTAAATTATATAATTTTTCTATTTTATGAAAAAGCAATTTGCATCAATAGCACGTTTTATGTAATGAATAACATGTTTTTTATCCTTTTACCCCACAATACTCCCAACTCTCCGTATCCAATAAGAGAAATTCCTGTGTTCCAATAGGGCGTCCGTCGCGATATGTCGAAAACACATCGCAGGAAATCACATTTTCTTTTCTTGTAATTTTGTCCATGGGCGTGTGTCCGACAACTTGCAGCAATTCATGTTCTTTATACAATTTCATTTTTGAGTACTGTGGTCTGAGCCAGATTGGTGATGCATCATTCCACATTTCTCTCGCTCCAAGTTTGTCTATTTCTTCTATGACCAAATCAGTATCATCACAATTTACCTTCTTCACATGCTCTTCAACAAAATACTTAAGTACTCCACCATGAGAAAATAATACATTATCAATTTTATGAATAAACCGAATGGGATTATTTTCCGGAACTGCTGCTCGAAGTTCTAATAGTTTCCTCTGTACAGTAGATGCTGCCATACTGCTATATCCACTTTCCAACTGGTGCCAGAAATAACTTAAATCATGATTTCCGTAGCACCATGCGGTTTCTGGGAATTTCTTTGCAAAATTAATTGCTTCATCATAAGTATTTTCGTAAAGCTCAACCTCATATTCTTTTCCCCAGTCATCCGGAATATCCATTAAGCACACTGCACGTTCGGCAATTCCCTGTCTCATAAGTATCGTGGCCTGCTGAAACATAACTGGTTTTAAATGCACATCAGGTATTACAAGAACTTTCATGTCTACCTCCGTATACTTACACATTTATCTATATTTTTTTCTTCATTTTAAACTGATTTTAACACACTTTTTTAATCATCTGCTCTGCATTTCCGCCTTTTAATCTTCTTAATTCTTTTTATCATCATCCACACACTCACACGTGGTATCACATAATATTGCAGCAGGATATGAGTGGAAGCTGCCATTAGCACAAAGATTAGAAGTAACCAATATATCTGCATTCCCCATACAAAAATCGTAACCAGGATTGCACAACTTAGCCATGTAGCTGTTGCAACCCGGGAATGCCCCGTAAAAAAAGAATAATGCAGTAATGATTTATTTCTAAGCAGGATATTATTGGCTCCTATTCGTTCTTCTTTTAGCTGTTTTTTCCCATTTAAAAGCATCGCAAACTTTTTGTCTTCTCTTGTAAGCCTATATGCTGTATACTGGTGAACTCCTCTGGCCAGATCTACCGGTTTTACGAATCCGGCTGCTATGTCTTTTATTAACTCATCATTTAAGCCAGAATCAACAATATATCTTGATTTATAGGAAACTTCAGCTACCAGCAATTCATCTCTCCATGAAAAAAGGATCTGATAACAGCTGAATAATGTTGCACCAATCAAAACTGTCACAGTAATCGGTAAATAATATTCTCTTTCTATTCCAAAAAAATCCACAAATAAATCCGTGTGATATGCAAGCCCCATTCCTACGGCAATTACTGTAAGAACTGTAACTACTGCAGTGGATATTGACAGATCATTCTGATGTCTGTCAAAGCACATTTTATAAATATGTTTCATTTCCAGCGGCTCAAAGCGGAGACTTCTTTCTTCCTCTGAAGCCAGTTGGTATTTTTCCACAGTACTTCGCCGGAAATTATAATCAAAAAAATATCGAATTCTGTTTTTTAATCCTTCTGGATGAATCAAAGCATCTTCAAAACATGTTCTGCACACGGTTTCTCTGATTTTATACAGATTTCTTCTGTTTTTTTCATAGAAATCATGGTTCAAATCAAACGTTCCATTCGTCCGCTCATATTCCTGCATAAAAAAAGCAGTTTTTCCATTCTGATCTTTTGAAAGTCCCAGAATCTCTCTGTAATTTTCATAAAACTGGTTAATTGCAATAAGGAAATCTCCAAATACCAATATGATAATCAATGCGCAGCCCCCGGCAATAAAGATTGGCAGAGAATTCCAATAGAATGCCTGTGCCAGAAGGCTTATAAGACCTATTACCAATATACTCCAAAGTATCCAACGGAGTTTCTGACGTTTTGCATTTGCTACGTGGGTGTCCTGAAAAGTGGTTTTTCTCCGTTTTCCCTTTCGGAATGTATTATATTCACCTGTTCTCAAAGCACTGTTGTAATACTTGCAGCTTACTGTACTATTGGCAAGTTTATCTGCTATTCTTATGTTTGCAATTTTTACCAGAAAGAGCATTATGGTTATACATAACAAAATTACAGTCATTTTAGCTATCGTCATTCCATTTTCAACGGCCAATGCCTGCCCTGCTCCACTCTTATTCATACACATAAAAATAATCCCTGCAGTTGTGGTAATATAAAGTCCTGTTGAAATCACCGCCATAATAATTCGAAATGCTTGGAATTTTTTTGTTCTTACTTCAAGCCGCTTGTATTCTTTCTGAAACTCATCATTTCTTATTTCATCTCTAAGCATAAGCAGTTCCTCTGAAATTCTTTCTTCATCTGATGCCTTTGTTTTATAGTCCATAAGTTTGTTCAATAACACAAGAATTTTTGTCCTTGTGTTCTCAGCCAATGTCTGCATTTTCCCATTAAGCATCTCTTTCAAAACTGCGCCAAATGTATATTGTTCAGATCTGAGATCAATAATAATCTCATCATTTCCTGACAGATTTTTAAATTCAGTCGGACAATACTCCGGTGTAATCTCAATCCTTCCATCACCTGCACGATAATTTCCCATTGGCACTGCACTGTTAAAATCAAAGAATTTTGGAAAATCAACTGTATGTGTAAATTCTGATACCACCAGCAAAATATCTGAAGGTTTCAAGTCTACATAAGCCCATTTTTTCTTATGAAGCAGTTTAAGAAATTCATGAACTCTCCACGCTATATGTAAAATTTCATCTACTGACTCATTTTTTTTGTCAGCCTTCCAGCTAACTGATTCTTTTATGCATTCGTTTCCACAATAGACAGTTCCGTATCCATACAATACTTCAACTTTTTCTTCTACACAGATATATTTTCTTGTCTCTTCACAGTCATACAATTTTTTCATAAATTGTATGCCAGATATAAAACGTTCTTTTTGTCTATTCCATTCTGTTCTCCTGATTTCAGGACAACATAAACTCACCCCATCAGTTCTTTTTATCGCCTCCCCTGGTAAATCAATCTCCGGATAAAATTCTTTTAATATGACCTGTGAAATTCTGTTATCTGACTCTTTTTCTGCCAGATAACAAAGACAGGAAGCGCCCTGCTCTCCTGTTTTAAGCAGATGAAGAATTGTGTATGAATACTTTTTTCCTTCATCATTATTCAAATAGAGTTTTGTACCATTTCTCAGCGGGACTCTTTTCTTCATTGCCTTGATATTCCTCCAATCGCCTGGATAATATTTGGTAATATTCTGTATTTTTTAATATCATTGCACTTCCTGGTCTTTTATCAACACTGCTCCGTGTGCACCACGAAAACAGAATCATAATAAGTTTCTGAGTTTGTTCTTCATAATTTTCCGTATATAGTATAAATTTCTTTTTCCATTTATCATTTCTTAAAAAATTAATATCTGGATTACTTCCTATAACCCATATATAAAACTGTATCATAAAAAAATAAAGATCGCAGGTAGATTCCGGTACAAATTCCGTACCGTTCAGGCATGCCTTCTGATATTCGGGTGGAAATAACGGATTTGTCCAGCCATACTCTTTTTCATTCCAGTTACTCTGATTGCAACACCATACTTTATTATGTCTGTGGTACTGTGAAATACAGTCTATACCTCCTATTAAATTTTCCAGACATTCCTGCTCACTGATTTTTCTCATAAATTACTTTCTTTTTACCTCCTGTTCTGGTTGCTGTTAAAATATATTTACTTTATCCTAGCACAGGAATTATCATAGGTATTCTTCATTTCCGTTTTTTTATTTTTTTCGTCAAATTAGTCAAAAAATTCATTTTAAATTTATATATTTTTCTGATTGTACATCCCAAAATCCATTGTTATAATGAAATAGCTTTTTTGTCAAATATTGTACTACCCGTCAGAAGGAGGACACTACTATGCCAAATGTTAATGATTATGTTTCAAAATTTAATGATTGGAACGCAATTCGAAGTTATGTTGAAGCCAATGCTTCTAAATATCATCTCGAAGCTCCTGTTTCTGACGATGCACTGCGCGATTTTCTCAAAGGCATGTCTCCTAATCTCGGAAGAGGTGTATGCTCTGAACGTGAAAATTTCAGGAACTATATTAAAACCCTTCATAAAAACAACTGCTCCGCTTCTGAAAGACACAGCGTTTTGCGTCTTTGTTTTGCATTGGGTATCGACTCCATCAATGGTGCCAATGCTTTCCTGATGAATTATATGTGTGAAAAAGAACTCAGTCCCAGAAATTTAAAAGAATTTATTCTCCTCGGGGCGTTAAAATGTAAGCTTTGCTGGAAAGATGCTATGGTGCTTTTTAAAGAATACAGTAATAAAATTGATCAATCCATCGCTCCCTCTGATTATGCTCCAGGAAAAACCCTCACAGTATATAAAGATT
>OIXR01002295.1_pt1 | contig 10857 bp, 6 predicted proteins | sample 1587831 | NCBI WGS metagenome assembly OIXR01 (sample SAMN03283263) | human gut metagenome | biome: human-associated habitat; material: feces | host: Homo sapiens | place: USA | collected 2013
GAGGCGCAGAGATTGAAGCTGGCCAACGAGATCGGCAAGACCCAGAGTGACTCCGTGTTTGTATTTGACGAGCCGTCTATCGGGCTCCATCCGCTGGATGTACAGGTGCTTCTGAGCGTGTTCCAGATCCTGCTGGATCACGGCGCGACTCTTATCGTCATCGAACACGATCTGGACATGATACGCAACGCCGACTACATCGTCGACCTCGGCCCGGGCGGAGGAGCCGACGGCGGACGTATCGTCGCGACGGGCACTCCCGAAGCGGTAGCCGCCAATAAGGAAAGCATAACAGGACAATATCTGTATTGAAACTTAAAACAGGGTACCCATTCCAACCTTATTCATATGCACTGAACAGTTCTTCCGTATCGAGATAGATCGTCGGTTGGTCGTCCGACTGCCTATCGTATTTAGATCTGTCGATTCGGTAATGTCTTTCAGTCCGGAAATGATATAATTTGGTTCAGACTCCTTATCGTTTTCTTCGGAAAGCATGAAACGGGAAAAATATGTGTCCGGCATCCTGCCTGAAATCCGTCAAAAGGAATTTCGTAAATCCTTCGATAATATCTTGGTCATGTATACGTTGAGAAGTCGAGCTTCTGGAATATGCTATCAAAGCATCAAATACGGGCCTGTCCTCCGTATCCTGCACCGACAGCCGTCTGTCGAAATCCTTCAATGCTTCGGCCGAGGGTTCTGTATGGTATTTACCATTGGTACTCGTAATAGACTTTTTCAGGCGATTTCGTATGACCGTTTTCAGAACACTTTCATATGCGTCGATTTCGAAACATTCCCTTAAACGATCACGAAACGCGTCGTTGTGTCGAACGACCACATGTTTTGGGTCGATAGTCGCCGTTACCGGCACATACGAAGCGTCCGCGGAGGAATATCCGGAGACATTCCGCTAAGAAATCGCAAAAAAAGCGGTCGGCCCGTAAGGGTCGGCCGCCTTTTTCGTGTCTTCGGATAAAACCCGAATACCGTCATGGACAAACATAACAGGGATCTTCTGATCCGTGCGCTGAAAGGCACGCTGGACACCGCATCGCGCCGCGAATTCGACCTGTGGGTCTCGAATGCGGACAACCTCCGCATCTACGAAAACGCCCTCCGCATATGGGACGACACACAGCGCCGCGCTGCAGCTTACACTCCCGACCGCGATCGGCTCTGGGAACAGTTGCAGTCACGTATCGGAGTTTCCGGATCGCCGCAGCCTACGGAACGGCCCGCGCCGAAACGCCGTTGGGTGCCGATACTTCGCACGGCGGCTGCCGTCGCCGCGGGCGTCGTCGTCACGCTCTTCGCGGTCCGTCCCGACCTCTCCCGCACACCGGTTCCGGCCAGACAGGAGTTCTGCGCCTTCGGCGGCAAGTCGCTGGCGCATCTGACCGACGGTTCGACCGTATGGCTCCAAAGCGGCTCGACGCTCGCCTACGACAGCTCCTTCGGCGCCGAAAGCCGCAACGTAAAACTCCGCGGAGAGGGATTTTTCGACATCGCCAAAGATCCCGAACGCCCTTTCACGGTCGAAGTGGAAGGGCTGCGCATACGGGTTCACGGCACGAAATTCAACGTGAACACCTCGCACGAAGACCGGACCGTCGCCGTATCGCTCGTTGAGGGTTCGGTGGCCCTCGATTCCGGCAACGGGGAGACGCGCCGGCTGCACCCCGGAGAAATAGCCTGCTACGACCCCGCCACCCAAGAGCTGAATATCCGCAGGGGCAACGTCGAGCTGGAATCCTGCTGGGCCGCGGGCAAACTGGTCTTCGAGCGGCAGTCGTTGGGCGAAATCTGCCGCTACCTCTCACGCTGGTACGACATCCGGATCGACATCTCCCCGGCACTCGCCCACAATTACGCCTACACGTTCACCCTCACCGACGAACCGCTCGAAGCGATTCTGCGCATCATGAGCCGCATCAATCCGATCGTCTACACCTTCTCGGACAACCGCTCGGTATCCATCTCCGAGATAATAGAATAAAACCGTAAACCTACCAAACACCAACCAAACTCCGAATGCCTATGACCGAACAGAGCTGAATCGCACGCAATTTCTCCAGCGGCAGCACCCGCCGCTGCAAACACTCGCTAACCTTAAAACTTCCAACCATGAAACATTTTAGACTCTTCGCAATTCTATTGCTGCTCGTCTGCAAATGGACAACGGTTGCACATGGCCAGACGCAGGAGCCGGCGATCAACATAGAGTTCACCGACATACCCCTTTCGGAAGCCATATCGCGCATCGAGAAGAGCAGCAAATACACGTTTTTCTACGACGCCAAACAGACCGATCTGACCCTGCGCGTCAGCCTTCACGCCAAACAGCTGCCGATCTCCGCCGCCCTGCGCCAGATGCTCGCCCCGACGGGTCTCAATTTCACGATCTCCGAACGCCAGATCGCCCTGATCCCCGCGGCGCGCAAGGCCCCGGCCGGATCGCGCACGATCACCGGCACGGTCAACGACTCCCACGAGCTTCCCTTGGCCGGCGTCGCCGTCACGCTGGAGGGCGACAATACCCGCGGCACCGTTTCCGGGAACAACGGCAGTTTCACCATCACCGTTCCCGACGCCGATGCGGTGCTCAGCTTCACCTACTTGGGCTACATCTCCAAGAAAGTCTCGGTGCCCGTCTCGCAGAACAGTCTCGAGGTATTCCTCGCAGAAGACGCCGTGAGGATGGAGGACGTCGTAGTAGTAGGTTACGGCACCCAGAAGAAGGTCAATCTGACGGGAGCCATCGCCACGGTGGACGACACGCAGCTTGCAAACCGTTCGGCGCCGTCCGTAGCCCACATGCTTCAAGGTGCGGTTCCGGGTCTGACGATCTCGACCACATCGGGCCGTCCGGGCAACTCGGCCGACCTGAACATCCGCGGCATCACCTCGATCAACGGCGGTTCGCCGCTCGTGCTGATCGACGGCGCCGAGGGCGACCTGATGAAGCTCAACCCCAACGACGTGGCCTCGATTTCGGTGATCAAGGATGCCTCGGCCGCCGCCATCTACGGCGCACGCGCGGCTTACGGCGTCGTACTGGTGACTACCAAGGAGGGCGACGATTCGGACAAAACCCGCGTGTCGTACAGCGGCCGCTGGGGCTGGAACGCCCCCACCACCTCGACCGACTACGAGACCCGCGGCTACTACTCGGTCTACGTCAACGACCTGTTCTGGCACGCCGACGCAGGCACCAACTACACCAACTACACAGAGCAGGACATGATGGAGTTGTGGGCCCGCCGCAACGACAAGGTCGAAAACCCCGAACGTCCGTGGGTGAAGATCGACCAGCGCGACGGCCGCGACACATATGTTTACTACGCCAACTTCGACTGGTACCACTACCTGTTCAAGGACGAACACCCCAACACGAGCCACAGCGTCTCGCTGTCGGGCGGCAACTCGAAGGTCAAGTACATGCTTTCGGGCAACTACTACAGCGAAGAGGGACTCTTCCGTCAGGACCCCGACCGTCTGCAGCGGATCAACTTCCGTTCGAAAATCTCGTTCGACATCAACAAGTGGCTCAAGATCAGCAACAACACCAGCTACTACAACTACCAGTACTACTACCCCGGCCCCAGCGGAGTCAATACCGCCTTCTCGCTGGGCACGGTACACGGACTGGCTTCGATGATGCCCTACAACCCCGACGGCACGAGCGTCTACTACACCTCGCTGTCGAAATACTCGATCATGGACGGCCTGCCCACGATCATGAACAAGGGCGGCCACTACAACAAGGACAAGACCGACAACATGTCGACCACCACGGAGCTGACGTGGACCCCGGTCAAAGGGCTGGAGATCAAGGGTAACTTCACCTACATGTTCAACACCCAGCACAACCTCAACCGTCAGGTCAATACCGAATACTCGCAGTATCCGGGCGAAGTGCAAACCCTCTCGACGGGCAGCCGCTTCCAAGACAAGCTCTACGAAAAGACCATGATGCACAACTACTATCAGGCCAACGTCTACGCCACCTACGCACACACGTGGAACGAGAAGCACAACTTCAAGGCGATGGCCGGTTTCAACTGGGAGACCAAGTATCTCAAGGACGTGTCGGCCACGGGCTACAACCTGCTCTCCGAAACGCTGATGGACCTCAATCTGGTGGGACAGGGCGCCGACGGCAACGAGCGCATGGAGGTCGGCGGCGGCCAGAACGAATACGCCCTGATGGGTTTCTTCGGCCGTCTGAACTACGACTACAAAGGCAAATACCTCGTGGAGGTGAGCGGCCGCTACGACGGCACGTCGCGCTTCAAGCGCGGTCACCGCTGGGGTTTCTTCCCCTCGCTCTCGCTCGGATGGCGCATCTCGGAAGAGCCTTTCTTCGAGGGCATCCGCAAAAACTTCAACAACCTCAAAATCAGGTATTCGTACGGACAGCTGGGTAACCAGAACGTAGGCTACTACGACTATATCCGCAAAATCTCGATCGGCAACCAGAACTATTTGTTCGGCGGCGACAAACCCACGACGGCCACCATTTCGGCCCCCGTGGCCTCGAACCTCTCATGGGAAACCTCGATCCACAACAATCTGGGCGTAGACATGAGCTTCCTGAACAACCGTCTGGCTTTCAGCGCCGACTTCTACATCCGCGATACGAAGGACATGCTGACCGCCGGCGTCGCACTGCCGAGCGTCTACGGCGCCGATTCGCCCAAGATGAACAGCGCCGACCTGCGCACCAAGGGTTACGAGCTCTCGCTCAGCTGGCGCGACGAGTTCCAGCTCCTGCGCCGGCCGTTCACCTACAGCGTGACGGTCACCTTCAACGACTACGTGACCAACATCACCAAATACGACAACCCCGACCGCACGTTCGCCAAGTCCTACTACGAAGGTATGCGCTGGGGTGAGATCTGGGGTTACCGCATCGGCGGACTCTTCGCCACGGACGCCGAGGCTGCCGGCTACGCCGTCGATCAGACGGCCGTCAACAACCGGATCAACGCCGCGGCCGGCTCGGAACGCGGCCTGCACGCCGGCGACCTGAAGTTCCTCGATCTGGACGGTGACAACATCATCTCCATCGGCAAGAACACCGTAGACGATCCGGGCGACCGGGAGATCATCGGCAACAGCCAGCCGCGGTTCCACTACGGCACTACGCTGAGCATGTCGTGGGCGGGCATCGACTTTTCGATCTTCTTTCAGGGCATCGGACGCCGCCACTGGTATCCCAAAGCCAATACGATCGCCTTCTGGGGTCCCTACGCCCGTCCGTATGCGAGCTGGATTCCCAAAGACTTCCACAAGATGTACTGGAGCGAAGAGAATCCCGACGCCTACTTCCCCCGTCCGCGCGGCTATGTAGCCCTTTCAGGCACCAACCGCGAGCTGACGGCCGTCAACGACCGCTATATGCAGAACATCCGCTACTGCCGTCTGAAGAACCTCACGATAGGCTACACGCTGCCCAAGAAATGGACCCGCAAAGTGCTGATCGACAACCTTCGCGTCTACTTCACGGGAGAGAACCTCGCCACATGGTCGCCCATCCGCTCGGACTATATCGACCCCGAAATGGCCGCCATGAACGACGAGATGCGCACCTATCCGTGGCAGAAGACCTACATGTTCGGCGTGGATGTCACATTCTAATCAAACAAGCAGAACCATGAAAAAAATATTATTGATACTGGCCGCAGGCTGCACCATGGCGCTCGTCTCCTGCGAAGAGTGGCTCGACAAATACCCGCTGGCCCAAATGTCGCCCGAAACCTTCTTCTCGAACGAAAACGAGCTGCAGGCTTTCAGCAACAAATTCTACACGGCCTTCCCGTCCGACGGGCTCTACAACGAGTACTGGGACAACATCATTCACAACGACCTGCCTCAGGAGATGCGCGGCGGCCGCACGATCCCCGCGTCGGGCGGCGGCTGGACATGGACCAGCCTGCGCGACATCAACACGCTGCTCGAATACTCGGTCAACTGCAAGGACCTCGACGTCCGTAACCGCTACGACGCGCTGGCCCGTTTCTTCCGCGCCTATTTCTACTTCGAAAAGATCAAGCGGTTCGGCGACGTGCCATGGTACTCGAAACCGATCGGCTCGGCCGATCCTGAGCTCAAGCGTCCGCGCGATTCGCGTGAATACGTCATGCAGCGCATGATCGAGGACATCGATTTCGCCATCCGCTACCTGCCTACCAAACACGACCTCTACCGTATCACGAAATGGACGGCACTGGCCCTGAAATCGCGTTTCTGTCTCTTCGAAGGCACGTTCCGCAAATACCACGGCATCGACCTTCCGGAGAACGACTGGAAATACTACCTCGACCTGTCGGCGAAGGCATCCGAAGAGTTCATCACCAACAGCGGCTACGGACTCTACACATCGGGCGGCACGCAGACCGCCTACCGCGACCTGTTCGTGTCGGAAGACGCCCAGCAGATCGAGGTCGTCCTCGCCCGCGATTACAACAAGGGGCTAAGCGTATTCCACAACAGCACCTTCTACTCGCTGAACACCTCCTACGGCCGTCCGGGGCTGACGCGCAAGATCGTCGCCAGCTATCTGATGGCCGACGGCACGCGCTTCACGGACAAGGCGGGCTGGGAAACGATGGAGTTCCGGGACGAGTGCCAGAACCGCGATCCGCGTCTGGCGCAATCGATCCGCACGCCGGGTTACACGCGCATCAACTCCACCAAGGTCGAAGTGCCGAGCCTTTCGACCTGCATGACGGGCTACCAGCCCATCAAGTTCGTCGCGCCCGCCGATTTCGGTTCCGACGGTTACAACCTCTCGTACACCGACCTGCCGATCATCCGCACGGCCGAGATCTATCTCAACTACGCCGAAGCCAAAGCCGAGCTGGGCACGCTGACGCAGGACGACATCGACCTGACGATCAAGAAGCTGCGCGACCGAGCTGGCATGCCCAATCTGGACATGGCCCAAGCCAACGCCAACCCCGACCCGTACCTTTCGGCCCCTGAGACAGGCTACCCCAACGTGACGGGTTCGAACAAAGGCGTACTGCTCGAAATCCGCCGCGAACGCACCATCGAACTGCTTCAGGAGGGCCACCGTTACTACGACCTCATCCGCTGGAAAGAGGGCAAGGCCTTCACGCAGCCGCTGCTGGGCCTCTACATCCCCTCCAAGGGCGAATACGACCTCGACGGAGACGGTACGCCCGACATCTATCTCAAAACCAAGGGAGAGACGCCCTCGACCAAAGCTCCGCTCATCATGGAGATCGATCAGGACATCTTCCTCTCGGAAGGCGATCACGGTTACATCTCGCCCCACAAGAAGAATCCGGGCGAGTGGAACGAGGCCCGCGACTACTACTACCCGATTCCGACCGACGACCGCTCGCTGACCGGCGGTGCCCTGACGCAAAACCCCGGCTGGAACGACGGCCTCGACTTTTAATTCTTAATGCTAACTTCAAAAACGAACGAAACGATGAACAGACTGAAAAAATATCTTACCATCATGCTGCTGCTCGGCTTGACCTGCCCGGCAACGGCCTGCAACAGCAGCTCCTCCTCCGAAGACGAAGTTCCGCCCCATCTGAAACCCGAAACCCCGGAGGAACCGGGTCGGGACTACTACCCCAAGGCCGACGGCGCGACGCGTCTAGTGACCTACAACGTCGGCGTCTTCACCAAGTACATCAGCGACGGCAGCTACCAGATGATCGCCGACATGATGACCGAGGGCAAGGCCGATCTGGTGGGCATCAGCGAACTGGACAGCTGCACGGTCCGCACCGGCCGGGTCTTCCAGCTCAAGAAATTCGCCGGACTGATGGGCAAGGAGTGGAGTTACGAATATTCGCGGGCGATGGCCTATCAGGGCGGAGCCTACGGCGACGGAATCGCCAGCCGTGAGAAACCCGTCCGGACCTTTGCCGCTCCGCTGCCGAAGGGCGACGGCGCCGAACCCCGCGTGATGGTCGTCATGGAGTTCGAGAAATACGTCTTCGCCACCACCCACCTCGACCATGTATCCTCGCTGGCTCAGGCAGGGCAGGTCGATGAAATCAACAAGGTCATCGAACGAGAATTCGGCGGCTCGAAGAAACCCGTCTTCCTCGGCGGCGACTTCAACGCCCGTCCCGATTCGCCCACCATCTCCAAACTGAAGACGGGCTGGACGGTCCTCACGCCCCACGGCGCAAGCGACTTCACCCACTCCTCGCAGGCGCCGAACAAATGTATCGACTACATCCTGCTTTGGAACGGCAACGGCGCGAAGTGCGACGTGGTCGGCACCAAGATCATGCTCGACTTCAACAAAGGCGACATCAAGCGGGCCTCGGACCATATTCCCGTGCTGGTCGATGTCAAATTCTAATGCTGAGACGAACCCTTAAACGCAAACGATTATGAAACGATATGCGAACATGCGTCTTCTGGCCGCCGTCGCCCTGCTCATCGCAGCGGCGGGCTGCAAGGACGACGAAGGTCCGGCGCTCAAGCAGCCTGCCCTGCTGAGCATTCAGGACGCCGCGGCCGACGCCGAAGTGATTACGGTGGAAAGCCCCAAGAAGCAGACCCTCAACATCCGCGTGGAGGCCGAGCAGATCAGCGGCAACTACATAACCGTCGTATTCAAGACCGACCCCGAACTGGTCGAGACCTATAACGCGGCGCACGGCACCTCGTACAAGCTCTGCCCCTCGGAGGCCTACGCATTCTCGACCACCGAGGTCATGCTGCCCCGCTACAACACGGTCTCCTCGACAATGAAAGTCGAGCTGTTCAGCGAGCGCATGCCCGACGAGGAGCCGTACCTGCTTCCGATCGCCATCGATTCGATCAAGGGCGACCCGCGGGCGACGGTCTCGCCGACGGGCAATGTCCGTTACATCCTCTTCAACAAGTTCGTCAAGCCGGGACCGCCCGCACCCGTGCTGCTCGAACGCAGCGGCTGGAAGGTGCTCGCCGCTCCCAAGGCCAAGCCCAACTACGAAGTGGAGAAGATGTTCGACGAAGACATCAACACCTTCGGCTACTGCAACGCCGACGAGGAGCAGGCCAATCCGCCCTACGACTTCGTCATCGATCTGGGCAAAGAGGTGACCGTACGCGGCTTCCAGTTCAATCAGCGCTACATGACTACCGGCAAACCGGAAGCCGGCGCGCGCTACGGCATCGCCCACTTGGAGGTCTGGACCGCGAAGGAGATCACCGGCGACGGCCTCGGCGCAGCGAACGACGCCAACTGGACCTACACCCAGACATACCGCGACTACAGGACCGATCCCGACTCGCCGCTGGATCCGATGGGGGTGGTCATCAGTCCGATGCTCGACGACTACCAGCATGCGCGTTACGTCCGGCTGCGCATTCACGCCAGCTATACGAACAAGACCTATAATCCGACCTTCCGGGGATGGTGCATCGCAGAACTGAATGTCTGGGGCAACAACGAACTGCTCGAATAATACGTATGAACCTGCAAAGGGACCTGCCGAAACACTTCAGCAGGCCCCTTTTTTTAACGCAGTCCCGATTTCGGGCGTCCCGCATTCCGCAGGATAACAGGAACGAAAGAATGCCGAAACGAAAAATTCATACGTTCCGCGTCCGTTTTGTCCCCGAAAATGCCTATCTTTATTAGTCTGAATTTCCTTTAGCGATACGATGAGGTCGGAAAACGAACACGACATGGTTTTATGGAAACGCATCAGCCGAGGGGGGGGGAACCGCCGCCTTTCGGGAGTTGTTCGACCGTTATTACGCCCCGCTTTGCAGGTTCGCGGCCTGTTGGTTCCACGACCGCACCTCTGCCGAGGAGATTGTATTGGACACCTTTACGCACATCTGGCAGCATGCCGGGGAACTCCGTATCTCGACTTCCGTCCGGGCCTATCTGTTCCGCGCCGTGCGCAACCGCGCGCTCAACCGGCTTCGCGACAAACGCACCGACGGCATCCCCATCGAGGGACCTGAGCCGCTCTTCACGAACCCGGAAGCATTGCAGCTCGAAGCCGACGAAATGATGCTGCTGGTCGCCGAAGCCGTCTCGCAACTGCCCGACCGCTGCCGCGAAGTATTCCGCAAAAGCCGCGAAGAGGGGCTTTCCAACGCCGCGATCGCCGACCAGATGCGGATTTCGGTCAAGACCGTCGAAGCGCAGATCACCAAAGCCCTGCGACGCATCCGCGAAACGCTGCTGCGCAGGTGATCTTCTCCCCGGACTCCCCGGAGACTTTCCGCCCCCGCCGAACGACCGTCTGATGACCGCCGAAGACCGGCCGGCAGCCGCATCCGGCAGCCGCGCTTTCTCCCTCAGCCTCGCTCCCAGCGTCAGCGCATCAGCACCGACGAGTCGCCGTAACTCAGGAAACGGAAGCCGTGTCCGAGGGCGTATTCGTAAATCCGCTTCCAGTCCCCGCCGACGAAAGCCGACACCAGTAGCAGCAGCGTCGATTTGGGCTGGTGGAAGTTGGTGACGATATTGCGCACGATGCGGAACTCGTACCCCAGCGGCGTAATCATGATCTGCGTCGCCGCCTTGATGCGTTCCAGCCCCTTTTCATCCATGTATTTCAGCAGAGTCTCCAGCGCCTCGCGCCCGGAAAACTCCGCCGGCACGTCGTACAGCTCCCACTGACCGACGACCCGCTCCGCATCGGGCGTTCCGGCCGTACGTATGCGCCACGCCAGCGCCGTGAGCGATTCGAGCGTCCGCACCGAGGTCGTGCCGACGGCCGTGATCCGCCCCCACTTCTCCAGCAGGCGGGCTACCGCCGCACGCCGCACCTCGAAATGCTCGGTGTGCATCGGATGCCGCGCGGCATCGTCGTCCTTGACGGGCAGAAAGGTCCCGGCCCCGACATGCAG
>OIXR01002299.1_pt1 | contig 10839 bp, 16 predicted proteins | sample 1587831 | NCBI WGS metagenome assembly OIXR01 (sample SAMN03283263) | human gut metagenome | biome: human-associated habitat; material: feces | host: Homo sapiens | place: USA | collected 2013
AGAGGGGTTATTTGTGGTTTCGGATTGAACTCGTATCGTTTGGCTTTGGAGGCATTATTAGAGAATAAATAAAGATTATAATATAATACCCTAATTATTATTTATTAATTATTGACAAAATAATGGGTTTTATTTTATGCAAAATTAAATTTGACAAGATATTAAAAACTGTGCTAAGGTATCAGCAACAAAGAAAACAGAATATTTTTTTAATTTGAGTTTTAGAGAATGTACCCGAACACCCGGAAGTTTTCCGGGAATAAGCTTTACCTGGTGACATTCTCTTTTTTTTATTTATAAATTAACGTGTTAAAGTGAGGTGATAATATGAAAGATAATACAGTAAATGTACAAGACGTAGATATCTATTTAGATAATATTAATATATATGCTGATGAGTATATAAATACTGTATTATGTATATCACCAGATAACGAAAACTATAAGAAAGAAGTATCAGATAGCTTTGTAGATATGATTTTTTATATTGCAGATCATATACAAAAGCCAAGTAATGACAATATAGAGCTATTAGATAAAATGTTTAATACTTATGTGAGATTATGCAGTAAATATCATGTATTACCAACCCTAGAAGTATTTAGCTTTTTAGTTGGGATTAATCGTACAACGTTTACTGACTGGATGAATGGAGTGTATAGAACAAACTCTTCACATGGTGACACGGCTAAAAAATGGTTTGATATTTGCAAAAACTGTGCAATTAATAGACTACATAATCAGACCGGAACAAATGCGAATTTGATATTTGTTGCAAAAGCCGCCTATGGCATGGCAGAAACTGCACCAGTGCAAGTTGCGCAGCAGTACGGCGTACCACAGCAGACCGCGCAGCAGATCGCAGAGAAGCACAAAGCCGCTTTGCAGCTTCCGGAGATGGAAAAACCGGAGCTATAAAGCCTGGGAGAACCAATAGAAGCGGTAAAAATGTACACAATGGACGGACAAAAGGCAGTAAACACATGGGATTATGCAACATGTACAGTAATAACGATTATAATTGTGCATAATGTATAGAAAAATAAATAGATCTATAAGACAAATCTGTGTTTGTCGTATAGATGGAACGATAAAGCTTCTAGCATTCCCTTGACCACTGCCGAAGGCATCCGATAGACAGCGACCAGGCAAGGGCAGCGGTTCCCATGGGGCGGTGGGCTGACTTGCCAGCGTCCGTACTGGATGACCGGGAGGGGGTATATATAAAACCCCAGTCAGCGGTAGTCACCACCGAAACCACTCGAAAAAACAAAAAAAGCTCTCCTTAACATGGCAGGGATAGTGATTCGAACACGAAAGCAGTAAGCCTTAACTGTTTCTCTGCCAACACTAAATAAGGCAGTACCAAGAAAGGCAGGTATAAAACATGAAGATAGGATACGCAAGAGAATCTGGATTATGGTTCCCGTTGGAAGCAAAGAAAAAGATACTTTTGAACGAAGAAATTGACTCGTTTATTTTCGATTTGGCAGATGAAAATAATAATTTTAGACTTCTTTGTGAAAACATGAAAAAGGGTGATTCGTTAATTATTTGCGGAGTTGATGATATTGGAAATACCAAGAATGAAATCGAAGAAATATGGAGACAGCTTTGTAATTTGGATATTGAAATCTATGTACTCACAGCTCCGACGTTGTTTTACAGTGAAAGCATGACACTAGAACAATCGTTTATAAGAGATGTGACACGTAGCGTACTTGCTTCTCAGGTCGAAATTGCTAATCAGAAATTAAAGGCAATAAACGATTTGTGATAACTGATAACATTCGCAGAAAGGTAGGCACAAGATGGAAAAAATAGTAAGCAATGACGGATACCTTCGGTCAAAGTTGATGGATATAGCACAACAGCTTTTGAATATTTGTAATGAAACCGGAAATTCAAATATTCAACTCATGACATCATCTTGGGAGAATGGGAAAGGTATTACGCTTCTGGCTAAAGCCGATGACAAACCGATTCTTTCCGTAGAGATGGATACTACCTATGAAAAAGTATAACCCACAATCCGAATCCATCCGCATCCGATTTTCCGAAAAACAGAAAAAAAGGCTCCTGGAAGAGAAGAACCGGACAGACAGGAGCGCATCTGATATTGTAAGACAGGCAGTTGATGAATATTTCGGGAGGAAAAGACGTGCTTAAATTTTTCTCAAAAAAACAAAAAGGCGTTTCAGTTCCAGAAGAATACGAAAAGAAATTCCCGAATGCAGATACCAAACGCATAAGAAAAGACAATATAGTTGTTCATTCGAGTGGAATATGTGCAGATGGGAAATTTTATAACACAGAAAATGCAGAAAAGATATTTTCCGATAATATTGACTGCGACCATTACGGATATACATGTTATTCAGAAAAGACTTATTTTTTAACGGCAAAGGGAAATTGGTTTTCAGCATTTACAGTTATCAATGGCTATAGAGAAGAGAATCAAGAAGAAAATACAATAACAACGTGGGTACATATTGCTTATGGCTCTTTGCAAGTTGAAGACAAAGAAAATATAAAAATATTATTGGGAATGAAAGACATCGACCTTTACAAGAAATATTTCGGGGAGGTGGAAGAAGGATGATGAATTATTTTTTATACAGTATTTGGAATGATGTCCGTTCATGTGAAAAAGAAGAGTATATTCCAAGAGATGCTACTGGAATACTTAAAGTACAAAACGGAGAAGTATTTTCAAAGAAAAACGGAGAATGGAAAAAGTTATCCGTGCCATACGCACCAATAAGTGATAATAAGGATAGTCTTTCCGAATCCCCCATTGATGTAGCCTCTATGCTTATCAATGCCACAGTAACTAACAAACTACCGACTGAGAAAATTCCACTGTCTCCATTATTTGAGCAGAAAACATGGGAAATTCCAAAATACAACATTCTACAGTTGGAAGAGATTGCGAAACACCTTCTTCTCTACTGTGAAACTAAAAGAAAGGGGTACGAAGATGCCTTTAGTGAAAATCACAAACCCCAACCCTTATGACTGGCTTGGTACAAAAATCTTTATTGATGGAAACAAAGTTCCGAATATACGCTCAGTTGATTTCCACACCGCAGTAGATAAAATACCAGTGGTTAAATTTGAAATGATGGCAGTTCCAGATATTGAAATGGAGTGCCTAGCACAAATTAGTGTCACTTCTCAATCAATTACTGATGCAATTCCGGTTTTAAGGCACGAACTACTACAACACGGAGAAATTTACCATGGATTCAAAGCAAGCCTAAAATCAGCTTTAGAATCCTACAATTACTGCGGAATGCCATTTGAGCCAGAGGAAGAGATTGCAGAAAAAATTCTGGACTTCTTAATCGGGGAGGAAAAAGAAAATGAATGCACTTAATGTAATTGGAACAGCTGTAAATCTTGCATTTTTCGTTCTGGTTCTTGCCGGCACTTTGGCTATACTGGACGAAGAAGGAAAGACAAGCGTAATACAGATTTTATTCTGCATTTGCTTAGAAATATGTTTTGCACTGAATATTTTCTTAATTTGCACGAGGTGACAAATGTATTTACCAATTCCAATTGGAATTATCCCGATTGAGTTAATCGAAAGGGTTAAATTCATAAAAGCACCACTTCGGCTTAATCCATGTAGGTTCGGGAAAGCCTATGAAAGTGATAAGTCGAGGCATCCAGAGTAGCGGAAGCTCTTATTGATGAATACGCCAGGAATTATTGAATATTTAGAAAAAGAAAATTTCCCTCCTGGAAAAGAGTAATCAGTAAGAGCGGAAAGTTTATATACTTGTTTAGCTTAATATCACGACTTCCCCGGTTTTAATGGTGCGCCGGGGTTGATGGGCTATCGCCAAACGGTTAAGGCACAGCACTTTGACTGCTGCATTTACTGGTTCGAATCCAGTTAGCCCAGTTTGCGGTTTTGCTAACGCCGCAAGTTCATTTTATAACACTCTTTTCTGGAATCTAAAAGCGTTTCAGAAAACCTTTGTTGCAGCTGGCGGTCAAGAACTGCAACAGTGCCAGAAATAAATCTATGGCGGGCTTATTTCTGGTATCTTAGGAAGCTTAGTTCAGCGGTAAGAGCAACGGCCTCATAAGCCGTAAGTCCTGGGTCCGAATCCCAGAGCTTCCATTTCTTCTAAATGCCATTCATCCGTAATATGGGTGGAAAAAACTTCCAGTTGAGTGTGTGGATTGGGTAAATTTAGGTGCGATACGGCGTAGCCTAAATGGATCTGATTTCCCGGCTGGTATATCTCAGAGTTAAAAATATTAACGCAGCGCACGTTAATAAAAGGAGTTTTCAAGAGATGCCGTTCTAAGACGCATAAAAATATCCAGTGAATCTACAGCACTAAAACTTGTAGATAGTGGAAAGCATAACACGATAAACCTATTGCTAACCCGGTTTTTCCGGGTTCCGGCAGGATAGAGAAGTGGAATATCGCAAGGCTCATATCCTTGAGAACGGCGGTTCGAATCCGTCTCCTGCAATTACATCTACCAGGTGTAGATAGGATATCTTACTTTAGCATAGCTATTGTTGGTTTTTAGACGAGGTAGCTCAATTGGACAGAGCAATGAGAATATTAGTCATGTTTGTGACTATAACAGCAATTTACTCCATTACAAGGCATAGGTTGGTGGTTCGAATCCATCCCTCGTCACTGCCCCGGTTATCGGTTACGGAAAACCGATTAGAACATGTTTGTGTTCTTCACTACAAATAATTTTATAGGTTCAAATCCTGTTGGGGCAATTATGTGATGCTTACAGCAATTATTCTGGATATGACTGTTAATCATAAAACCAAAAAGCATCATGAAATTTATGGGACGCTTGCAGCAACTCACTTAAATAAAATCTAATTCGTATATTTTGTATTTTTCGTGTCCTGAAAGGAGAAAAAGCATGGATTTTGCAAATGCAATGAAACAAGAAAACAAATTTACAAGAACCGAAAACGGAGCAGTTGCGCTGAATACTACAAGCGATGCAAGACTTGACCTGTTCGGAACTATTGGTGCATTGAGAGAAGCTGATGAAAATAGAATCACCACTTTATTCTCAGAAGCATTTGCGCAGGATAAACTCTTTGCCACAAAGATTGCTTTTTATGCAAGAGATATTCGTTGTGGGCTTGGAGAGAGAAAAACTTTCCGAACCATTATCCGCTACATGGCTGAACATCATCCAGAAGCACTCAGACCGAATCTTGATTTAATTGGAGTGTTCGGAAGATATGATGACCTCTATGAACTGATTGGAACACCATTGGAAGATGATATGTGGAAAACCATGAAAAATCAGTTCGAGGAAGATTTGAAGAATCTTAATGAAGGGAAAGCAATTTCTTTGCTTGCTAAATGGATTAAGACTGCTGATGCAAGTAGCAGAGAAACTAGGAAGTTAGGAATCTTGACTGCACAGAAGTTGGGTTATCCAGTCTACAACTTTAAGAGAATTGTTCGTAGCATGAGAAAACAGATCGGTGTTGTTGAAAGCCTTATGTCTGCCGGTAAATGGAATGAGATTAAATATCCAGAAGTTCCGAGCCGTGCAATGATGATTTATCGCAAGGCTTTTGCAAAACATGATCCAGATGGATTTAATGATTTTATTAATAAGGCTGATAAAGGAGAAGTTAAAATCAACGCTTCAACTTTGTATCCTTATGACATCGTGGAAAAAATCCTTTACGGACGAGAGAACAATAAAGTTCTTGAAGCACAATGGAAAGCACTCCCAAATTACATAGAACAGGGAACAAACGCTTTGATTATGGCTGATGTATCCGGTTCAATGTATGGAAGACCAATGGCAACATCAATCGGATTGGCAATATACTTTGCCGAAAGAAATGTTGGGGCATACCACAATTTGTTTATGACATTTTCGAGCAATCCAGAAACAGTTGTTTTAAAGGGTGAAACCCTTTCACAGAAAATCAATAATGCTAAAAGGGCTGATTGGGGCAATAGTACAGACCTTAAAGCTGCATTTGAAAAGGTGCTTGATATAGCAGAAAAAAATAATATTTCACAGGAAGAAATGCCAAAAGCTATTGTCGTAATTTCTGATATGGAAATTGATTATTGTGGAAATCGCAATTGGTCGTTTTATGATAAGATGGCAAACAAGTTCCATAAAGCCGGATACGTTATTCCAAACGTTATCTTCTGGAATGTAAACAGCAGACATGACGTATTCCATGCAGATGCTACAAGAAAAGGCGTGCAACTTGCAAGCGGTCAGTCGGTAACAGTATTCAAACAGGTATTGCAGAATCTTGGATATAATCCGATTGAAGCTATGGAGAACACGATCAATTCAGAAAGATACGCTTGTATTACTGTAGAATGAAGCAAAAGTGAAACCCATCCCAGTTCTTTTCAAAAGAACTGACCGTGACAGGCGGTGATATGAAACATAGCTCAGTGGTAGAGCAATGATACTCAATATCATGTGACACAGGTTCGATTCCTGTTGTTTCTATCTGGCAAATTGCCATTGCCAGAAGTTGCATTTTCCCCCTAAAGTTCCAGTGTTTCTCGTTGGGAGATTTATGCCGTTCAAGTCGGCGCACTGGATTTTTCTAAATCGAGGTAATTTATGAAAGAAAAATGTTGTAAGAATTGCAGAAAACATGATGACTTCACATGGGTTTGCTTCAATTGCGACAGTGAACATTGTGCAGACTTTAGATGTCTGGACGATTGTTGTAAATACTGGGAGGGTGTATGAGTAAAATATCAGCGTTGTACTTGGCGGTTGATTATAAAGATGCAGATTATTTTTTGATAAAATTATTTAATAAAATACATAACGAAACATCAATAGTGCGGTTCAATAGAAAAACGTTTATTTTGGAAACAGAAACATGTACCGTAGAGATTTTCATTATTAATTCACCTCATAGAACAAAAACACTTCGTGGCGCAGCTAGTTATTTCTTACAAAGTGACAAACCGTTTGAAATGCGGGTAAGTAGAATTAATAAACTATATAATTCTTTGCAATATAAAAATTTATGGCTTGGAATCAATGCAAAGGAAATTACAGAAGAGCATCTTATTAAACTGCTGGTATACGGAGATGTGGAATGAAAGTATTCGGCAAAGAAATCAAAGACGAATGCTCCAAATGCGGAAATATCCTTGAATGCGAGCTGTTCCGCCAGGGGCATGGAATAAAACAGGAACGTGAAAACATAGCTAAAATGATTGCCTGTCAGATGAAGCACAGGGAGAGGAGGGAATTTGAATGCTAAATTTACTTGATAAACGCAATTGCCCTGTTTGCGTTGGAATATTGAAATGTGAAAATGCCGATTTCACAAACCCTTTTATAGAAAAAGGACTCTTTTTAAATGTGACATGGCAATGCACCAATTGCGGCGCTGAATATACTGCAAAACTTGAATTAACCCCAAACGGATATGAGGTGCAAGACCGTGAAGCAAATATTAATGTAGAGGATAATTTTTCAGCCGAAAAATTTATGCTTGGAAGAAACAATTTTCGAAGACAGAGGTGGTAAATATGAAATTTGAGGATATGGCAAACTGGACAGAGGAACAGCTAAAAAAAGAGGTTGTGAGACTATCTGAAGAATGTGAGAAGAAGCAGCATATAATCCTGGACTATGAAGCTTTATCGGAGACAATTAACCAAAAGCTTCTTGAAAATGATAACTGGAAGATTCCGATTGATGGAATTGAAAATGTAGATACTGGTCATCCATCTATAGAATGGTATGAACAACGCCACCAGGATGACTGTATTAGAATCAACGAGTTAACTGTTACTGTTGACACATTGGTTGACCGATACGCTAATTTAAGGAAAAACAAAGGGATGTGCTGATATGGGCGAGAAAGACGAATTAAAGCATTTCTTTACATGTAATGGTGAAGTGATTGAAGAAATAGCAGGGATTTCAATTTCGGATGGGACTGTTATCGAAGGCGGTATTCTTCACAGAAATGAGGACGGCACACTTTGTAGCATAGGCAAGCCGTTAAGTATTGAACTTGAATGTAAATTAAGTAATGAACTATTTTGGACACTAGTTGCCCCAAATCGAATAAACCAGAACAATTTCCGAAAAATACATGGAATCCCAAAAAAGCGCAAGATTGCATGGCGAAAAGGAGTAAGAAAGCATAAATGAGCATTAAGTCAGCATTAGAATCCGAAGGGATAGATTTTTCTGAATACATGAACCCACCCGAGCCGTGGAATGGACAGGCATTATTGAGGAATATCAATGGAGTGAAATACGCCTGTTGCCCTTTTTGCCAGAAGAAAGCACTTTTGATTAGCCCAAACACGAAGATTCAGCACCTGAAACTGAAATGTAAGGGTAGTAATTGCAAGAAAGAGTTTGAGGTGAACGTATGATATGGAACGAAGAAATATCCTTTGATGGATTCCAAAAGAAAATTGATGAGTGGTACAAGGATAAAGACTTTGAACTGTGCGACCCACCTATCAGTGCTCAGTTTGCTTTAGACTTGATTTTCAAGACATTAGTAGATGATAGAGAAGATTATCCATATCTCACAACTATGTCAGAAAATGTAGAACAGACAAATAGCATTATGCTCGATTTAATTCTTCGGAAATACAGTCGCAAATACAGAAAATACTTGAAATCAAAAAGAAAGATGGTGAGCAAATGAAAAAGATACCAACATTATTTGAGCGAGAATTCAAAGACCATAAGGTTGTAAAGGTTCTTCCAAAAGTGCATCCGGGTATGGAATGGGTACTTGAAGGAGAAGGGATTGCAACGGTCAAATATGATGGTTCTTGCTGTGCGATAATTGACGGAGAATATTATAAAAGATATGACTGCAAGAAAGGAAAAACACCGCCAGAAGGATTTATCCCTTGTTGTGAACCAGATTCCATTACAGGTCATTGGCCGGGATGGGTAAAGATTGATGAGAATAATTCGTCTGATAAGTGGTTTGTAGAAGCGTATTATGTAACTTCAATGTGGACAAATCAAGGTTGTAAATTACCAGATGGCACATATGAAGCTGTTGGAAAGCATTTTCAAGGCAATCCATATTATGACGATTATGATTCTTTAATAAGACATGGCAACAACATCGTTGAAGTCGAGCGTACATTTGAGGGAATCAAGAAATATCTTTCTGAACACGAGATAGATGGATTAGTTTTCTGGAAAGACGGAAGCCCACAATGCAAAATCAAACGTTCAGATTTTGGCTTTGAATGGCCAGTAAAGAAGGAAAGGGAGAGTTTATGAAGAAAATATTTTTTGCTGCGTTATTATCAATGATGCTGTTTGGATTAACAGCATGTCAATCGACAACAAAGAATTTGGGTGGAACAACCACAATAAAATTAAAACCAGGTGTAAAACTGGAAGAAATCACATGGAAAGACGATGATTTGTGGTATCTTACTCGACCAATGAGAAATAACGAATCAGCCGAAACACATACATTTGACCAGTCAACTGATTTTGGTTTCGAAGGTCAAGTAATTATTATTGAGAAGAATAAATAAATAAATCAGTCAGAGAGCCACATGAGAGCCAGACTAAAACCTAAGAAGAAGGGAGGTCTGGCTCTATTTTTATGTCAAAAATTACAGAAGGTTCGCTCGAATGGTATCGGGCGGTATTAAATCAGGTTATCAGTGGGGATATGTCAATATACCAGAATCAGAAAGATTGCCTTGATCTGCTGTTAAATATGAATATTGACCTTCCTTTCAAGGATAATCCAGATGCACAGAACATGGCAATGAAAGTCAGTCGGTACGCTCATAATAAAGCTGCGAAAAAGGCAGCAGTTACAGGAAGTGGTTCATTTGACGATTTGTACTGGCAGTATTTATTGATGGAAGCACAGAACTATCAGGTTGACAGCGGACTCCTTTACCTTGAAAAGAACCGAATCCCGAAAGAACGATTCTACGAACCACGAAGAAATGTGTTCTTACAGCATAACATCATAGGTTCACTGCAAGACCTGATGGATGACAAATTAGATATATTTGCATTAAGCGTACCTCCAGGTTGTGGTAAGAGTACTCTGGAAGATTTCTTTTTATCATTGGTAGGTGGATGGTTCCCGAATGACTTTAACCTGTCTTCGGCACACAGTAGTATTCTGACACGTTCCCTTTATGATGGTGTTCTGGAAATTATCAATGATCCCGTAGAATACACGTGGCATGAGATATTCCATAACGTAGAAATTCAAGGAACAAATGCAAAGGAAACTACAGTCAATCTCGAAAGAAACGGACGATTTAAGACATGGACATTTCGCTCTATTGATGGTTCTTTGACTGGTGCCACTAGATGCAATAGATTCCTTACTGCCGATGACCTTGTGTCTGGTATTGAAGAAGCTTTGAACAAGAACCGACTTGATACCTTATGGACAAAAGTGGTAAATGACTTGCGTTCCCGTAGACTTGAGGGATGCAAAGAGTTTTATATTGCCACTAGATGGTCAGTACATGATCCTATCGGAAAGCTGCAACAACTATATGCCGGAAACCCACGGGCAAGGTTTATTGCAGTGCCGGCTCTTGACGAGAACGGCAAAAGTAATTTTCTGTTTACGGTAAATGGATTCTCTGAGAAATATTTCAATGATGCTAAGGAATCCATGGATGAAATTTCTTACAACTGTCTTTACCAGCAGCAACCGGTAGAACGTGAGGGATTATTGTTACCACCGGACAAATTAAAACGATTCTTTTTCAGTAAAGAAGACGTGCCGGATGGATGCGCGGATGAATACATCATCATTCCAGATAAAGATGCAGATGCAATATGGGCGGTATG
>OIXR01002323.1_pt1 | contig 10729 bp, 8 predicted proteins | sample 1587831 | NCBI WGS metagenome assembly OIXR01 (sample SAMN03283263) | human gut metagenome | biome: human-associated habitat; material: feces | host: Homo sapiens | place: USA | collected 2013
GCAGGAAATATGTCAAAATAGATAGATTCTATGCCAGTAGTCAGCTGTGTTCCGTCTGTGGATACCAAAATACAGAGACAAAAAATCTATCAGTAAGGGAATGGACATGTCCTGTCTGTGGAACAAATCATGACAGGGATATCAACGCAGCAAAAAATATACTGGAAGAAGGATTAAGACAAATAGCATAAAAATAACAATATAGGGCAGGGACTGCCCGAATTAACGCCTGTGGAGATAGTAGGTTACGAGGTCTGCGAAGCAGGAAGCCCATTGGCTTTAGACAATGGGTAGTTCACTCGTTGACTAACTTTGTAATTGGGAATAGAATTAAGAAATGAGTATTTCTAAAGATAAGGACATTACAATATGGAAAGAGATTTAACAACAGGAAGTGTATTTAAAACAGTCATTTATTTTTCACTGCCATATCTGTTATCGTACTTTTTACAGACATTATACGGTATGGCAGATTTATTTATAGTCGGCCAGTTTGGCGGTGTCAGTAGCACGACGGCGGTATCGATCGGAAGCCAGATCATGCACATGCTGACAGTTATGATCGTAGGGCTTGCAATGGGAGCGACGGTTATGATCGGACGATGTATTGGTGCGAAAGACTACAAGAAAGCATCGGAGACGATAGGGAATACTGCGACGATGTTCATGGGAATTGCGATCATACTTATGATCATATTACTGGCAGCAGTCAGACCGATCGTCAGTGTAATGTCTACCCCGGCTGAAGCGGTAGAGGGGACGATCCGTTATCTGACCATCTGCTTTATAGGAATTCCTTTTATTACGGCCTATAATATTATCAGTGCAATCTTCAGAGGGATCGGGGATTCGAAAAGTCCGATGTACTTTATTGCGGTAGCATGTGCGGCGAATATCGGACTGGACTATCTGTTTATCGGAGTGATGGGACTGGATGCGGTCGGAGCCGCACTTGGAACGACCATCGCACAGGCAGTCAGTGTTATCGTGTCATTGACAGTGATCATTAAAAAAGGCACAGGGATCAAATTAAGAAGGTCTGATCTGCGGCCGAAGAGGCACACGATGAAAAACATATTAAAAGTTGGTGTGCCGGTTGCATTACAGGATGGATTTATACAGATATCCTTTATCGCAATCACGATATTTGCCAATCAGCGTGGATTAAATGATGCGGCGGCTGTAGGAATTGTGGAAAAGATCATCGGAATACTGTTCCTGGTACCATCTTCGATGCTGTCAACGATATCGGCACTTGCTTCGCAGAATATCGGTGCCGGTAAGCATGACCGTGCACGTCTGACATTGCGGTATGTATTGTACATGACAGTAGGATACGGATTAGCTGCGGCAACGATCGTGCAGTTTCTATCTGTTCCATTTGTCGGATTATTTACGAATGACGGTGCAGTACAGATACTTGGAGGACAGTATTTAAGAAGTTATGCATGGGACTGCGTATTTGCAGGAGTGCATTTCTGTTTAAGTGGATATTTTTATGCATATGGCTTGTCTATCGTATCATTTATCCACAATTCCATATCTATCGTATGTGCCAGAATTCCACTGTCTTATTATGCGGCAACGCATTTTCCGGATACATTATTTCCGATGGGGTGTGCGTCACCGGCAGGATCGATGGTGTCTATTGTCATCTGTGTCGGGGTGTTTGTATGGATGAATAAACACACGGAAAAATATATGGAAAGAACGTAGTGATTGGAGAGAAAATATATGACGATCGGAATTATAGAAGACGACACATTATTACATCAGGCACTCAAAACAGCACTGCAAAACGCAGGCTATCAGACCGTATCCGCATACACAAAACAAGAGGCTCTTACTACAATTACAGGCAGTGAGAGCCTTCTTCTCATTGACATTGGACTTCCGGACGGCAATGGACTTGCATGTTACAAAAAGATCCGGGAAAAGGCAGAGATACCGGCCATTTTCCTGACAGCAAGAGACGAAGAAACGGATATGTTGACAGCATTTGACACAGGAGCAGACGATTATGTGGTAAAACCATTTTCCATGAAAGTGCTTCTAAAGCGCATAGAGGCAGTGATCGGACGGAACAACAGAGAAAAACAACTGGCATGCGGAGAAATAATATTATTTCCTGATAAGAAGCAAGTATACAAGAACGAAAAGGAAATTATCCTTACAGCCAGAGAATATCAGTTACTGGAATATCTGATGTACAATCAGGGAAATGTACTGACGAAAGAAAATATCCTGGAATATGTATGGGGACTGGATGGCCAGTTTGTAGTGGATAATACCGTCAGTGTTACGATCAACCGGCTGCGGAAAAAGATAGAAACAGATGCAGGATCACCGATATATCTGAAAAATGTATTTGGATTGGGATACAAGCTGGAGTGCGTCTGAAAAAGTAATGGCAGATACAAAAAGGAAGAGAAAAGAATGAATATCATAATAATCGTAGTGGCAGTAACGGCAGGAGTAATTCTGGGTGGAACTGCCATATATGTTTATCAGGGAAAATGCAGACAGAAAGAACTTAAGTTATTGGCAGAATGTATGGAAAAGATATTGCGAGAGGAAAAGATCCGGGAAACAAAAGCAGGAGAAGAGACATTATATGCAAGACTGGAATCCAGACTGGTAAGGATCCAGGAAATGTTAAATGGACGGACAGAAGCTGCGGAGAAGAGTAAAGATGAGATCCAGAAGCTGATTTCAGAGATTGCACACCAGCTGCGGACACCCCTTGCCAATATCAGGACATATCAGGAATTATTAGAGGAAGAATGGAGTAAAACCGGGACAAAGACGGATGAAAATGTGGATAACTATCTAAATGCGATGAGATCCGGAGAACAACAACTGGAATTCCTGACAGAAGGATTCGTGAAGATGTCCAGACTTGAGCAGAACATGATTCAGATACGGAAAGAAGAGACAGATCTGTTAAAGACCGTGAGAAACTGTCTTGGAAGAATTCAAAAGAGGGCAGAAGAAAAACAGATTGCATTTAGGATAGAGCTGCCGCAGGAAGTCAACTGTCCGCATGATGCCAACTGGCTCGGAGAAGCAATCGATAATATTCTGGATAATGCCGTGAAATACAGCCGGCCTGGCGGAATCATAGAAATGAGAATCCAGAAGAATGAAATGCATGCAAAGATTACTGTAAAAGATAATGGGCTTGGAATTGAAAAGGGAGAAGAGCATAAGATTTTCCAGAGATTCTACAGAGGAAAGAACGTGACCACACAGAAAGGTTATGGAATCGGACTTTATCTGGCGAGAAAAATTATCGGCCTTCATGGCGGATTTATGATTGCAAAAAACAGATATTCGGAAAAAGGTCTGATGATCGAGATAAATCTTCCAGTCTGTTAGAAGTTTGTTAGATTTGTCCTGTATGCTGTATGAGACAAGTGAAAGTTCCGATACGAAACGGACACAATTATAAGCAAGGAGAAAAAATCTTATGGAAATGATAAAAGCAGCAGGATTAAAGAAATATTATGTGACAGATAATTATGAAGTCCATGCGCTGGACGGAGTGAGTCTGTCCGTAGAAGAAGGGGAATTCCTGGCAATCATCGGTACATCAGGAAGCGGGAAGACGACATTACTTCAGATACTTGGCGGCCTGGATGAACCCACTGCAGGTGGCGTCTGGATACGCGGCAACAGTCTGAAAGATATGACGGAAGATGAACGCACGATATTCAGGAGAAGGAATATCGGATTCGTATTTCAACAGTATAATCTGATCCCTGTTATCAATGTATATGAGAATATCGTACTTCCGCTCAGACTGGACGGTGCAGAGATTGATGAAAAATTGCTGGAAGATATTGTCAGAACGTTAAAGATTGGAGAAAAGTTAGAGAATTTCCCGGAAGAACTGTCCGGCGGACAACAACAACGAGTGGCAATTGCAAGGGCGTTAATGGTAAAGCCGGCAGTACTTTTGTGCGACGAGCCAACAGGAAATCTGGACTCTGTCACAAGTATGGAAGTAATTTCATTGTTGAAGACTTGTGCAGCAAGATTCCACCAGACGGTGATTGTTGTGACCCATCAGGAAGCAATCGCACAGATGGCAGACCGTATCCTGCGCGTAGAAGACGGGAAATTATACGATGCGGAGGTGTAATGAAATGAATGGATTTACACCGAACAATAATACGAACGTGATCCGGCTGCTTTCGGAAGCAATCAGAAAATGTAATAGAGGCAGAAACCGGATTCTTATGGGAGCAGTTGTTTTATGTATTCTTACACTGACATTTGTCTTTGGAACGGCTTACGGAAAAATAAATGCAGAATATACGAAAAACATCCGGATGGATGGAACAACGGCATCCACTTACATAGAAGAGGGAACAAAGCAGCAATATGAAAAAGCACGTTCTTTAGGATATGTAAAAGAAACCGGAAGAAGAATGAAAATGGGTGAAGCCACAGAATCCGGAAAGAAAGAATCTATCTGTTCCATACAAGTGCTGGATCAGACTGCATGGGAAAAGATGATGAAGCCCGCCTATACCGGTGTCCATGGAACCTATCCCAAAAAGCAGCAGGAAATCATGCTTCCGGTAAAGACATTAAAAAAGCTGGGAATTAATAATCCGAAAAGAGGGATGAAGATAGCACTTGATGTATCAATCAGCTTTTTTCAGACAGAAAAAGAAGAGTTCGAATTATCTGGATGGTACAGTGCTTATACAGAAGATAATGGAAGAAGCAAAGCAATCGGATATGTGTCAGAAAAGAAACTGAAAGACTGGGGGTATGATATTAAAGATGGTTCGGATATTCTGATCTGTCAGTCGAACGACATGGACTGGAAGGATACAGAAGAAAAATTATACGAAGATGTACCGATGAAAGACAATTCCCAACAGATCATCGCGACAGATACGGCAAAGAACCGGGCTGTAAAAGAGATGACGGGAAGTTATGGAATGGCAGCAGTGGAGGCTGTTGTGATTATCTGCGGAATGTTCTTACTTGTCTACAATGTGATGCAGATCTCCATGTCGGGCGATATCCGGCAGATGGCACTGCTTCATACAATCGGTACAACGAGAAAACAGATCCGTAAGATCTATATCCGGCAGATCATGCGGACGATAGTGCCGGGAGGTATTGCAGGTATAGGTTTGTCGGTTGTGTTATTGCGATATCTGATACCGCAACTATTGGGCAGACAGTATCTGAATGGATATGGAGGCGCGGAAGAACTGCAGATTTTTCGGATGGAAATCTTGTTGTTAGCGGTAGCCTTCACGTTACTGGTAATTCTGGGTGCATCGGAACAGGTGATCAGGCAGACGGTAAACAGAACCTGTATAGAGGGAATGCATTACACGGAGCAGACCGGAAGAAAGAAAAGGCATCGTAGAAGGACAGACCTGGGAAAAGGCACTTTTAATAAGAAAAAAAGAAGCGAAACACAGGAACTGTGCTTTATGGCGTGGAAAAACGTCACAAGATACTGGCAGAGATTTGTCATCACAGTCATTTCACTGTTCCTCGGAATAGAAATGTTTCTGATCGTCATGGTGATCACAACTGGAAGTGATTATGCTAATATCATCAATCAGAGACCGGATTTTCTGATTGCAGGAGCATTCAGCGAGTATGCACAAAAAGATGGAAGCGGGACGGAATATCAGACACAGTCACCGGATCAAGATCCACTGAAATCAGAAGGAAATAATTTCGAGTTGTTATATGACAATGACTATGATGAATTTTCACCGATATCCGAAAAGGTGCGGAAGCAATTATGGAACCTTGCAGGTGTGAAGAAAGAAGAATCTCACATAACCGAAGGAGCCTATGTGCTTTCCACCATATCCAGAGATGGAATACGCCCGCTGGAAGAGGATACTTATCTGGGAAACAATGTAGAATATGCGGAAGAAATCAGTATTGATTATGCTTCCGGGGCAAAGATGATCGAAGGTATGGATGCCGATACGGTTCAGATTGTCAGTGAAAATGAGTTAAAAGCATTAAAAACATATGTAGAGAAGAACAAACTGAAAGTCGATATGGACAGTCTGGAAAACGGAACAGGGGTAATGATCATCCATGATCATAAACTGTCACAAAAGCAGGAAAAACAGGCAGAAAAAGCAGTGGGAGAAACGGTATGCTTATCTCCGTTAAAGAACAAAGAAGCATGTATCCGGTGGAATTCCATGACGGACAAAGAAAGAGACAAGGAAGATGAGATAATAAAAGCAGAAACGCCGTCTACAGAATATACGTTAAGCGGCTATCTGGATAATCAGGCAGATGGCTTCCCGGAGATCCACCAGACCTGGCATGGTGCAGAAGGAGATATCTATTATCTGGTCAGTGAAAAAGGATTTAACCGTTTATCTACGAAGAGAAAGACATTTTGCATGGAATTAAACGTAGAGAAAAAGAAAGAAAAAAAGATCATGCATGAAATCCAGAAGATTCTTTCGGCAGAAAACCAGCGGCGGAAAAGCAATACACAGACAAGCCCGGACGGCGAAGGAGAAGCAGGCATTTTCTACATTGCAAGATCAGATCTTATGAAGAAAAATGCAGACTACATTCGTGGAAACAGGATTATGTTCGGAAGTATCAGTGTAATATTATTGTGTGTCGGACTGGTTAATTATTTTAATATTATGTTTACAGGAATTGTGGGCAGGAAAAAAGAGATGGAGATTATGAGAAAGATTGGAATGACACGCCGGCAGGAAAGAAAGCTGTTATTGCTGGAAGGCAGCTATTATGTACTGCTTATCGCAGGCCTTGTAGCGTCAGTTGGAACAATCATACTAAAAGGAATCGACGTTTATATGAGAAAACAGCTTTCTTATTTTACCTTTCATTATCCGGTCGGAGCGGTTGCAGGAAGTATTGTAATTCTGGAAATATTGTGCGTTATAATTTGTAACCTACTTATATTGAAAAAAATAAAAAAGTAGGTTAAAATATTAGTGGGTGATAGTATAATGGAGATGAAAAATGTATATAAAAGTTTAAATGAACAAAAATTGTATTATGAGCAGGAGTTAATAAGAAAGAAAAATGTGTTAAAAGACACAAAAGAAGAAAGAAAAAACATTACAATTAAAAAAATTCATGGGGAATTATATTATTATGCACAGTGCAAAAGGGCGGGAAAAGTGAACAGTCAATATTTAGGTCCTGTAATTCCGGGAACAATTGCAGATATAGAAGAAAAACAAAATAAAATAGAATGTCTGACAGAAGAAATCAAAGAATTAGAGTGGAATATTGAGAGTCTGGAAAAAATGATGGAGTATTACAAAAAAAGGGAAAAAAAAGAACCTGTTATGAATAATTTTTCTTTTGAAGTATATTGGAAAGATGAAATTACGGCGAGAGTATATGTAAAGAAAAAGAAAGTCATTGTATCGCGTTATACGGAGAATCCGGGAAAACAATTATTTGCATCAAAAGAGATGACGCGTTTTCAACTGGGAAAGATTATGGAAATGAGATGTTGGGAGAAGGGAAGACCGGATATCAATGAAATTCTAAATCATCTGGGATTATCAGAATACAATCCTTATGAAATAGTCAGAAAAACACATGGAGTAAGTTATAATGATTTTATTTGGTTTCGTTTTCCGGGAGAAAAATTGACCAGTAAAGATGTATTGGTAAGGTGAGAAGATGTTCAAAGAAGAAATTGGAAATGAGTTTATTGTAATTCAAGAAGGAACCAGTGAGGGAACACAGATAAAATATAGAAAAGATGGCTTCTGGTATAAAAAGGATAACAGAGGACATGAAGGACGTGCAGAATATCTGGTATCAAAATTTATGGAATTTACCTCATTAAAAACTTCAGAATATGTCACATATGAAGAGGGAACAATTAATGGAAGTTCTGGATGCAGAAGCAGGAATTTCCTGACTGGAGAAGAAGAACTGATTACATTTTACAGATTATATTACAACGAAGTAGGAAAAGATCTTTCAAAAGTAATCGGAAATATGGATACGATGGAAGAAAGGATAGAATATGTGGTGTCATTTATAAAAGAAAGCTGTGAATTAGATGTAAAAGAATATTTAAGTAAGATATTTATGTTGGATATGATCTGTCTGAATGAGGACCGGCATTTAAATAATCTTGCGATTATTATGAATGGAGACAAATTTACACCGGCACCGATTTTTGATAACGGAATTGCACTTTTGACAGCAAATCAGAGTGTAAACCGGCATTTTCCTATTGCGGATAATGTGAAAAGAGTTGTAGCCCGGCCGTTTTCTGGTTCGCATGAAAAAATGATGGAATATTTTGGAAAAGGGTTTTCTGTCGATGTGAATTCGGCTCTGGATTGGTTGGATACAGAGCCGGATTCGATGGAACGTAATGTATTAAAATATCAGATTGAACGGTATAAAGGTATTTTGAACTGATCGCTATTAAAAAGGAGCGGTTGGTGAATGAGCGTGAGCCTAAATAAATAATTTCACCAACCGCGTCTTATCCAGCACAAAAATCGATACATCCATAAAAAGATGCGCCAGTAGCGTACTAAGGATCACACCGTTGGAAGTCAACAGGAATCCGCAGTGAAATCCATACCAGCATACGATGGCAGAATAACTTCCCATCAATACAAGAAGAGGTAAATTCTTTGCGACACCCTGCAGTGTTTCTTTGATATCTTCCAGTGTAGAATCAAAGTACAGGAAACGGCCGACTGCCAGTGTGATAAAATACATGATCAGTGAATCATAGTTCGAATCATGGTAGATGAACTTGATATATAATAAGATCAGAATAATATAAAAGGCAGAGATCAGCCGCACGGACGCCTTTTGTCTGGTCGGAATTGCAGTTAACGGAACGAACAGGATATCGAACCAGTTTGTCATAAATACAGAAAATACCAGAAATAAAAGTAAGATAATGTTCTGGTATTTCTGCCAGTAAAAGGCAGCTTGTGGGATCCGCTCATCGATAATATAATAAAGAGACAGGAACAACAGTACCGAAGTACTGGAAAATACCATCTCATAAAAGCTTTCAATAAGCGAGATTTCTTTTACTTTGTGGATATGGTTCAGCTTCCGGATCTGTTTTGGCGTCAGATCCTGTGTATTAAGTTTATAGTGTTTCTTAAGCTTTGCTGCCAGAATAACGATCGCAAGCACTGCGATCAGGCAGAGCAGGGAGACAAGCATGAAGCCTCCGGCATTCTTAAAGTTAAAATAATGAATCAGATAATATTGGAACATATCATATACCTTCTTTGATGTAATATTTTTTCGGTTACATATTGTAGCACTTTGAAAAAATATTGCAAATAGGAGAATTAGTAGTGGCAGGTCTTGTAGATATGAAATTGAGTTAAATGTCAAAAAAATTAAAAAAATTTAAAAAAGTACTTGCATTTCATAAAATTCCATGCTATTATAAATGAGCATTGTTGATGCGGGTGTAGTTCAATGGTAGAACACCAGCCTTCCAAGCTGGATACGTGGGTTCGATTCCCATCACCCGCTTTTTTGCTACCCTTTTTTAGGGTATGCAGGAAAGGAAGCATGAATTATGTCATTAGAAAAAGCAAAGAAGTATCTGGAAGAAAAAGGTTATGCAGATCACATCATTGAACTGGAAGAATCAAGCGCAACGGTGCAGCTTGCAGCAGAGGCACTTGGTGTAGAACCGGGAATGATCGCAAAGACGATGTCATTTCTGGTTGATGGAGAACCGATACTGATCCTGACAGAAGGAACGGCGAAGGTTGATAACCGTAAGTATAAGGATCTGTTTCATGTAAAGGCGAAGATGATTCCGTTTGGTGAAGTAGAAGAATATATTGGACATGCTCCGGGCGGAGTGTGTCCATTTGGGATTAAAGAGGGAATCACAGTCTATCTGGATGAGTCATTAAAACGTTTTGAAACAGTCTATCCGGCGGCCGGTAATGATCATAGTGCAGTCAGGCTTACAATTGCGGAACTGGAAGATGTCGCCGGGGCATGTGGATGGATTGATGTGTGTAAAGAAATTTTGCTATAAAGCAGAAAAGAATAGACAAGAAAAAACATGACATGGTAGAATAAAGGAAACATTTGTGGCAAAACAGACGAAAGTCTGCGACGCAAAGCTACAGAGCCTGTAAAATGGTAGCCAGTTGCAGATAATAGTAGGCACTGCTTGTTTAGCAGTGCTGTTTTTTTATAGCAGGAGTGAAAAGAAAATGAAAGGAAAAAGAAAGGAAAAAGAGTGATCGCAGGCATTCTGCTTGTGGGAATTATAGCGGTCACCCTGACAGGGTGTAAACATACAGACAGCAGTAAAAAAGAGACAGAAAAGCCGGTCATTACGCTCGGCAGCGACAACTATCCTCCATACAATTATCTGAATGAGGATGGTGTACCAACTGGTATAGATGTAGAATTGGCTACAGAAGCATTCAAAAGAATGGGATATCAGGTGGATGTTGTACAGATTAACTGGGAGAAGAAAAAAGAACTGGTGGAGAGATTGACTGTATTATGGGATGTTTTTCCATGGAAGGACGCCTTGACGATTACCGTTGGGCGGGACCGTACATCGCAAGCCGCCAGGTGGTTGCTGTAAATGAGAACAGCGATATCTATAAACTGAGTGACCTGGAGGGAAAGAACCTGGCTGTTCAGTCCACAACCAAACCGGAAGGCATCTTTCTGAACCGGACGGATGAGAGAATCCCAAAGC
>OIXR01002325.1_pt1 | contig 10718 bp, 7 predicted proteins | sample 1587831 | NCBI WGS metagenome assembly OIXR01 (sample SAMN03283263) | human gut metagenome | biome: human-associated habitat; material: feces | host: Homo sapiens | place: USA | collected 2013
AGTCTGAAAAGGCTTCCCGCCTTATTCTGCTATGAGCGCAATTAAAGACGGACGTTTCCCGATCATGCTGGACAAGGAAAGACACCTTCTTTTCAGTCTGAACGCGATCGACGAAATGCAAGACAAATTCGGCGGCTTCGATCGCCTTGATACCGTGCTTTCCGGCAAGGACAGCATTAAAAATCTTCGCTGGCTTCTGACCGTGCTTTTGAATGAGGGCGCGGCGGACGACGAAGAACCGCTTACCGAAAAACAGGTGGGCAAGCTCATTCATACGGGCAATTTCGCCGACGTGAAAGCGGCGATCTTCAAATCCTTTTCTATGGGCAACAACGGAACGCCCGAACCGCCCGAACGGGACGAAGAGGAAGAGGACGACGAAGAGGACATCGAAAAAAACGCAACAGCGGGCAAGGAATAATCGACCTTGCCCGCCTTCTTTATATCGGCGTAACGCTTCTTCGCTGGAGCGAAGCCGAAGTATGGCGCATGACACCGTATAAAATTTTGACGCTTTTCAAAATTCATCGTGAATTCAATCCGGATCGTTTCAAGCCCGTTCCGAAAGAAGTTGATATTGACGACGTGCTGGGAGGGATATAAATGGCGAAAGAAGAGCAGATCAAAACATCAATCGACCTTACAGGCGAAAAAGAGTATCGCGCCGCTTGCACTAACATAAATTCTTCCCTTCGCGAAATCGGATCGGAAATGAAGCTGACGACGGCGGAATTCGCCGACAACGCAGACAGTGTGGAAGCGCTGACCGCAAAACAGAAGCTATTACAAAAGCAGTTCGACGAACAGGCGAAGAAAGCAGAAGCGGCGGAAAAGGCATTGAAGAAAATGCGCGATAACGGTATCGAACCGACAAATCCCGCATATCAGAAAATGCAAACAAATCTGAACAACACCAAAGCCGACATGGTGAAAATTCAAAAGGAAATCGACGACACTTCTAAAAAGCTGAAAAGCTCAAAGGTGGATTGGGAGAGCGTCGGCGAAACCGTCGGCAAAGCAGGAAAGGCGATCGGCGCAGCTTGCGCGGCTATGGGTGCGGCGATTGCGGCGGCGGGTGCGGCATTCTTCGGGCTTGCCGAAGAAACACGCGAAGCCCGCGAAAACATGGGTAAACTTGAAACCAGCTTCACGACGGCGGGACATTCGGCAGAGGACGCGAAAAACACCTATACGGAGTTGTACGGCGTTCTTGGCGACGACGGACAGGCAACGGAAGCCGCCGCGCACCTTGCGAAGCTGACTACGAACGAAAAAGAGCTTTCGGACTGGACAAACATTTGCACGGGCGTTTACGCGACATTCGGCGACAGCTTGCCGATTGAAGGCTTGACCGAAGCCGCGAACGAAACGGCAAAGACGGGATCAATCACGGGCAATCTTGCCGACGCGCTGAATTGGGCGGGCGTTTCCGAAGATGATTTTCAAGCCAGCCTTGACGCTTGCACATCGGAGCAGGAGCGGCAAGCCCTTATCACGTCCACGTTGAACGGGCTTTATTCCGAAGCGGCGGACAAGTACAGAGAGGTAAATGGCGACATTATCGACGCGCAGAAGGCAACAGCAAATCTGAACAGCGCTATGGCGGCGCTGGGCGCGATTGCTGAACCGATCATTACAAAGCTGAAACAGCTTGCGGCGGAGCTTTTGCAGGAAATAACGCCGTTCGTCGAGCTTATCGGAAAAGGCTTGACGGGTGCGCTTTCCGGTGCAGAGAGCGCGGCGGAGGACTTCACAGACGGCTTGCTGGGTATGGTTACGTTCGCGATCGAAAAGCTAACGGAAATGTTACCGACCTTCCTTGAATTCGCGGTGAAAATGATCGCGAATATCGCTACGGGCATAGCTCAATCGTTGCCGACGCTTGTTCCTTCGCTGGTTCAGCTTGTAACGGACATCGTGCAAGTTCTGATCGACAATATCCCGTTGCTGATCGACGCGGCTTTACAGCTTGTAACAGGGCTGGCGGAAGGCATTATAAACGCGATCCCCGTTCTTGTTGCGGCGCTTCCGCAGTTGATAACCAGCTTGATCGACGGTTTGCTTTCCGCAATCCCGCAGATCATTCAAGCGGGTATCGACCTTCTGACGGCGTTAATTACCGCCCTTCCGGAGATCATCACAACGATTGTTGAAGCGATCCCGCAGATCATTGAAGGCATTATCACGGCGCTTATGGAGAACATACCGCTTATCATTCAAGCGGGCATTGATCTTCTTGTCGCGCTCATACAGGCATTGCCACAGATTATAACGACGATCGTTCAAGCGATCCCACAAATCATAAGCGGCATTGTAAACGCGCTGATCGGCAACATCGACCAAATCATTATGGCGGGCGTTCAGCTTTTCGTGGCGCTCATTCAGAATTTGCCGACGATCATAGTTGAAATTGTGAAGGCAGTTCCGCAGATTGTTTCCGGCATTGTGCAAGCGTTCGCGTCGCTGGGCGGCGAAATGATAAACGCGGGCGCGAACCTTCTTCACGGCTTGTGGGAAGGTATCAGCGGCGCGGCTTCGTGGTTGTGGGAAAAGGTATCCGGCTGGGCTTCGTCCCTTGTTTCGGGTATTAAGGACTTCTTCGGCATTCATTCCCCGTCAACGGTATTCGCTGAAATCGGCGGCAACATGGCGGACGGCGTGGGCGTAGGCTTCACCGACAACATGGGCGGCGTTGAAGGCGATATGACCGCCGCAATGGGCGGAGCGGGCGCGCTGACGGCGGCGGAAGCAGTAAACGCCGTGAACAACGGCATTATTGCGAACATTGAAGGCTTGTCCGGAGCGGTGAACGCGATCGTCGAGCGGGTTATTACCGGACTGACGGCGCAAGCCCAGCGTTTCAATCAAGCCGGACAGGACTTCGACAAAAACATAGCTTCCGGCATGGTGGCGGGTATCGTGCAGATCACGCAGAAAGTACCGCAGATCGCGCAAAGCATTATTACCGCATTCACGGCACAACATCAAAAGTTCGTAACCGAAGGAACGAACATCGACAAGAGCATAGCGCAAGGAATGATCGCGGGTATCCCGCAGATCACGGGCAAGGTTGCACAAATCATTCAGCCCATTATTACCGCGCTTCGCTCTTACGTATCGCAGTTCACGGAAGCGGGCGAAGAGATGGTGCGCGGCATTTGGCAGGGCTTTCAAAATATGTCCGGCTGGCTTGAAAGCCGCGTCCGCTCTATGATGAGGGATATTGTGGCGGCGGTTGAAGAGGAAATGGACATCAATTCCCCGTCGAAGGTTTTTGCCCGTATCGGTTCGTACATGGCGCAGGGCTTGGGCGAAGGCTTCGCCCGCGAAATGCGCGACGTTGAAAGTTCGATCCGGCGCGAAACGTCGAACGCCGTTCCGGAATTCCGTTCCGGAGAGGGACGCGACACGCGCGGCGGCGGTACGCCTTCCGTTGAAGTCGTGCAAAACATCTATGCGAACGAAACGAGCTACGCCGAACAGCAAAGACAGGCGGCGCGGCAGTTCCGGCAGATTGCGCGGGAGGTTATGGCATGAGGACACAAGAAAAATTGATCTACACGAACGAGCGCGGGGAAAGCATAGAGTTTTCCCCCGCTTCTTCGTATCACGTAAACTTCAAGGACGTTACCGGACTTTCCGACGTGCGGAACGCTATTTACAGCACCAACAGCATGGGGCAGGACGGCGACACATACTTGGGCTATCGGATCGAAAGCCGCGATATTGACATCGTGGGATACATCAAGGAGCGGGACAAGCAAGCGGCGCAGAACCTACGCCGGAAGCTGAACCACATATTAAATCCGCAGTACGAAGCAACGTTGACGTATGTTTTCGGCGACTTCCGGCGGGTGATCGGGTGCAAGATCGACGACGCGCCGATCTTCAAGCGAAAGCCGATCTTCGAGCAATTCACGGTTAGCTTGTCTTGCCTTAATCCGTTTTGGAGAGAGGAAACGGAAACACGCGAGGACATAGCAACGTGGATCGGCGGCTTTGAATTCCCCGTTCCGGACGGGCTGGAGCTTTACGACGGCTGGGAAATCGGCTATCGCCAGCCGTCGCTGATTGTGAACGTCTACAATTCCGGCGACGTGAAAAGCGGTATCCGGATCGAGTTCCGCGCGATCGGCGCGGTTACAAATCCCGTATTGCTGAACGTCGATACACGGGAGTTTATCAAGCTGAATATTTCGCTTGTAGCGGGCGACGTTTTAACCGTTTCCACGGGCTACGGTGAAAAAGCCGTGAAGCTGAACCGTGGCGGCACGATTACAGACGCGTTCCGCTATCTCGACGTTGATAGTTCGTATTTGCAGATCGCCGTGGGCGACAATCTCTTCCGTTATTCAGCGGACGCGAACGCCGAAAATCTCGAAGTTTCGATCTATCACAATAACTTGTATTTGGGGGTGTAGCGCGGTGGAATTATACGTTTATAGCCGCGATATGACACTTCAAGGGATTGTCGAAAAGATTTCGTCCTTGATATGGACGCGGCGTTATTGGAGTTGCGGCGAATTCAAGTTGCTTGTTCCCTTCACGGAGGAACACGCCCGCTTGCTGGTGAAGGAAAATATCATCATCAAGCGCGGCGGAAACGAAGCGGCGGAAATCCGCTATATTCACATCACGAAGAATTCACAGGGCATGGAGGAAATAGAGGTTCAAGGCAAGTTCCTTCTTTCGTGGATCGGCAAGCGCATTTTGACAACGCAGATCATCACGAAGGACACGACACAGAACATTCTATACGCCATTGTGAAACAGACTTGCACGAACGCAGGAGCGGCGCGCAATATCCCGAATTTCAGCATATCAACGACCGACGCAGACACCGGAAGCGGGCAGATCGACTATACTTCGGAGCAGTACGCGAACGCCCAGCTTGCGGCGGAAACGGCGGCGAAGGCGGCGAAGCTGGGTATTCGGGTTCTGACAAATGCCCGCACGGGCAAGCATACCTTTTCCGTTTACGAAGGGCGCGATCTTACGGCGGGCAATACCGCAGGGAACGCGCCTTGTATCTTTTCGCAGGAGTTCGACAACATCGTTGAACAGGAATACACGAACAGCGTTGAAAACCTTAAAACAACGGCTTACGTCGGCGGAGAGGAAAAGGAAGGCGTAACGCGGAAGGTTGCCGAAGTTGGCGGCAGTTCGACGGGGCTTTCCCGCGACGAAGTTTTCATCAATGCAACGGACATCGTGCAGGAATACGAAAACGAGAGCGGGCAGACCGTAACGCTTACCAACGCGCAATATTTAGCGCTTCTTTCCGCGCGCGGCGTTGAAGAACTGGAGCAATACGCGGAAACGCTTGCTTTCGGATCGAAGATCAACACGAACGCGAATTTGAAGTACGGCACGGACTACGATTTGGGCGATCGGGTAACGTGTATCAATAAGCGCTGGAACGTCCGCATTGACGTTCGCATAACGGAGATCGCGGAAACCTACGAAACCAGCGGCGAAGAAATAGATATTACCTTCGGCGAGAGCTTGCCCGCGCTTCTGACACAAATTCGGCAGATTACGAAATAAAGGAGGGCTTCACAGCATGGAAAAATCAAGTTTCTTCAACAGCGTTTCGCACGATCGCACGTACAAAGCGGAGGATTGGGCGGAATACTTCGCTTCGTTCATCGGGAACGGCGTTTTCCCCGTCCCTTCGACGGGGCTTCAAGTCGTTGCAAACGACGGAATGAAGCTGAACGTTAAAACGGGCAAAGCGTGGATCAACGGTTACTTCTACTTCAACACGGGCGATCTTGCCGTCGAGCTTGACACGGCGGACGGACAGTTGAACCGTATTGATCGCGTTGTCGTGCGCTGGGATTTGACAAACCGCGTTATGTCGGTGAAGGTCAAATCTTCTTCGTTCAGCGCGTCCCCTACCGCGCCCGCATTGCAGAGGGACGCGGACGTTTACGAGCTTGCGCTGGCGGACATCTACGTGGGCGCGGGCGTAACAGCTATCACACAAAGCAAGATCACGGATCAGCGCTTGAACACGTCGCTTTGCGGCGTTGTTGCCGCAGTCGTTCAGCAGATCGACACGGCGGCTTTTAACGCACAGCTTCAAGCGTGGTTCGCTGAATATCAATCCCTTTCGGCGGCGGAGTACAACACGCTTGTTTCGTATATGAATTCGCTGAAATTGCAGGGTAACACGCAGTACGAAGCGTTCGAGCAACACATGGCGGATTTTGAAACACAGGCGGCGGCGGACTTCAACGCATGGTTTAACGGCTTGCAAAACGTCCTTGACGATAACGCGGCAACAAATCTTCTGAATATCACGAACGCGCTTGACGCGCGCGTGGATATGCTGGAAGCAGTGCTTTTCAATGACATTACGACAAATCCGTTCTTGATCCTCTTCGATGATCTCGACGGCGTAACGTCTACGGGCATTTGGAACGAGAGTTTGCAGAGGATCGAATGCTGACGCGGTACGCTTGCACGGCGGCGGAATTGTCGTGCGTGATCGGAAACATCTTTGCGGAGCTTTCGCCGCCATGCGCGGCTTGCGGCGCGGAGGTATTGCAGATCACAGGAACAACGGTTACAGGGAACGCGGCAACGCTGACCGTTACCGAAGCGGGCTTCGATTTCGACGGGTGCGCCGACGATACCGCTATGATCGAGCGAATGCGGAAAGGACGGTGCATATATGCAAAGACCGGAGCGGGAGCGGAAAGAACCGACGGAATTCAACGTGATTGTGAAAGCGAAAGACCTTGTAAAGCACACCTTCACGATCACGAATTCGACGGAACGCTACCCGAAGAAATACCGTTTTACACTGGTAAACCGCATACAGGATAAAGCGGTGGACATTTACGAATGCGTCCTTGAAGCGAACGAATTAGACCTTCGGGACGCGCAGGAATACAGACAACGGCAGAAGCTACAAGCAAAGGCGCTGACCTATTGCAAGGAGCTTCTATTTTTCATAGAGCTTTCGCAGGAAATGGGCTTTATTTCTATGAGCAGTTGCGAATATTGGTCAAAACTTGCGCTTGAAGTGAAGTACATGACGACCGCGTGGAAGAAGCGGGACAAAACGAGAGCTTGAAAAACGTTCGGGGTACATCTTGATACGCCTAATTCGTCGAACGCCAACAACGTCCGCAACGTCAATTCGGACGGCTCTTTGAACAACAACAACGCGTACAACGGCAACAATGGCGTTCGCCCGCTTCGGTGGACTATGTGAACGAGTAGGCACAGCCGAAAGCAGAATACCACCATCAAAGGAAGGTGTATCCCGTCGCCGCTATCCACGGCGGGGACGAATACAGGATCGCCGATACCGGAGCATACCGCCTTCCGGCGGCTGGCAAAGGTTATAAACAGCGAGGATTTTTTATTATGACAGACTTTGAAAAGATACACAGTTTTGAAAGCCTATACAATGCCTACCGAAAGGCGCGGCAAGGCAAGAGGTGGAAAGGATCGGCGGCAAAGTTTGAAGTTAATCTTCTTGAAGCGCTGAACCTATTAAGCGCGCAGATCAGAACGAAGCGCTATACCATGTCCCCGTATAACACGTTCGAGGTATACGAACCGAAGCGCCGCGTGGTTATGTCGAACAGCTACAAAGACAAGGTTGTTCAACATTCGCTTTGCGATAACGTGCTTGAACCGATTTTGACACGATCGTTCATTCGCGATAACTACGCGTCGCAGGTGGGGAAAGGTACGCATTATGGGTTAGACAGGCTTCAAGAGTTCATGCGGAGGTTTTACAGAAAGAACGGAATTGACGGCTGGATACTGAAAGGCGATATTTCAAAGTATTTCTATTCGATCCGGCACGACGTTTTGAAAACCTTAATCCGCGAGAAGATAACCGATCCGGACGTTTTGTGGCTGATTGATCTTATCATCGACAGCACCGAAGGCAACGTCGGAATACCGATCGGCAATCAAACTTCACAGCTTTTCGCCCTTCTCTACCTTGACGGGCTGGATCACTTCGTAAAGGAAAAGCTGGGTATCAAATATTACAGGCGCTATATGGACGACTTCTTTTTGATCCATCACGACAAAGCGTATTTGCAGGAGTGCCGGAAGCAGATTGAAGTGTTCGTACAGGCGCGCGGGCTTTCGCTGAATGCGAAAACAAATATCTTTCCCTTAAAACACGGCGTTGATTTCTTGGGCTTTCATACATACTTGACCGAAAGCGGCGCGGTGATCCGCAAGGTGCGCCGCAGGAGCAAAAACAATATGAAGCGGAAGTTGAAGAAATTAGCCGCCCTTCACGCGGCGGGACGGATCGACGCAAAGACCGTTGAACAATCCTATCAAAGCTGGAGAGGACACGCCGAAAAGGGAAACAGCTATCACTTGATCCGGCGGACGGATCATTATTACAACAGCTTAATGAAACCAAAGGAGGCGGCACAATGTCAAAAACATTAGGCAGTTTGACGGTGGGCGCGAAGATTGAAGTTCCGGTTCTTTCGGCGTATCAATCGCGCTTCGGATCGAAGATCGTTTTCAAGATCGCCGACAAGAACCACAGCGGCTACCCGTCGAATTCCGTAACGCTGATTACGGAAAAGATCATTCAGTTAATGTGTTTCGACGCGAAAGAGCCGAGCAACAGCAACAGCGACCGGAAACAATACGGCAATAACCGTTATCAGCATTCAAACATTCTGCAATGGCTGAATAGCAACGCAACGGCGGGCGCATGGTACAGCGCAAAGCACAGCGCGGACGCGCCGCCTACAAACGCGAACGTATGGAACAATTACAACGAGTACGACGCGTGGGCGGGCTTCCTTGCTATGCTTGATCCGAAGTTCGTTGCGGAGCTTCTGACAACAACGCAGACCGTCGCAAGAAATACCGTTACCGACGGCGGAAGCTATGAAACGGTAACGTCAAAAATGTTCCTTGCGTCCACCACAGAAGTGGGGCTTGCGAATGAAAACAATATCGCAGAAGGAACGCTTCTTGCGCTATTCAGCAACAACGCTTCCCGCGTCGCTTATCCTACGGCGCAATGCGTGAGCAATTCGGAGTACACGGACGCTAATTTCAGCACGTCAAAGGGCTGGTATTGGTGGCTTCGTACGCCTTATTCGTCGGACGCCAACTACGTCCGCAACGTCTATTCGGGCGGCTCTTTGAGCCTCAACAGCGCGTACAACGGCAGCAATGGCGTTCGCCCGCTTTGTAATCTTAAATCTTCTATCTTGGTATCTGACAGCCCGAACAGCGACGGAAATTATACGGTAATCTACAATTCCGCGCCTTCCGCGCCGCCCAGCATTACCGCGCCAGCGACGTGTTACAGCAGACAGAACATCAACATTTCTTGCGCGGCGGCGACCGATCCGGACGGCGACGCGCTGACCTATTGTTTCGAGCGCTCATACAACAGCGGCGCGTGGACACAGGTTCAAGCGTCCGCAAGCAGGACGTTCACGGAAGCGGTATCGACCGCGTGGAACACGTTAAAATACCGCGTCCGCGCAAAGGACAGCTACGGCAATTATTCCGCGTACACAACAAGCGGAGATATTGCCGTAATCCATAACCAGCCGCCCGTGATTTCCGGCAGTAACGCCGATCTTGGCACGAAGCGCGGGGATTTCACCTATCAATACAGCGTAACCGATCCGGACGGCGACACGGTGAACGTTGTTGAAAAGATCGACGGAAAGACAATCGCGACGAAGAACGCGATCACGCTGGGCGCAACGCAGATTCGCACGGTTAAAGTAAGCGTACACAAAACCCGGGTTCAGCTTGATCACCATATCGTAATCCCTCATGATCTGCTCATGCTCATAGGCTCGCTTATTATCCTTCAGCATAGCGCTCCGGAGGTCCACCGAGGTGTTGGCGTTTACCTGCGACTGTGCGGACTTACCAATATTCAAGTTCATTCCCGAGCCACTCAAGTCGTACGTATCCTTGCTAGCCTGCTGGGATTGGGTGTACATCAATTGCTTATAACGTTCCACGGCACGATTGAAATAAGCCATCGTGAACGACGGGTCTTGCTCGATCGCTTCCGAGAAATTCTTGATCGCCTCCGAGAAATCCTGCACCAACATGAAGTCCATCGCACGGCCAAAATAAGCGTTAGCGTTGTTCGGATCACGCTCGATCTCCGCCGAATACTCGTCGATGGAGGCAAAATGCACGGCGATTTGATCCTCAGTCAAAGCGGCCTCCTCGTTCGTGATACGCAATTTACGCTTCAAGACCATCTGGCCATTGTAATCCTCCACCATCTTGTCGTAATAAACAAGTTTCTTTACGGGATCCGCCTTCTCGTAATAGGTCAAGACAAACTGGGGTTCCAGATCCACATGGACATTCCGGTCTTGTACACGCCCACGGACCTCACTTTGGTATTTACTTTTACGCTCCTGCTCCTTATCGTATACCACCAAGCGGTTGAACTTATTGATATTCTTATCGGATTGCTCACGAGTATTCTCCTCCGAATCGTCCGTCTTGGCATCTCCGTTCACCGCTGTATTGGAGCTAGAAGACGATGTCTTCGGGAGCTGTCCGTTCTTGGCCTGCTCCTCCATCTTTATGGCTGCCCAATAATCACGGTCTGCCCCCACGTTATCCCCTAGCTTACGCTTTGCTTCCGAACGGCTCACAAAGCCTGGCAGGAAAGTAGGATATTGCTTCAAGACCACGTCGTAATCCTGCACGGCCCCCCGGTAGTCGCC
>OIXR01002335.1_pt1 | contig 10662 bp, 6 predicted proteins | sample 1587831 | NCBI WGS metagenome assembly OIXR01 (sample SAMN03283263) | human gut metagenome | biome: human-associated habitat; material: feces | host: Homo sapiens | place: USA | collected 2013
GAAAGAACTAATTTTATGGGATATTATTTCTGCAACAGCGTGACGAATATCGTATTTTCGCTGTCGCTGTTTCGCTTTGTAGATGTGTTGTATCCAGCAAGAAAAAAAGGAGCAGAAGATGGAGAATAAGTACATAGCGCTTACATTTGACGACGGACCGAACACCGTCACAACGCCGCAGGTGCTTGAAATGCTGAAAAAGCATAACGTTACGGGCAGCTTTTTCCTTGTAGGCGATAACATAAACGAGGAAAGCGCAAGGATAGCCCGTGAATGCTTTGAGTACGGCTGTGAGATATGCAACCACAGCAGGACGCACAGTGCGATGCCTCAGCAGACAAGCGAAGAAATAAAGGCTGAAATTGAATACACAAACGATAAGATAAAGCAGATAACAGGCGGTGTCGCCCCGAAATTTTTCCGTCCGCCGTATATTGCGCTTTGCGACAGTATGTATGACGATATACCGCTGACATTTATCTGCGGAAACGGTGCGGAGGACTGGCTTGACGAAATATCCGCAGAAGAACGCAGTAAGCGTATAATCGATCAGGCGCAAAACGGTATGATAATACTTCTGCACGATATGGAGGGCAATTTCCGCACGGTACAGGCGCTCGATACGATAATCCCGGAGCTTAAAAGGCAGGGATACACGTTTGTGACGGTAAGCGATCTTTTCGCTAAGTGTAAGATAACGCCCCGAAAAAGAGTTATATATTCAAATGTGCTGACAGACTGAAAAAATTTAAGTCAAACTACTTGACAACCGCATTTTAATATGATATAATAATCACGCTGTTCTAAAGACAGCAGGTCGGTTTACCGCTAACGAGCATATGCTCACCTGCCGAGGAATGGGAAGAATACTGAATTTTCTGCCCTTTTCTGTCTTACAGAGGAGGGCATTTTTATTAAATGTTTTTCCTTTTTACGAACAGTAAATCACGAAAGGAGAAAACAATATGCCTAGTGAGAAAGTTTTACAGGTAAAGCAGAATTACGTTGCTGAACTCGCTGAAAAGCTCAAGAAGTCCGCTTGCGGTGTGCTCGTTGATTACAGCGGTATCACAGTTGCCGATGACACAGTTCTGAGAAAGGAACTTCGTGAGGCAGGTGTTGACTACTTTGTAGTTAAGAACACTCTTTTAAAGCGTGCAGCTGAGATGGCAGGCGTTGAGGGTATTGAGGATGTTCTCGAAGGAACAACAGCTCTCGCACTCGCAGAGGAAGACATCGTAACTGCTCCTAAGATCCTGTACAAGCAGGAAGAAGCAAGCAACGGATCATTCTCAATCAAGAAGGGATTCGTTGACGGTAAGGGCATCAGCAAGGACGAAGTTGTTGCATACGCAAAGCTCCCCACAAAGGAAACACTGCTTGCACAGCTGGTATTTATGCTTCAGTCCCCTATCCAGAAGCTCGCTATCGCAGTAAGCGAAATCGAGAAGAAGCAGTCCGAATCAGCAGAATAATTTCTGTACGGACGAAATCGGCGGCATAAACCTGCCGTAACACAAACAATGAAAACATATTAACGGAGGATAATTAAAATGGCTTCAGAGAAAATTTTAGCTATGATTGAAGAAGTAAAGGGCTTATCAGTATTAGAGCTCAACGAGCTCGTTAAGGCTCTCGAAGAAGAATTCGGTGTATCTGCAGCAGCAGTTGCAGTAGCAGGCCCCGCAGCAGGCGGCGCAGCAGCAGCTGAAGAAAAGACAGAATTTGACGTAGAACTGACAGAAGTTGGTGCTAACAAAGTTAAAGTTATCAAAGTTGTTCGTGAGGTTACAGGTCTTGGACTTAAAGAGGCTAAAGCTATCGTTGATGGTGCTCCGAAGGTTGTTAAAGAGGGCGCATCCAAAGCTGAGGCTGAGGACATCAAAACTAAACTTGAGGCTGAGGGAGCTAAGGTTACACTTAAATAATCCGATCAGATCAGAAGTTTTAAAGGCTGTTGTGCCTGCCGGTTTACCGGCGGCACAGCAGCCTTTTTTAGTGAAAAATCCAGGGTAAATCTTGCTTTTTGAAGAAAAAGAAAGGATAATAAAGGAGATAGGAAAGGGTGGATGGAATATGAAACGAAAAATAATGGCCTGTATCCTTGCTGCTGCGTTGGGAATCACAGGAGTTTCTTTTCCGACGGCAGCCAAGACAGTGTCTGTCGGAAAAAATGTAAAAAATATAACTGTAAACGTGAAAAATCCTCTGGATGAACTTCGGGCTCAGGAAGCTGCAATGCAGCAGCAGGAGGAGCTTGAAGAAGAGGAAAATATGCCGGAACAGGATCTGGATCCGCTTGTGCTGGATAACGATGGCAGTGTGGTTCCTGCATCACAGGCATCCTGGACAAAAATAGAGTCAGGTGCTGTAGAAGCAGTGGATGTATCAGAGGCACCGGGGGATGAGGAAATATCGGAAAATTCAACTGAAGACGCATTTTCAGATGGAAGCACAGATGGAGATTTTGACACAAATAAGAATATTTCTGACAATGCAGCAACGGAAGCTGGCAGTGAGGATATTCAGACAGCAGATGGCAGTATCAGCGGAGAATTGCCGGCAGATTTTTCCGAAGGAACGGAGAACGGCGATAACGGTTCCGAAGAACTTCAGCTTCAGCAGGAAAACGGTAATGTAGAAAAAGTCGCAGAGCCGGATAATAATGAAGCTGATGAAGGCGCAGGTCAGGCACAGACTGATTTTACAGATGATGCCAATGCTGCTGGGGATTTTTCCGCAGGAGATGCTTCAGATGGAGAACTTGGAACTTATCAGACTGTGACTCTGGAAGTTGAGGAAGGACAGGATATCACAGCGCCCTTGAACACACTGTTTCTTGAACTGAAAGATCAGGCCACAGATGAAAATCCCTGCAAGATCATAATTCCACCGGGAAATTATGAACTGACAGGTACACTGTGCATGTACAGTAATATGTACTTATATGCAAGAGACGCTAATATTACAAAAACGTCTACCACCAAACATCTGATCCTCCGTCTTGGAAATACCAAAGATTCAGAAGGCGGATATGATGGATATCGCAACATTGTGATCGATGGAGGAACCTGGGACTACAATTATCAGTGTGTGGAAAATAAGGATGCACCAGGCGGATTTGTGGGATTTTGCATTGGACATGCTACGAATGTTACGATTAAAAATGCTACATTTCTTAATAATCTGAAATCTCATTTTCTGGAATTTGGCGGAGTGAAAAATGCCAAGATCACAGGCTGTACATTCAGTGGCTATTATAAGAATTATGTGGAAGGCGGACAGGAATGTATTCAGATCGACTGCTGTACAGATGAGAGCAATGTTTTTCCGCAGTACAGACCTTATGATGGAACGACCTGTGAAGATTTTGTGATCGATGGAAATGTGTTCGAAGATGTCTTTACAGGGCTGGGAACGCACAGTATGATGTCCGGAAAAACATATAAAAGGATCACAGTTACGAATAATACTTTCCATAATGTAAAAAAACGCTGTATAAGGTTTATGAATTATGAAGATTCTACAGCAGAAAATAATACCATGGTAAATGTGGGAAATGGAGTGGACATTTCTTCTGTGAGCAGCAATACACACCAGACGCCAGGCTATGATGATGGGCCGGACATGCTGAAAAACAGGAATCTTCGTGTGGCAGGAAACTACATCAGTCTTGCCAGAACTACCAGCATTGGTGGAATTGCATGGATCTGCAGTGGTATAAAAGTTTCAGGCTATAATATGAAAAAAGATGGAGCTGTGCTCCCTAAAAAGATATATCCGGTGAAAGGTGTGACTGTAGAAGATAATCAGATCAGCGGATATGGAAACGGAATCAGCATGTCTCTTACTGACACAGATACCGTAACAGATAATCAGGTAACAATGAAAAAAACTTCTTCATATTCCAATTTTGGGATTTATGCCCAGGATTCCAGAGGAAGCGTTATCAGCAGGAATACAGTGTCCGGAACTGCAAATACGGGAATTTATCTCTCCGGTTCTGTCTATGCAGCAGGATCAGAACAGAAAAATCTTGTAGAGCGGAATGCTGTTTCCGGAGCAGGCGGAGATGGAATTTATCTGCAATCTGTAAATACTTCATCCACTGCACAGAAGAATACTGTTAAATCAGTGGCCGGCTCGGGAATACGTGTAAATGCAGGAAAGAACAATAATGTTCTTGGTAATATCTGTTTATCCAACAAAAATCATGGCGTGAAAATTGAGTATGTGGCCGGCGGAGTAAGGGTAAAAAGCAATCGTGTGACATCAAATGCAAAAAGTGGTATTTTGCTCTGGAAATCAAAAGTATCCGAAGTATCAGGAAACCGTGCGGAGAAAAATACGGGGAATGGTGTTTATGCATATGCATCTGTAATACCGGTCATGAAAAAGAATACATTTTGTGAAAACGGAAAGGTTCAGGCGGTATATGTAAAAAGCTGCAAAGGATGGACCGGCATCAACCGTCCTTCATGCAGAGCTGTTACATCAAGAAGTACAGCTATAAGCGGAACTGCATCAGGTAGCCAGACAGTTATTGCCTATGCGCGGCGTTCCGGAAAACAGACAAAGCTGGGTGTATCATCCGTAAACAAAAAGAAACAGTACGTTATTAAAATAAAGAAGCAAAAGAAGAATACTGCTCTGAAACTTGTCTCAAAAGATAAATACGGAAATACAGTAACAGTAAATACTGTTGTGAAGTAAGTATGTGTGATAAAAAAAGATTCTGTTCCGGATATCCATACATCGTATGTATAGAAGGAACAGAATCTTTTTTTTGAAAAATGTAAAAAAATCAAAAAAAGTGCTTGACACACTTTTTTTCTTATGTTAAAGTGGAGGATGCTATATTATGGCTAGATATGCCTGCCTAAAGGTCAGGCGGGATCATGTTGTAATAAATAATAAAAAAACAGGGGTGAAACGTCAATGGAAAAAAACAGAATTCGTTCTGTAAAAACTGGAAAAAGCATGCGTATGAGCTACCAGAGACAAAAAGAAGTCCTGGAAATGCCAAACCTGATCGAAGTTCAGAAAGATTCCTACCAGTGGTTTCTTGACGAAGGTTTAAAAGAAGTATTTGATGATATTTCTCCGATCGCAGATTACGGCGGAAAGCTCAGTCTGGAATTCATCGATTTCACATACGATGAAAAAGATGCAAAATATTCCATCGAGCAGTGTAAAGAACGTGACGTGACTTATGCCGCACCTTTGAAGGTTCGAGTAAGGCTGATCAATAAGGAAACAGAAGAGATCAACGAACACGAGATTTTCATGGGAGATTTACCGCTGATGACAGCTACGGGTACCTTTGTTATCAATGGTGCTGAGCGTGTTATTGTCAGCCAGTTAGTACGTTCCCCTGGAATCTACTACGCGATCGCTCATGATAAGCTTGGTAAGAGACTGTTTTCCAGTACTGTAATTCCGAACAGAGGTGCATGGCTGGAGTACGAGACAGATTCAAATGATGTATTTTATGTACGTGTAGACAGAACAAGAAAGGTTCCGATCACTGTTCTGATCCGTGCACTGGGCATTGGAACCAATGCTGAGATCATCGATCTGTTTGGTGAAGAGCCAAAGATCCTTGCCAGCTTTACAAAGGATACCTCCACAAACTATCAGGAAGGTCTCCTTGAGCTGTATAAGAAGATCCGTCCGGGCGAGCCGCTTGCAGTAGAGAGCGCAGAGAGCCTGATCATGGCAATGTTCTTCGATCCGAGAAGATATGACCTTGCCAAAGTCGGACGTTATAAATTTAATAAGAAGCTTCATTTCAATAAACGTATCGTAGGCCACAAGCTTTCCCAGGATGTTGTAGATACAACAACAGGTGAGATCCTTGCTGAGGCTGAGACACTTGTTACAAAAGAGCTTGCTGATACATTACAGAATTCCGCAGTTCCGTACGTATGGATCCAGGGTGAGGAGAGAGAGATCAAAGTTCTTTCCAGCCTTATGGTTGATATCCGTCACTATCTGCCGGAGCTTGAGGATCCGAAGTCCCTGGGTGTTACAGAATTAGTATACTACCCAGTGCTCGAAAAAATTCTGGAAGAAAATGACACATTTGAGGACAGATGTGATGCGATCAAACGTGATATCCACGACCTGATCCCGAAACACATCACCAAGGAAGATATCCTTGCGTCCATTAACTACAATATGCATCTGGAGTATGGCCTTGGTAACGATGATGATATCGACCACCTGGGCAACCGTCGTATCCGTGCTGTCGGTGAGCTGCTTCAGAATCAGTACCGCATCGGTCTTTCCAGACTTGAGCGTGTGGTACGTGAGAGAATGACAACACAGGACACAGAGAGTATTTCTCCGCAGTCCCTGATCAATATCAAACCTGTAACTGCAGCAGTAAAAGAGTTCTTCGGTTCTTCCCAGCTGTCACAGTTCATGGATCAGAACAACCCGCTTGGAGAGCTGACTCACAAGAGAAGACTTTCCGCACTGGGACCTGGCGGTCTGTCACGAGACAGAGCTGGATTCGAGGTTCGAGACGTACATTATTCCCACTATGGAAGAATGTGCCCGATCGAGACCCCTGAGGGACCGAACATCGGTCTTATCAACTCCCTTGCATCCTATGCAAGGATCAATCAGTACGGCTTCGTAGAGGCTCCGTACAGAAAGATCGACAAAACAGATCCTTCCAACCCGCGTGTAACCGATGAGGTTGTATACATGACAGCGGATGAGGAAGATAATTACCATGTAGCACAGGCGAATGAGCCGCTGGATGAAGAGGGACACTTCATTCATAAGAACGTTTCCGGTCGTTACCGCGAGGAGACACAGGAGTACGAGCAGCACATGTTCGATTACATGGATGTATCTCCGCGAATGGTATTCTCCGTTGCTACAGCCCTGATCCCGTTCCTGCAGAACGATGATGCGAACCGTGCGCTGATGGGATCCAACATGCAGCGTCAGGCCGTACCGCTGATGATCACCGATGCTCCTGTAGTAGGAACCGGTATCGAAGCAAAAGCAGCCGTAGACTCCGGTGTCTGCGTCGTTGCAAAGAAAGCAGGAACCATTTCCTACTCCTGCTCCAACGAGATCCGCATGAACAATGATGACGGAACAAAAGATGTTTACCATCTGACCAAATTCATGCGAAGCAACCAGAGCAACTGCTACAACCAGAAACCGATCGTATTTAAAGGTGACCATGTAGAGGCCGGCGAAGTAATCGCAGACGGTCCGTCTACTTACCAGGGCGAGCTTGCACTTGGTAAAAACCCGCTGATCGGATTTATGACCTGGGAAGGATATAACTACGAGGACGCCGTTCTTCTTAGCGAGCGTCTGGTACAGGATGATGTTTACACGTCCATCCACATCGAGGAGTACGAGGCAGAGGCCCGTGACACCAAGCTTGGACCGGAAGAGATCACAAAAGACGTTCCGGGAGTCGGCGATGAAGCCTTAAAAGACCTGGACGAGCGTGGAATCATCCGCATCGGTGCAGAGGTTCGTGCCGGTGATATTCTGGTCGGAAAAGTAACTCCGAAGGGAGAAACCGAGCTGACCGCAGAGGAGCGTCTGCTCCGTGCCATCTTTGGCGAGAAAGCAAGAGAAGTACGTGATACTTCCCTGAAAGTACCGCACGGTGAGTATGGTATCATCGTGGACGCCAAAGTATTTACCCGTGAAAACGGCGACGAACTTTCTCCTGGAGTAAACCAGGCAGTCCGCATCTACATCGCACAGAAGAGAAAAATCTCTGTCGGCGATAAGATGGCTGGTCGTCACGGAAACAAGGGTGTCGTTTCCCGTGTACTTCCTGTAGAGGATATGCCGTTCCTGCCGAACGGACGTCCGCTGGACATCGTGCTGAACCCTCTGGGTGTGCCGTCCCGTATGAACATCGGACAGGTGCTGGAGATCCACCTGAGCCTTGCAGCAGCAGCGCTTGGATTTAACGTATCCACCCCGATTTTCGACGGCGCAAACGAGAAAGATATTCAGGATACCCTGGAACTGGCAAACGATTATGTAAACATGGAATGGGATGCATTCTCCGAGAAATATAAAGATGTTCTGCTTCCGGAAGTATATCAGTACTTGGAAGAGCACCTGGATCACAGAGAACTGTGGAAGGGCGTTGATATCGCAAGAGACGGTAAGGTACAGCTCCGCGACGGACGTACCGGTGAGCCGTTTGATGGAAGAACCACCATCGGACACATGCATTACCTGAAACTGCATCACCTGGTAGACGATAAGATCCATGCACGTTCTACCGGCCCATACTCCCTCGTTACACAGCAGCCGCTGGGTGGTAAAGCTCAGTTCGGTGGACAGCGTTTCGGAGAGATGGAGGTTTGGGCTCTTGAGGCGTACGGTGCATCCTACACGCTGCAGGAGATCCTGACTGTGAAGTCTGACGATGTGGTTGGCCGTGTGAAGACATACGAAGCCATCATCAAGGGCGACAATATTCCGGAGCCTGGTATTCCGGAATCCTTCAAAGTATTGTTGAAAGAGCTGCAGTCCCTGGCACTCGATGTCCGCGTACTGCGTGATGACAATACCGAAGTTAAAATTATGGAATCAGTTGATTACGGTGATACCAACCTGAACCACATCATCGAGGGAGACCGTTACTCTGACAGAGAGGACGAGAGATTTGGTGACTATGGATTCTCCAAGAAAGAATTTGACGGAGAAGAAATGGTAGATGTGGAAGAGGATGAAGAAGAAGACTCTTATCTTGATCTGGATGAAAGTTCAGATGATGACATGTAACTTGTAGATCTTCGCTTTGCGAGGAAAGGGGTAATCAAATGCCAGAAACAGCAAAAAAAGAAAATTACCAGATGAGCTTTGATGCCATCAAAATAGGACTTGCCTCCCCGGAGAAAATCCGGGAGTGGTCCCATGGCGAGGTAAAAAAACCGGAGACCATCAACTACAGAACGCTGAAACCGGAAAAAGACGGTCTGTTCTGTGAAAGAATCTTCGGACCAAGCAAAGACTGGGAGTGCCATTGCGGTAAATATAAGAAAATTCGCTACAAAGGCGTAATCTGCGACCGATGCGGCGTAGAAGTAACAAAATCCAGTGTGCGCCGTGAGCGTATGGGACACATTGAGCTGGCAGCTCCGGTATCCCACATCTGGTATTTCAAAGGAATTCCGTCCCGTATGGGACTGATCCTGGATCTGTCTCCGAGAACTCTGGAAAAGGTTCTGTATTTCGCAAACTACATCGTTCTTGATGCAGGCGATACCAAATTACAGTACAAACAGGTTCTGACCGAGAAAGAATACCAGGATGCCAGAGAGGAGTTCGGAAACAGCTTCCGTGCAGGTATGGGTGCGGAATCCATCAAAGAGCTTCTGATGGCAATCGATCTGGAAAAAGAGTCTGCTGAATTAAAGGCAGGTCTCAAAGATTCTACCGGACAGAAGAGAGCCCGCATCATCAAGAGACTTGAGGTTGTTGAGGCATTCCGTGAGTCCGGAAACCGTCCGGAGTGGATGATTCTTGATGCGGTTCCGGTTATTCCGCCGGATCTGCGTCCTATGGTACAGCTGGATGGTGGACGTTTTGCAACATCTGACCTGAATGATCTGTACAGAAGAATTATCAACAGAAATAACCGTCTGAGAAGACTCCTTGAACTGGGAGCTCCGGACATTATCGTTAGAAACGAAAAGAGAATGCTGCAGGAAGCTGTAGATGCTCTGATCGACAATGGACGTCGTGGACGTCCGGTAACAGGTCCTGGAAACAGAGCACTGAAATCCCTTTCTGATATGCTGAAAGGTAAATCAGGACGTTTCCGTCAGAACCTGCTCGGAAAACGTGTTGACTACTCAGGACGTTCCGTTATCGTTGTAGGACCGGAATTGAAGATCTATCAGTGCGGTCTTCCGAAAGAAATGGCAATCGAGCTGTTCAAGCCGTTTGTTATGAAAGAACTTGTTGAGAGCGGAGCTGCTCACAATATTAAGAATGCTAAGAAAATGGTAGAGCGTCTTCAGCCGGAAGTATGGGATGTGCTTGAAGATGTAATCAAAGAGCATCCGGTTATGCTGAACCGTGCTCCTACACTTCACCGTCTTGGTATTCAGGCATTTGAACCGATTCTGGTAGAAGGTAAAGCAATTAAGCTTCATCCACTGGTATGTACCGCATTCAATGCCGATTTCGATGGTGACCAGATGGCGGTTCATCTTCCGCTTTCTGTAGAAGCTCAGGCTGAGTGCCGTTTCCTTCTGCTTTCACCAAACAACCTTCTGAAACCGTCTGATGGTGGTCCGGTAGCTGTTCCTTCACAGGATATGGTTCTTGGTATCTACTATCTGACGCAGGAAAGACCGGGAGCCAAGGGAGAAGGAAAAGTATTCAAGAGTGTGAATGAAGCAATCCTTGCTTATGAAAACGGAGTTGTAACTCTTCACTCAAGAATCAAAGTACGTGTGACAAAGACGATGCCGGATGGAACAAAGAAGACCGGTACAGTAGAGTCTACACTTGGACGTTTCATTTTCAACGAAATCATTCCGCAGGATCTTGGTTTTGTTGATCGTGAAAAAGAAGGAAATGAACTGGTTCTTGAAGTGGATTTCCATGTAGGAAAGAAACAGCTGAAACAGATTCTTGAAAAAGTTATCAATA
>OIXR01002336.1_pt1 | contig 10656 bp, 8 predicted proteins | sample 1587831 | NCBI WGS metagenome assembly OIXR01 (sample SAMN03283263) | human gut metagenome | biome: human-associated habitat; material: feces | host: Homo sapiens | place: USA | collected 2013
CCCTTTACACTCAAACACAAAAATATAATATATAATAATTTTTATATAATTGTGATAACCAAAAAGTTTTACAAAGATTTTATGATTTTTACAAAATGAAACTTTTGTTTCTCTTTTTCTACTTTATTTGGCAAAAAATTAGGCCCCTAAGTTAACTTAAGAGCCCTATAATCATATTTGTCATATTATTGCTGAAGTCTTTCAATCATTTCTGCTAATGCATCAATGCTACTAAAGTTCTCTTCATTCTTTTCTTCCATTGTAATTTCAATATCAAAAGCGTCCTCTAATTCTTCCATTAATGCAAGAATATCCATTGAGTCCATATCTTCTGCAATGTTAAAATCCTCATCTTCAACATCCATGCCGGGATTTACACTTAAAATAATTTCTTTAATCTTATCTTTCATTTGTAATTCTCCTTTTTCGTTTGTTACACGTTCTTTAATTTTATAATTTAACTCATTATGAATTACTTACTACTCATAACTTTTTTCATTCTATTATAAAAATAGCAAATATGCAACAAATATTTATTTTATATTACAATCCATGTGACTAAAATCTATTCGTCTTCCTTTTCAATTGTTTCCAGAACATCAAAGTAGTTTTCAAAAGTCTTTCTGCAGCACATTGGATTCTTTATTACAATTCCATCAACTGCAAGACCTGCCACTGCAAAACTCATTGCCACACGGTGGTCGTCATAAGTTTCAATTTCTGCTCCGTGAAGTTTGCCCGGCGTTATAATTACATCTGTACTACCGCCTTCTTCTACAATCTTAGCATCACATCCCATTCTGTTAAGTTCGTTAACAATAACCTGAACACGGTCTGATTCCTGACCTCTTATATGACCAATATTTCTTATTCTTGTCTCAGTCTTTCCAAAAGCTGCCACAACAGCCATTGTAAGTGCCTGGTCTGAAAAATCAGACATATCTATATCAATGCCTTCATATCCTACAGCACTTGTTCCATCCACTTCAAGACCTTCCGGCTTATCTGTTATTACACAACCGATTCTTTCAAGAGCATAAATAAACTTAATATCCCCCTGCATTGAATCTTTATGTATTCCCTTAACAATAGATTTAACACCAAGAATAGCTGCCATAGCATAAAAATAACATGCAGCAGACATATCCGGTTCAACATTATATACATTACAAATATAGCTTTGCTTCTTTATTATATATGTATTGCCTTCTCTATCAAAATCAATGTCAAACTGCTTAAGCATATTTGTTGTAATCTTAATATAGGCACCGTCCACTCTTGAACCCGTAAGTTCCACATTCATACCATTCATTACAGATGCCATAAGCAATGCGCTGGCATACTGACTGCTGGTAGTCGTGTCGATTTTAATATTACCTGACTTAATTCCCTTAGAATGAATTTCAAAAGGGAAATGTCCTTCTTCTTCTAAACACTTAATCTCTACACCCTTAGCTGTCAGGCTGCCTAGAAGCTCACTCATTGGACGCTTCTTCATCTGTTCTGAAGATTGAAGAGTATAGTCACCACCTGCCACAGCAAGAAAAACAGTCATGAATCTTGCTGCTGTTCCTGCACTTTGAACATTAATTGTAGCCTTCCTGTTAGGGATTCTTCCATTTTCACCCTTAATCACTACATTAGCACTTTCTTCATCTATCTGAACACTAAAACCTAATGAAATCAGGCAGTCAAGAAAAGCTCTTGAATCACTGCTAAACAATACACCGTTAAGTGTGCATATGCCATCTGACATAGCCGCCAGCATTAAAGCTCTGTTAGTGATACTTTTAGAGCCTGGCACTGACGCATTTATATTATTTTTTTTGTTTAATTTCTTTACTGCATATTTTTCCATAGGATGCTATTCCTTTATAAACATTGCATCGCCAAAGCTAAAAAATCTGTATTTTTCTTCTACAGCCTTATTGTATGCGTTAAGAATGTTCTCTCTTCCGGCCAACGCTGAAACAAGCATTAATAATGTTGATTCAGGCAAATGGAAATTAGTAATAAGGCAATCAATAGCCTTAAACTGATATCCCGGATAAATAAATATCTGTGTCCATCCACTTCCAGGATGTACAATACCATTTTCATCTGTTACAGTTTCCAATGTTCTTGTGCTTGTAGTTCCAACAGCAATAACTCTGCCGCCATTAGCCCTGCACTCATTAATCATATTTGCATCTTCCTCGTCAACCATATAAAATTCAGAATGCATATGGTGTTCAAGAATATTTTCAACCTTAACCGGTCTGAAAGTTCCAAGACCAACATGTAATGTAACGTGAGCTATTTTAATACCTTTTTCTTTAATCTTTTCTAATAACTCTTTTGTAAAATGAAGACCTGCTGTTGGTGCAGCCGCTGAACCTTCGTATTTTGCATAAACTGTCTGATATCTGTTTTTGTCTTCAAGTTTATGTGTTATATATGGTGGAAGTGGCATTTCTCCAAGCTTATCCAACACTTCTTCAAAAATACCTTCATAAGTAAACTTAATTAATCTGTTGCCTTCTTCAACAACATCAATAACCTCGCCCGTTAAAATTCCGTCACCAAAACTTATAACAGTACCCGGCTTGCATTTCTTTCCCGGCTTAACTAATGTTTCCCAAACATCGTTTTCCTTTCTCTTTAGAAGCAACACTTCAATCTTTGCATCAGTGCCAACCTTGCTTCCATATAATCTTGCAGGAATAACCTTTGTATCATTAATTACCAAACAATCATTTGGATTCAAATAATCTATAATATCCTTAAATATATGATGTTCTATTTCGCCTGTGTTCTTATCAAGAACCATTAATCTTGAACTGCTTCTGTCCTCTAAAGGATCCTGTGCTATTAATTCTTCAGGCAAATCATAATAATAATCATGTAAACTCATTTCTTTTTTTAACATAACTTTTATCTCTTTTCTGTATAATACTTTTTTTACACTGTAATCTATATTATTTGCATATTTCAGAACTGTCAAGAACAATAGTGAAAGGTCCGTCATTTAAAAGACTTACTTTCATGTCTGCTCCAAACTCACCCTGCTCAACAACATCTATTTCTTCCTTGCACTTTGAAATAATATATTCATACATTTCATTTGCCATATCAGGTTTTCCGGCTTTAATAAATGATGGCCTGTTACCCTTTTTGCAATCAGCATAAAGAGTAAACTGGGATACCAATAACAACTCTCCGTTAACATCCTTAAGTGCAAGATTAGTTTTTCCATCAGCATCATCAAATATTCTAAGATTAATCATTTTCTTAATCATCTTGTCGGCAATCTCTTTATTATCTTCATTAGACACACCAATTAAAACAAGAAATCCCTTGTTAATTGAACCTATCTCTTTATTATCAACCTTTACGGAAGCTTCATTTACTCTCTGTATTACAAAACGCATAACTTTCCTCTCTTTTCATCAAAACACCACCCGCCTTGAAACATAGATTTATTCCAAAGCGGGTGGTTTAATGTTTTTATGCTCTTAATTCAATACCCATTGATTCAAGTTCTTTCAAAATCTTATTCATAGCTGACTGAATATCACTATCTTCCAATGTTCTGTCCTTAGCTCTAAATACAATTGAATATGCTACTGACTTAAAGCCGTCTTCAATCTGATCACCTTCATAGATGTCAAATAAGCTGTAGCTTTCAAGGTTCTTTCCTGCCTTGCTTTCAATAGCTTCTTCAATCTTACCAACAGGAATATCCTTAGGTACAACCATTGAAATATCTCTTGATACAGCAGGGAACTTAGCAATTCCTTCGTACTTCTTATCAAATGAAGACATTTCGTATACATATGGCATATCAATTACTGCAATGTATGCTCTAGTCTTCATATTGTAGTTTTCGCAAACTGTTGGATGAACTTCACCTAAATAACCGATAACTGTTCCATCATAAACGATGTTAGCCTGACGTCCCGGATGAAGGAAAGTCTTTCCCGCCTTAGCATCATAATGAACTCTCTTCTTCATTCCAACCTGTTCCAATAATTCTTCTACAACACCCTTCATTGTAAAGAAATCACCTTCGCCATAGAAACCTAATATTAGCTGCATTCTTTCATCAGGAAGTTCCTTAAGTGGTAATTCCTTTGGAAGATAAACATTACCCATTTCAAAAAGTCTTACATCTTTGTTTCTTCTATTATAGTTAGTAGCAAGTGATGTAAGCATTCCACCTAAAGGTGTAGTTCTCATAACACTAAAGTCTTCTCCTAAAGGATTTGAAATAACAATTGACTGTCTGTATTTTGAATCTTTTGGAAGTAATAACTTATCATAAACCTTTGGACTTTCAAATGAATATGACATTCCCTGTGAAAATCCGCTGTATAAAGCTACCCTTCTTGCGATTTCATCAATTCTTAATTTGTATGATAATTTTCCTGATGTAGCTTCTCCACTTGGAAGAGTTGTAGGAATGTTATCATATCCATAGAATCTTGCAACTTCTTCAGCAATATCACACATACCAACTAAATCCTGTCTAAATGTTGGGATTGTAATAAGTTTTGTTTCAGGATCATATTTTAACTCTAAAGCAGGGAAGTAACTTACCATCTGCTCTTCTGTTAAATTAAATCCGATTAATTTATTTACATAGTCAGGATCAAACTTAATTGTTGTTTCTGTCTTCTTTTCAGGATAAACATCAACCATACCTGCAACAACTTCACCTGCTCCTAATTCTTCGATTAACTGACATGCTCTGTTAATAGCTGATTCTGCATTGTTAGGATCAAGTCCTTTTTCAAACTTACCTGAAGCGTCTGTTCTAAGACCAACTCTCTTAGATGAAAGACGGATGTTAGTTCCGTCAAAACAAGCTGCTTCAAAAAGCATATCCTTAACATCATCAGTAATCATTGAGTTTTCGCCACCCATAATTCCTGCAAGACCTACAGGCTTTTCACCATCGCAAATCATAAGCATTCCACTGTCTAATTCTCTTTCCTGTCCGTCAAGAGTAACGAAGTTCTCACCGTCTTCTGCTCTTCTTACTACAATCTTATGGTCTGCAATAGTATCAAGATCATAAGCATGCATTGGCTGACCAAATTCTTCCATAACATAGTTTGTAATATCTACTAAATTATTGATAGGTCTGATACCACAGGCTGAAAGTCTTCTCTGCATCCATTCAGGTGATGGTGCAATCTTAACATTCTTAACAACCTTTGCACAATAACGCTTACATAAGTCGTTATCCTTTACTTCAACTGAAATGTAATCATTAACATCTCCGTCTGTTCCAACCGGTCCTGTAACAGGTGCCTTAAATGGCTTCTTAAATGTTACAGCTGCTTCTCTTGCAATACCGATAACACTATAACAGTCTACTCTGTTAGATGTAATTTCATATTCAAAAACTGAATCGTGAAGTCCTAAAACTTCAATTGCATCTGCTCCTACCTGAACGCTGTCATCGAAAATATAAATTCCGTATTCAGGTGCTTCAGGATAAAATTCTCTTGTTGAGCCAAGTTCTTCAATAGAACACATCATTCCATCTGAAGGAACTCCTCTAAGTTTTCCTTTTTTAATCTTAATTCCGCCTTCAGTCTTTGAACCGTCATGACCTCCGGCAACACGACCACCGTCAAGTACTACAGGTACTTTCTGTCCTTCCTTAACATTAGGTGCTCCTGTAACAATCTGAATTGTTTCTGTTCCAATATTAACCTGACAAATAACAAGCTTATCTGCGTCAGGGTGTTTTTCTATTTTTTCAATCTGTCCAACAACGATTTTGTCAAGGTCTGCATCAAGTCTTTCAAAGCCTTCACATTTTGTACCTGACAATGTCATTGCATCCATGTATTCCTGATCAGTACATTCAAGTTCAGGAACGTATGCTTTAATCCAAGATAATGGTGTATTCATTTTTATTTCTCCTTCCTGCTAACTAGAACTGGTTCAGGAAACGATCATCGTTTTCGTATAACAGTCTCATATCATCTATTTCATATTTTAATAATGCAATTCTTTCAAGACCTACACCGAAGGCAAATCCCTGATATTCCTTAGGATCAATACCGCACATTTCAAGTACGTGTGGATGAACCATACCACAACCAAGAATTTCAATCCAGCCTTCACCCTTACAGAATCTACATCCTTTTCCACCACACTTAAAGCATGAAACGTCCATTTCTGCACTTGGCTCAGTAAATGGGAAATGATGAGGTCTGAATTTAGTCTTTGTTTCAGGTCCAAAAAGTTCCTTGGCAAATTCTGCCAATGTTCCCTTTAAGTCTGAGAAATTAATGTTCTTGTCGATTGCAAGACCTTCAACCTGATGGAATGAAGGTGAATGTGTTGCATCTACCTGGTCTGAACGGAAAACTCTACCCGGAGAAATAATTCTGATAGGTGGCTGAGTTTTTTCCATTACTCTTGCCTGTACTGAAGAAGTCTGTGTTCTAAGTACAATGTTCTTATTTATATAGAAAGTATCCTGTTCATCTTTTGCAGGATGATTGTCAGGAATATTTAAAGCTTCAAAGTTATAATGGTCATATTCTACTTCAGGACCTTCTACAACTTCGTATCCCATACCTGTAAAAATTCTCTCTAATTCTTCAAGAGCTAATGTATTAGGATGCTTATGTCCGATTTTATTCTTCTTAGCCGGAAGAGTAACGTCAATAACTTCTGCTTTCAACTTAGCTTCTCTAGCCTTAGCCTGAAGTTCTGCCTTAACTTCTTCCATTTTTTCTTCAATAATCTTTCTTGTGTCATTAACTAACTGACCAACTTTAGGTCTGTCTTCAGGAGCAACATCTTTCATGCCCTTAAGAACTTCTGTTAACTGACCTTTTTTGCCCAAAACTTCAACTCTAATCTGATTAAGTTTGTCCAAATTGTCTGAGGCTGTAATTTTGGAAATGGCATCTTCCCTAATTGCCTGTAACTTTTCTTTCATGATAAATTCCTCTCTTTATAGATTTTAAAATAACAGGTTTGTGTTCAAGTTGTTCACATATTTTATTTTTTGGATTGCTACGTGCTTCGCACTCTCGCAATCCTTTTCCCATCATTCGCATATCGTGAAGCTTTCGCTTCACTTTTATGCTCATTATGGGAGCGTGTAGAAAGGTCTTAAATCCACATTTATGCAAGCATATGTGGATTAAGACTTTTCTACACTAAAAATAAAAAAAGCACCTGTTCCATAGGGACGGATTGCTCCGCGGTACCACCCTAGTTTCCGTAATCATTATCACGAACACTCTATCTGCTTAACGCGCTACACACGTCATTCATTACTTAGATTAGTTTCCTTCTTTAGTATTATTCATACTTATAATCTGTTGGTGAATGCAGCTCCTGTGGGAATTTCAATATATATCTGAACCTGAAAGACCTTCCAGCCTGTGAGTCTTTCTCTCTGACGGAAAATATATATCTACTTACACACTCATCGCCTTTTACAATACGACAATTCTAACACACAAAAAAAACAGTGTCAAACAATAATGCACAGATTAGCATTTTTTCTGCTTTTCTGTGCATTGTAAGTTCATTATATGTCAATTATTCCTGTTCTTCTTCAAAGTATCCCTTTGAAAATTCTCCATACTGATAATACCAGTTAGGTGCTATTTCTATTCTTTCATATCCTGTATCAACATTTTCCATTCCTTGGAATACGTAAGCAATTGAGTTGATTATTCCAGTGTCGTAAACTGTAAAGTCTATTCTGTTGAATGCCACATATCCCTTATGTACTTCTACAGTTATAGGCATGCTTGAAATAAGATTAAATATTGTTTTTTCCATTTCACTGTTTATAGCAATCTTTTTGCTCATTGAAAGATTTCCCTTGTCATCAATGTCAAATGTTGTTTCGTTATTTTTATTTTCAAATTCAAAATAGGAAACTATTTTTGTCATTTCAGCCATATGCTCTGTTACAAGCGGTTTAATATCATCGCTTAACATATACATTTTTTTAATTTTTGACGGATATGCATAGTTTTCAATATTAATTTTAACTTTCTTTGTTAAACCATTGTGAGCCTTTGCATATATTATTACAGTACCGGTTTTCATATTGTTGTTAGCTTTAACAACGCCTCTTGAATTTACTGTTGCAAGGCTTGTATCTGAAGAACTCCATGTAAGCTTTCTGCTCAGTACTTTTTTCTTTTTTAATTTCTTAGACGGATATGCTTCGCCCTGTAGTTTAACTTTTCCGTTAAGACTTATTGTGTACTGATTCTTTATGTATTTAAATCTTCCTGCGTTTACCTTTTTTGATTTTTTATCAGTTACAATTATTGAAACAGTCTGACCTGAATTGCTAAATACTTTCTTACCATTAGCAAAAGTATAAGCCTTTATTTTGTAGCTATACACTTTGTTCTTCTTTACCTTTTTGTCAGTAAGTTTGTTTTTCTTTAATGTTTTAAACTTCTTTCCGTTCTTATATATAGTGTAGCCTTTCACATTCTTAGACTTGTTCCACTTTAAAACAACCTTTTTCCCTTTTTGTTTTGCAATGAATTTTACCGGTTCATTAACCGTGTTGGTCTGAGATGCTGTATCTGCAAAAACTTCAACGGCACCAACGCCCACAAAAACACTCATTGCAAATATAAAAATCACTATAATCTTACTTGCTTTTTTCATAATCCTTCGCTCCCTATTTTACCTTAATTGTAATTCCATTGCTGTATGGAGAATATTCTCTCTTGCCGTCTTCATTAACATAGAACATTCTCACTTTGTAAGAATATTTTTTCTTTTTCTTAATACTCTTATCAGTGTATGAATTTTTTGTTACTTCCTTTAATTTCTTGTATTTTTTGTCATTGTTAGTTTTTCTGTAAATTACGTAACCCTGATTCTTCGTATCTTCTCTCTTAAGTTTGTTCCATGACAGGGTATTGCTCTTCTTGTTTTTCTGTTTTCCTGAAAGTGTTAGCGTGCCATTAGTAACTTTGACTATATTACTAGTCTTTTCATCAAGAACAACAAAATCAAAAGCATCTCTTACATATTTCTTCTTTGCTACAACTTTGTAATAATGAATTGATCCAAGATCTACTTCATCATTAAATCTACTCCCATCACAAAGCTGTCCATATTCTCCTTCCAAAAAAGTCCACTTAAATGTGCCATCAGGTCTCTTAACCCCTGAATATACTTCACACATAGTAGCTCCTTTACACCTTGAATATTCCAATACATTATAACCTGCTGTTGATCTTACAAGTCTAAGTGTAAAATCACCCATCTTAGCCGTATCAAGACCTTTAAACACAGTAATCTTGCATGCTGCTGATGGTCCTTCAGGTGACTTTGCAATAACAGTAGTGTTACCTGTGCCCACTACCTTAATCTTTCCATTTTGATCTACTTCAACTACTCCCTTCTTAGCTACAGACCAAACTATCGTCTTATTTGTAGCCTGTGCAGGAATAACCTCAGCCTTCAACTGATCCACATCTTTCTCGCCTAAGTTTAATTCTGATTTGTTAATTTTTATTTCAGTAACAGGTACATAAACTTTTGATTTCAGTACATATGCTATTCTACTATTGTCACCATCATCAAAATTAAAATCTGTTGGCATCTTTATTCTAAAGTAATTTCCACAACTGCCAATTACTGTAACTTTTTGATTTTTAGGAACTTTTGCCTTTCTTATATTTTCTCCCGAGTCTGCTCCTGTAAGAAAATCTGCTTCTTCCTTTAAGCTACCTGACGCGTCACTACATTGTGAATAAACAGATAAACCACAAGTGGCTTTTTTGCTCTCCGCTGTTGCACTTATTCTTGTATAACCTTCACCTTTTCCCTGAACATTACCATTTCCATCACATGTTGAAATTGAACTATTGTCAGTGGTGTATGTAGCTTTGTTAACTGTAGCTATTTGTGGATAAACAACACTTGTTACAGTAGTTGTTTCTCCCACTTTTACATCATTAGAATTTCTCCATGCCTTAACATCAGTAACCGGAACATATACCTTTGATTTTTCAACATAAGCTTTTCTAGTATCTCTTCCATCATCAAATGTGTAATCATCCGGTAACTCAACATAATAAAAGCTACCACAACTACCAATTATAGTAAGTTCCTGTCCTTGTTTTACTTTTTCTGACCTAATCCATGAATTTTTCGTTGCTCCTCTATAAAAAGTACATGCCTTCCCATTAACTTTACCATAAACATTGTCTATTGCCGTATAAACAGAAATAACTGATGAATGTGATAATTTACCATTAGACTCTGTTGAAACATTCAATCTTAATGTTGTCATTCCCTCTTTTACTGCATTAACTGTCGCCGTATCATTATTTCCTGTAACTGTTGCAATTGATGTATCATCAATAGACCACTTAATCTTATTAGCCACTATATCTGATGGTGTAAACATAATTCCGAAATTAGGATTACTCTTTCCAACCTCAATAGACCTGTGCTCTATTCTTTCATTTAAACTATAACTCCAAATTTCTACTTTAGCATCATCTGCTGCATACACGCTGCTATGTACGCTAAATCCAATAAGTATACTTAATAAAATAAGTAATAAATTTGCTGTAAACTTTTTCATTGTAACCTCCCCTGTTATTTTAAATTAACTTTATATAAATATGCCTGTTTGCCTATCTTCTTGCC
>OIXR01002356.1_pt1 | contig 10582 bp, 10 predicted proteins | sample 1587831 | NCBI WGS metagenome assembly OIXR01 (sample SAMN03283263) | human gut metagenome | biome: human-associated habitat; material: feces | host: Homo sapiens | place: USA | collected 2013
GGCGGCCCTTTTAGGGCCTGTGCAAACCACCAGTTTAACTGGTGGTTATGATTTTACCGTGATTTCCTGTTAAAGGCAGTAAAGAACAGCCTTCTGAATCTGAATATCACTTCGCCTGTTGAAGTAAACGGATAAAACTTTTCGGCTTTTTTCATGATTTCATTTTCAAATTCGGCTTTACCGTCTTCATCAAGAGCTTCAAGATAGGGGCGCAGACGTGTAGACCGTACCCAGTCGAGCAGGCTTTCACGGCTCGGCATAATGTGATAATAAACGGTTTCCCATATATCGAATCTGTCTGCACACTTGCTGAGTATCTCAAAGTATTCTTCGGGTCTCAGCACATCGTTCTTTTCAAAGATCACGTCGCTGAAATGCCATTTCGGGTCTGCGGCGACCTCCGAAATCGCGCTGAAAAGAGGCTCTGTGCGATTCATCGGTATCTGAACGGCAAGTACTCCGCCGTCATTGAGCCTGCTCATTAAAAAAGGAATGAGCGATTCGTGATCTTCTATCCACTGCAAGCAGGCATTTGAAAACAGAAGATCATACTTTCCGCTGATTTCCTGCGCGGCACAGACACTGAATTCCATATCGGGATACGTGGTCTTGGCTTTTTCTATCATAGCTTCGGAACTGTCCACACCCACAATACGGGCATTCGGAAAAGTTCTTTTTAAAACAGCGGTGCTGTTGCCCGGACCGCAGCCGATATCGGCAACAGTTGCGGGATCAAGCGCACGAAGCCTGTCGGCAAGGTCGATCGCGGGCTGCGTTCTCTGCTTGTTAAACATTAAATACTTATCGGGATTCCAGTCTGACATAAAACCACCTTATATAAATAGAAATAAAAAACATTAAACCCGCTGAGCAGATGCAACAGCGGGTCGAATATTTATATTACTCTTCTGTTTCCTGAGTGTCGTCAGTAACTGCCTCCGACTCAGCTTCGGGAGCGGAATCCTCAGCAGTCTCAGGCTCCTGCTCTTCATCAGACTGGAGAACAGAGATGACCTCATCGGGCTTTTCGGAAAGCTGCTTGATGGAAAGGCTTACTCTCTTCTTGTCAAAATCAATATCCGTGATAAGAACATTGACTTCTTCGCCCATCTGAAGAACATCGGCGGGCGTTTTGATTCTGTTCCAGCTGATCTCGCTGATATGGATAAGACCCTCTATACCGGGGATAACGGTGGCAAAAGCGCCGAAAGAGGTCAGACCTGCAATCTTTGCCTTAACAACAGTACCGACCGGGTAATCTCTCTTGAGAATCTCCCACGGATTGTCCTCGATCTTCTTAAAGCCGAGAGAAATCTTTTTGTTCTCCTGATCCAGAGCCTTTATGTAGACCTCCACCTGATCGCCTACATTAACGACCTCTGAAGGATGCTTGATACGGGTCCATGAAAGCTCGCTGATATGAATCATACCGTCAATGCCGCCGATATCTACAAATGCACCGTAGCTTGTGAGCGACTTAACGGTTCCGCTGAGCTTCATTCCCTCTTCAAGCTTTGCCCAAGCTTCTTCGCGGGCTTTTCTTCTCTCCTCGCTGAGAACCGCACGGATAGAGCCTACGGCACGGCGTCTCTGCTCATTGATGTCAATAATTCTGAATCTTGCTTCGGTGTTCTTGAGGATATTGAGATCCTCGCTCTTCGGAACACCTGTGAGAGAAGCGGGAATAAATACGCGCGTACCCTTTACCGACGCAAGGACACCGCCGCGCACAACAGCTATGATTCTGCCTTCAAGGATCTCATCGTTTTCCTTTGCCTTAACGATATCGTCCCAGCCTTTAAAGCTGTCTGTAAGCTTTTTGGAGAGCTTAAGGACGCCGTCCTGATCATCTGTTTTAAGAATAATGAGATCAAGCTCATCGCCTACGGACACAACATCCTCGCACTTATCAAACGGCTCTGCCGAAAGATCCTCGCGCGCGATAACGCCCGTCTGTTTTCTTCCCTTAACGTCTACAAAGACTTCTGTGGGAGTGATGTTTTCAACAACACCCTTAACTAATTTGCTGGTGTCGTTTTCGCTGAAAGATTGTTCGAGCATCTCTGCGAAGGTTTCACCATCAGCAGATGCTTCGACAGCAGCCTCAACGGCTTTATCAGCGGCTTCTGCTGTCTCCGCAACATCCTGTGTTGCTTCAACTTCCTTGTCTTTCATTTCTTCGGACATGGTTTTTAGTACCTCCTTGATAATTACCGAGGGCGTTGACGCCCCGGCAGTAACTCCAACTACATTGAAACGCGAAAAATCCATATCGGCAAGCTCCGCAGCAGTCTCTATCAAGAAAGTGGGTGCATATTCCGAACAAACATCTTTCAACTTGCAAGTATTGGATGAATGGCGACCTCCGATAACAAGCATGGCGTCGCACTCTTTGGCAAGAGCGAGGGCTTCAGCCTGCCTTTCGGATGTTGCATTGCATATTGTATCAAATATTTCACAATTTGTACATACCTTTTTAAGAATTTTCTCGCATTTTTTCCATTCTTCCGTGCTGAAAGTGGTCTGCGAAACGCAAATTACCGATTTTTGGGATGAAATTTCATATTTTTGGACAATTTCAGAAAGCTCTTCACTGTTTTTAAATACATAGGATTCGCCGCTGCAGAAAGAGCGGATACCCTTCACCTCGGGATGATCCTGATCTCCCGCGATCAAAGTAACGGTATCCGGCGCCGCGGCGCTGACGATTCGGTGTATCTTCAAAACGAACGGACAGGTTGCATCAACAAACGGTATGCCGCGAGATTTTATATCATTTACGACTTCCTTTTCAACTCCGTGTGTGCGTATCACGATCTTATATCCGCTCTCACACTCTGCGGCAGACGCGATATCGTTTACACCTTTGGATTTGAGATCCTCAACGAGCTGCTGATTATGTATGATCGGACCGAGCGTACATACCTTTTCGCCGTCTTCCACAAGCTTATACACAAGATTTACCGCTCTGTCCACACCAAAGCAGAATCCGGCGGTTTTCGCAAGCTTAATCTCGCGCATTTTTTTCAGCCTCCCAAAGCTGTATAATAGTATTCATAACGGTATTTGCGGCGTCTTTTATGTCATGAGGACCGATATCTTCCTTATCCAGCCCCATATCGGAGAGGGAGAGCGGCTTCCCATAGGAAATGACCACCTTTTTACCGGATTTTATAGGTCCGTCACAATAAATGGCAACCGGCAAAACAGACGCGTTTGTTGCCTTTGCGATCAAGGCAACGCCTGATTTTGCTTTCTGCGGCACTCCGTTTTTATCCTTAACACGTTTACCCTCCGGGCATATCGCCATCACATGCCCTTCCTCTATGATCTTTTCACCGTATTCTATGGCAGAGGTATCGCCCTTTCCCCTTCTGACAGGAAAGCCGTAAAGGTGTTTTATTACCCAGCCGACTATCGGATTTTTAAAAAGCTCCACCTTCGCCATAAAATGCAGGGGCGGCACGTTTTTGGGCATAGAAACAAAAACGGGGTCTAATGCACAGGTATGATTGATAGCAACTATGTAGCGCCCGCCGCTTTCGGCGGGAACATTCTCAAGCCCTTTGAATTCCAGCTTATATATTGCTTTGAAGATCGGACCGAATACTTTTTTTACGAAGCCGTAAAACCTGTAATGCTTAACAACGGAATAATCAAAACGAACCATTTATTTTCTCCTCAATCATTTTTACTACCATATCAACGCTTTCCTCCAGCGCTTTGCCGGTCGTATCCGCCATAATGGAATCATCTGTTGGCTTCAGCGGAGCAATCTCGCGGTGGCTGTCCTGATAATCTCTGTCGTTTACATCTTTCAGAACATCTTCATACTTCACATCTTCGCCTTTCTCGATAAGCTCTTTATACCGCCTTTCGGCTCGGCATTCGGGCGAGGCAAAAAGAAAGATCTTCACATCGGCATCGGGCAGGACGACCGTTCCTATATCGCGTCCGTCCATAATGACGTTATTCTTTCTTGCTATCTCACGCTGAAGCTCAAGCAAAAATTCCCTGACCGCAGGTATCTGCGACACCTTTGACGCAGCCATTGATATTTCCGGCGTTCTTATAAAAAGCGAAACATCCTCGGAATTAAGATATACACGCTGCTCGCCTTTTTCATCAAATCGAAGCTCAACGGATATTGAATCAAGCATATCCGTGATCTTTTCTTTATCGCCAAGCACTCCGTTTCTCTGCGCCGAAAGCGCCACTGTCCTGTAAAGAGCGCCCGTATCAACATAAATATAACCAAGCTTTTTAGCAGCGCCGCGCGCGACTGTGCTTTTTCCCGCACCGGCAGGACCGTCTATTGCAACATTTACCAAGCTTAAAACAACCTTTCTTACATATTATTTCCGCAGAGCATACCCGTTGAAAAGGCGATCTGAAGATTAAAGCCGCCCGTGTATGCGTCCACATCCATTATTTCTCCGGCAAAATAGAGATTTTCAATCCGTTTTGACCGCATGGTTTTGGGGTCTATCTCCTTAACGTCAACACCGCCCCTTGTTATTATAGCGGAATCGATGGTATAAAATTCCGAAATACCGATTTCCATATTTTTCAGAATATGAACAAGCCGCATACGTTCCTCACGTGTTACGGAATTGACCTTTTTATGTGGCGGTATCCCTGACAGCGATACGATTATCGGAATCAGTTTTTTCGGAAGCAGCTTTGAAAGCGCGTTGATTATATCTTTATTTATAAATTCGGAAAAATCACGCCGAATCCTTTTATCAAGAGAATCGATATCAAGCGCCGGCTTAAGATCAATGCATATCTTGTAGCCGCCTGTTTCCGGGCTATCCATATGACTGGAAGCGGAGAGTATAACGGGTCCGCTTATACCGTAATGCGTAAAGAGCATCTCACCGAAATCCGAATAAACGGTTTTACCGTTTCGGACAAGCTTTACCGCGACATTGCGCAGACTCAGCCCCTGAAGCTCGGGAATAAACGCGTCCTCGCTTTTAAGCGAAACCAGCGCGGGAGACAGAGGCGTTACAGAATGACCCGCGCTCCGGGCGAGCCGGTAGCCATCCCCCGTTGAGCCAGTTGCGGGATAACTCATTCCGCCCGTGCATATCGCAACGCTGTCACATTCTATTTTTTTACCGTTAGCAAGGCAAACAGCCGAAATTCTGCCGTTTTGAAATTCAAAGCCCTGCGCGGCCGCATGAATCACACGCACACCGCTGTCCGCGGCGTTTTTCACGAGTGCGTTCGCAATATCATGCGCATTGTCCGACACGGGAAAAACACGGTTTCCCCTTTCCACTTTAAGCGGCACACCCAGATTTTCAAAAAAAGCCATTGTATCATAAGGCATAAACGAGGAAAAAGCAGAGTACAAAAACCTCGGATTTCTCGGCACGTTCCCAATCAGTTCCGAAAGCTCAAAGCAGGCATTCGTTACATTGCACCTGCCTTTTCCCGTTATTGTAACCTTTTTCGCACAGTAAGGCATTTTTTCAATCAGCAAGGTATTTTTGCCGCGCTTTGCGCACTGCGCGGCCGCCATAAGTCCTGCCGCGCCGCCGCCTATCACAACTGAATTACCCATATATCATCTCTGCATACAAAAGGATTTCAACTCATTATAAATGAATCGGATATACTTGTCAATTCATCTGACTTTTCGGACCATTCGTCATAGAGTGCATCTCGTTTTTTTGCTTTTTCCTCAAGCGCATTGCTTATCACAAGATACTCTTCATAAGGCGGATTGCAGTTGAGCTTTTCCTCAAGCTGCGCGATCTCCTCCTCGATATCCTCGATATCGCTTTCAAGGCGTGAAACGGCTGTTTTCAGCTTTCTGACAGCGCTTGCACGCTCTTTTTTCAGCTTATATTCGTTCTGTTTGGGCTGTTTTTCTTTCTTTTCGGCGGCAGAAGCAATAGATCTGTGCTCTGTGTAATCGTCATAATTGCCTATAAATTTATTTATGCCGTTCGGCGTAAGCTCCAGCACGCAGGTGGCAAGTTTATTTATAAAATATCTGTCATGAGAAACAATAAGCATTGTGCCGGTATAGGATCTCAGCGTGTTTTCCAGCTCTTCGCGCGAATAAGCGTCAAGATGATTTGTCGGCTCGTCAAGAAGAAGAAAATTATATTTTCCGAGCATGAGCTTCAGCAGGGCAACACGGGCGCGTTCGCCGCCGGAGCATTCCGAAAGGCGCTTATACACATCGTCCCCTCTGAAAAGGAACGCTGCAAGCGCGTTTCTGACACTCGTTTCCGTCATCGCCGGGAAAGCCGACCAAACCTCGTCAAGCGCGGTTTTATTCAGGTCAAGCTTTTCCTGCACCTGATCAAAATAGCCCGTAAACAGATTCGCTCCGAAACTGAAGCTGCCCGAATCGGCATTGTGATCGCCCATAAGTATCTTAAGCAGAGTTGTTTTTCCGCAGCCGTTGTCACCGACAAGGAACACACGCTCGCCGCGTGTTATTTCAAAAGAAACGTTTTCAAAAATTTTTCTTTCCCCAAAGGATTTAGAGAGGTTTGAAACGCTTAAAACTTCTTCGCCCGAAACGCATTTCGGCGTGAAATCAAATCGTATCCGCTTCTGCAAGGCATCCGGTGCAACAAGCTGCGCTTTTATCCTTTCGACCACCTTTTCCTTGCTTTCGGCGGTCTTTATATTCTTTTCTCTGTTCCACTGCCTTTGCTGCGCAATGATGCCCTCAAGGCGCTCGATCTCCTTCAGATCGTTTTCGTATTTATCCGCAATCGCTTTCTGCTCCGCCTCTTTCTTGACGAGAAATTCCGAATAATTCCCCTTATATGAGCGCAGCTTCGCGCCGTCAAGCTCCATGGTTCTGTTCGTTATCTTATCCAGAAAATATCGGTCATGAGAAATCACTATAAACGCGCCGGAGAACCCGAGAAGAAATCCCTCCAGCCATTCAACGGCGTTGATATCGAGGTGATTTGTAGGCTCGTCCAAAAGCAACAGATCCGCTCTGGAAAGCAGAAGCTTGGAGAGAATGAGCTTTGAGCGCTGACCGCCTGACAGCTTACTCGTCGGCTTGCCGAAATCGGACTCGTCAAATCCCAGTCCGATAAGCGCGGAGCGGGTAAGGCTTTTATAAGTCGCGCCGCCGTTTCTTAAAAACTGCTCATTCAGAAGATCCTGCCTTGAAATAAGCTCCGGGTCTGCACTTTCTGTCAGTTTCCTTGAAATCTCCTCAAGCTCCTTTTCCTGCTCAATGAGATCCGAATAGACCGAAATCAGCTCATCATAAACGGTCTTATTATCCGAGCATGTATGCTGCTCCATGTATCCAAGTTTAATATTTTTTCCAATGAAAGCCCCGCCGGAAGACGGACTGTATTCACCCGTTAAAATTTTAAAAAGAGAGGTTTTGCCGACTCCGTTTGCGCCGACAAGACCGACCTTGTCCTTATCCCCCATCTCAAAATTTATATTTTGAAAAAGGGTCCTTTCGCCGAACGAGAGAGAAAGATTCTGGATAATCAAACAGGACACGACTTCACCGCCTTTCGCAATTACGTGATATATTTTACACTATTGCACCTTGAATGTGAAGTAAAATTTTGATAATATAAATATATAATTTTTATCAGCATAAAAAGAGGGCGAATTTATGGAAATACTGAAATTAAATCCTGTTTTTAAAGATTACATCTGGGGCGGAACCCGTTTAAGGGACGAATTCCATTTGAAAACGGATACGGACCCCGTAGCGGAGGGCTGGATGCTTGCCTGCCACAAAGACGGTATGAATACCGTTGACGGAGGCGAAAACAACGGCAAAACGCTGCAGCAAGTGCTTGAGGAAAACGGCAGCGAGAAAATGTTGGGAGAAAACAGCAAAAAGTTTCCTTATTTCCCTGTTCTTATAAAAATCATTGACGCGAAAGACAATCTTTCCATTCAGGTTCACCCGGATAACGACTACGCAAGAAAAGTTGAAAATGAATACGGAAAAACTGAGATCTGGTATGTGCTCGACGCTGAAGAGGGCGCGCAGCTGATCTACGGTTTTAAAAACAGTATCTCAAAAGAAGAATTCAGAAAAGCAATCGAAAGCAACACGCTGCCCGAAGTTCTGAACCGTGTTGATGTAAAAAAAGGCGATCTTTTCTTCATTGAAGCCGGAACGGTGCACGCGATCGGAAAAGGCACGCTGATCGCGGAAATACAGCAGAACAGTAACTCTACTTACAGAGTGTATGATTACGGCAGAGTGGGAAAAGACGGCAAGCCGAGAGAACTGCACATAGATAAAGCGGTGGACGTCACGGTTACCGAACCGCCCAAATACGGCACAAAGCCTTTCGGCAAACCGGAAGAACTTGCCGGCGGAAAGAAACAGCTTTTAACACAGTGTGATCTGTTTACCGTTTACAGATACGACTGCGAGTCAAAAACAGAGCTTAACGCCGGCAGTGACAGCTTCCATCACCTGCTGATCGTTGACGGAAACGGAAAAATTGACGGAAGAGATTTTAAAAAAGGAGACAGTTTTTTCGTTCCGGCATCATACGGCGAATATACGGTTGAGGGCAGAGCAGAGATCGTCTTGACCAAAATATAATTTAATAATTTTCTTCAAATGAATAAAAAGTCGTTGGTATGGGCAACATACTAACGACTTTTTGAATTGGAGATGATAAAATGTCGGTTATAAACAGAATCGCTTTAATCCTTAACATAATAGGCGGACTTAACTGGGGCCTTATAGGTCTTTTTAAATTTGACCTTGTTGCTTGGATTTGCGGCGGGCAGGACAGTGTTATAGCAAGAATTATCTACTGTATTGTCGGTCTTGCGGCTATATGGTGCATCAGCCTTCTTTTCAGAAGGCACGTTGTTGAGGAATAAGCGCTGTTCAGCAGACCGGGGGCGGAGTATTCCGTCCTTTTTTACATATCTTATACGTATTCTTTCATCATCTGCGCTTTGATCTTTCCTATTATCCTTTTTTCAAGACGAGAAATATAGCTTTGCGAAATGCCCATCAAATCGGCAAGTTCTTTCTGGGTATGCTCCGTTTCGCCTAATATGCCGAAGCGTTTTTTCATAAGCTCCCGTTCCTTTTCCGGCAGACCGAGAATGATCTTCAACAGCAGCGCTTTCTCATCGTTGTATTCTATATCGCTGGAAATCTCATCAGGCTCACTGCCGAGCACATCGCGCAGCGTAAGCTCATTCCCGTCCCAGTCGATACTCAGCGGCTCGTCAAAGCTCATCTCATACTTTGCGTTGCTAATTTTGCGCAGATGCATAAGTATCTCGTTTTCTATACATCTTGAGGCATAGGTGGCAAGCTTTATGTTCTTATTCGGGTCAAAGGTCTTAACGGCTTTCATAAGCCCGATCGTGCCTATCGACACAAGATCCTCCGTCGATGTTGCGCAGCCCTCAAATTTTTTCGCTATATAGACCACCAGCCTGAGATTATGGGTGATAAGAAGCTCCCGATGGGCGTCGTTGCCTGCTCTCAGCTCCTGCATCACGGTCTCCTCCTCCTCTTTCGTAAGCGGCGGAGGAAGCGTTTCGGGTCCGTTTATGTAGTAGCAGCCTTTTTTAAAAAAGCTTTTGAAAAGTCTTAAGAAAAAGAGTTTAATTTTTAACAGCATATTGCACCTCGTTTACGGATTCGGGATTGATGATCCCGCGGTACTCCCCTTTCTTAACATTTTTGCTCAGAGCTATGTACACTCTATTTAAAACGCCTTCGCCGCGTGAGGTGGAAATGACCACCTTATCGGGCTTAAACGCCGTGAGCATCCCCTCTGCATTTACAGTCGATACGGGGATCACACGGTTACATTCAACATCCTTGAAAAGATCGGCGTCCGCTACGATTACGGGACTGTCCGAAAAAGGCTCGCGAAGCTTATTGCCGCTGTCGGCAAAAGCGAAAAAGGAATACTTTTTGCCGTCCTTATAAACCGTTACGGAATAAAGCTCTTTCTTCGCCGTCTTATTATTATATATCCTGATTATCACTGCCGAGATGATATACGCAAGAAACGCGGAGACGAGCAGAGCCGTTGCCGAAACGTCAAAATAAACAGTTGAGTTATTGATGACGATTCCGCTCGGTTTGAATATCATCCAAAGCCCCACCATAATACCCACGAATACGAAATTGACGAAAAAAAATATCGCCGTATTTTTGATAAAACACTTAAATGAGGTCAGGCGGAAAGCGATCAGAACAATCACAAACGCAGCGCATAATTTGCCGAGCAGAGATACGGCAAAGTCCAGCTCATCGAACAGGATCACCAGCGAATAGGCGCTGCCTGCGAATGAGGCAAGCACAAGGCGTGTCAGCTTTGAATTTTCCTTGGCAAGTTTTTGCGTAACAAGCAGCAGCAAAAAGGTTATAAAAAAGTTTACAACAAGCAACACATCAACATATATAACCGTCAAGGGCACCACCTATTTCATTATAGGTTTGCCAAAGCGAATAAATTGTCAGTTCTTACACAACAGAAAAAATAATATTAAAAAAAGCGGCTGACAAATCAGCCGCTCCAGGCTGTCGATAAAGTCGGCTGAACCGCGCAAAGGATAAATTTGTTTGAAAAAT
>OIXR01002377.1_pt1 | contig 10519 bp, 7 predicted proteins | sample 1587831 | NCBI WGS metagenome assembly OIXR01 (sample SAMN03283263) | human gut metagenome | biome: human-associated habitat; material: feces | host: Homo sapiens | place: USA | collected 2013
CCGTCGTGGCCGGAACCACGACCCAAGCCGGCCCGAAAGCCGCTGCGAACACCCCCGCGAAGGCCGGTGACATCGTGCTGGCGCAGGATTTCTCCGCCTTCATCCACGGCGGCGACATCGTGAATTCGGCGGCCGGTTACAACGCCGTTTCGGGCACCGACTTCCGCAAGACGTGGGAGAAAGCCGAGGGCGTGAATCCGCAGGCGGACGGCGACCGTCCCCTCTGCAACTGGGCGACCGAGTTCCACATCCACACGGGCGGCACGTCGGCCGAATACGTCGAAGCGCTCGGCATGAAGGGCTGGGGTTCGTCGGGCAACACCTCCACCCGTCCGGGCTACATCAAGTGCGGCGGCGGAAGCGGCGGCATCGGCATCCTCTACACGCCCCAGCTGACGACCCTGCCCGCAAACACGACCGTCAAGGTCAGCTTCTCGGCCAGCGCCTATGCCGAAGGCGAAAACGTCTACGGCAGCGACATCGTCGTCGAAGCCGTCGAAGGGGCGGAATTCGGCTCGAACAACGTCGTGAGCAAGAAAGGCACCGCCTTCGTGTCGAAAACGGTCGACATCTCGTCCGCCGTGGGCAGGTTCGAAACCTACACCGTGACGCTCGAAGGACTCACCCCGGCGTCGCGCATCGCCTTCTCCTCGAATCCGGCGCAGGCCGGCGCCAACAAGACGCGCTTCCTGCTCGACGACATCGTCGTCACCTGCGAGGGCGAAACGCATCTTGAGCAGCTCGCGGCCCCGGCGAACGTGAAATTCGACGCCGAAGCCGTTCAGCCCGACAAGCTGACGCTCAAATGGGACGCCGTGAGCGGCGCGGCATCCTATACGGTCGCCTGCTGGGCCGACGGCACCGACGAAAGCAAGGCTGCGCTGGTCGAAAAGATCGACGGCACGGCCTGCACGCTCGACAAGCTGACGCCCGAAACCAAATACAACGCCAAGGTCAAGGCCGTAGCCGGCCGCACGGCCACCGACTCCGACTGGTCGGCCAAGGCTTCGGCAACCACCGCCGAAGCTTCGCAGGGCAAGCTCGACGCACCCGCCAACCTGAAGGCCGAACCCGGATTCTCGACCGTGGCGCTGACATGGGACGCCGTTTCCGGTGCCACGGGATACAGCGTGACGGTCGATAACGGCACGCCGCAGACCGTGACGGACAACGCCTTCACGGCGACCGGGCTGACGGCGGGCACTTCGCACGACTTCTCGGTCGTGGCGCTCGCCGCGCTCGCCGCGGACAACTCCGATGCGGCGACGCTGCAGTCGAAGACGCTTTACGTCAGGATAGCCGCCGTAACCACGTCGAGCATCATCCTCGAATGGGAGCAGGCGGGAGACGTCTCGCAATATACGGTGGCCATCGAGGAGGAGGGCGATCCCTCCCGCAGCGCCCGGTTCACCTATGACTGGTCGAAAGCTTCGGGATACGGAAGCATCCCCCTGCGTTTCGCCTTCAACTATGTAGGCACGGAGTGGGCTTCGGCCGCCCTGTCACCCTCGGCAAGCTACAGGCTCAGGGTGAAGGCCGGCGCCGCAGATTCCGATTCGGCGTGGTCGAACGACATTACGGGCACCGTAGCGCGCCGCACGGCCCCTGCCGGCGAAGTGTTCTATGAAGACTTCGACCGCTTTATGGGCGGCGACGCCGTCATGACCGCCGTCGGCGTCAAATCGGCCAAGAAGGTGACCAGCGAGGCCGGGCTTTCGACCATGCTGACCGAGTTCACCTACACCGACTGGTCGGCGGGCGGCGGCGCCATGAATGCCGGCAGCGGCACCTACGGCGATCCCTACCGGTTGATGTTCTTCAAGGACGACGGCTGGGAAACCGGTGCGCTGGTTACGGGCAACGGAGTTCACAATGCCTTCTGCGGCAGTTTCCGTCTCGGCGGCGACAACGCGAACCAGAGCTATGTCCAGACGCCCGCCATGAGCGGACTCACTGCGGCGGCGAATGTCACGGTGACCTTCAAGACCGCCGTAAACGTCTGGACCGCGGCTTCGACCACCGCCCCGGCCGTTGTCTTCAAGGCGGGCTGGTGCCGCGACCAGTTCGAGTCGATGGAGCTGTATGTGGTCCACGGCGACGGAACGAAAGTCAAGGTCTGCGACACGATCGCGGTCGGCGATGCCGGGAGCGAGCTGGCGTGGAAATCGCACAGCGTCGCGATCGAGGGGCTGCTGCCTACCGACAAGCTGATGTTCACCAGCGTAGGCGCCAAGAAGAGCCGTTATTACATCGACGAGATATCGGTCGTCAAGAACTGACGCCTTTCGTCCTCTGACAGCTTCGGCGCCGGAATGCAGCGATGTGTTCCGGCGCCGTCGTTTTGTTGCAGGAGGGTGAAAAAACCGGGTGCGGAGTGGCGAATACGCAAGATTTATGTATCTTTGTAGACATGGAATCCATTCCGACAGACAACGCCCGGCTCACGGCGGCGATCCGCGACGGAAGCCGCGAGGCTTTCGACGAGATGTGCGGCCGTTATTACGCGCCGCTGATGGCTTACGCCCGTCTCTTCCTGAAGGGAAACTGGGCGCAGGACATCGTGCAGGACGTTTTCGTAAACGTCTGGATTCGGCGCGAGACGCTCGATCCCCGGCAGTCGCTCTACGGCTACCTGCTGCGCTCGGTCTACAACCAGTCGGTCAATTACGTGAACAAAAACCGCCATGCGGGCAACTACCGCTCCTACCATCAGGAGCGGATCGAGAGCATCGGATACGCCTACTACGATCCCGACAACAATCCCATCATCGAAAAGATCTATTCGCAGGACCTGCGCGCCGGCATCGACGCGGCGGTGGCCGCCCTGCCCGAAAAGTGCCGCGAGGTCTTCACGCTGAGCTACCTGCAGGGATTTTCGCACCGCGAAATCAGCGAACGGCTCGGCATTGCGCAGAGTACGGTCGAGAACCACATCTACCTCGCGCTGAAGGCCCTGCGGTCGAAATTGTCGAAATCGGAACTGCTGATGCTCCTGTTTTTCATTTTCCTCTGTAATAATTCGCAGTCCTTTGGGTAGATTCACCCTGAGGATTGTATAGTAAGTAGCAAAACCAAAATGGAAGATACGCTTATAATGGATGCAGTCATCAATAAATACTTTGCGGGGGAGACCAGCGATCGGGAGGAGCAGTTCCTCATGGCGTGGCTGGAGGAGTCGGAGGAGCACCGGAAATACTTCTTCGAACTCAAAAGTATCTGGAACGCCCGCAACGTCTTCGCCGAAAGCGCCGACCTCGGCCGGTTCGCGGCCTTCATGCGCAGTACCGACGCCCGGATCGCGAAAATCGCCGGCGAGGAGCGCGCCCGTCGCCGCCGCGGTCTGCTGCGCTGGTCGATGAGCGCCGCAGCGGCCGTGCTGTTGGTGGTGTGTGCGGGATTCGCATGGCATTTCCTCGCAGGTCCCGACATTTACCGGGTCTATGAGAACAATACCGAAACCGTGACGACCGTCACCCTCGACGACGGCACGCAGGTATGGCTCAACGCCCGCACCCGGCTGATACTGCCCAAGGCTTTCAGTCCGACCGAGCGCAACGTGAAACTTGCCGGCGCGGCCTTCTTCGAAGTCGCGCGGGACGAAGCGGCGCCGTTCACCGTGGCTACCGACGACCTGCGGGTCCGGGTGCTCGGCACGGCCTTCTGCGTGCAGGCCTACGAGAACTCCGGGCAGGCCGAAGTGGTCCTCGAACACGGCTCGGTGCGCCTGCAAACCCCAGAAGGCGTCAATTTGGTCACCTTGCAGCCCGACCAGCGCGCGCTGTACGACGCGGCGGCCGACAACCTCGAAATCTCGCACGTGAACGCTTCGCACCTCGTGCTTTCGCAATACGATCTGGTGACGATGGCCAACGCCACCCTGCATGAAATCATCTCGCATATCGAAACGACCTACGGCGTGCGGATTTCGGTGCCGGGCCGTTACGGCGACAAGCGCTATGCGTTCAACTACCAGCGTTCGAATTCGCTCGAAGAGGTGCTCAATATCGTCGAGTACATGACGGGCGAACACTGCGAGGTGATCTTCCGCCAGAAATAACGTCGCTCCGCCGCATCGCCGGTTGGGGTTGCAGCCGGATGCTGCCCCGCCGCCGGCATCCGGAGCAAACCGCATACAAAAAGCCCCGCTTTCCGGCGGGGCTTTTCATGTTTTTGCAACTGCGTTACAGCGTCGAGAGCCAGTCGAGCGTGGCTTTCTGCCAGTCTCCGTAATAGCGGAACTTCGGGTTCATGCCCCAGCCGTGGCCGCCCGACGGATAGATGTGGAGCGTAGCCTTGACGCCGTGTTCCTTGAGCTTCTGGTAGAAAAGCGCGCTGTTCACGGCAGGCACCACCTTGTCATCGTCGCAGTGGAACAGCAGCGTCGGCGGGGTCCGGGCATCGACCTTCTTTTCGAGCGAGAACTCCTGCGCGACGGGTTTGTCGGCATCGTCGGCGCCGAGCAGCTGCACGAACGTCCCCTTGTGGCGTTTGTCGGCGTCGGCCGAAATCACCGGGTAGTAGAGGATCATGAAATCGGGCTTCACTTCCGAAAGCGTACCCACGCTGCCGGCGAGATAGCCGCCCGCCGAGGTGCCCGACACCCCTACTTTCGCCGGGTCTATGTTCAGCTCAGCGGCCATTTCGCGCATGACGCGCAGCGCCTCGTCGGCGTCGTTGCGCGGAACTTCGCTGTGACCGTTGGGCAGACGGTATTTCACCACGGCGGCCGTGACGCCGTTTTCGGCGAACCACTTGGCCTCCTTGTGGCCGTTGCCGACCGAAAGCGTCGAGTATCCGCCGCCGGGGAAGAATACCAGCGCCTGTCCCGTGGCATTGTCTCCGGCCTTGTAGATCCACATTTCGGCTTTCTGGGTATTGGACCACTGGCCGGGTTTGGGCTGAATCTCCTCGCCCGTCAGGCCGTTGGAGGTGGGCGCCGTCGCGTTGTCCCAGAGTACGACATGGTAGTCCTGCGCATAAAGGGCCGGCGACAAGGTCAGGGCGGCCAGCAGGAGCAGTGTTTTTTTCATGGTTTGCAGTTTATTTTGGATTAAACGGGTAAATCGGGTTCAAAGATAGTGTAAACCGCGTGCCGCGGCAAATTTATTCGGCTGCACCGGGTGTTTTTCGCACCTCAGGCAGGTCCAGCGTCCGTATCCGCTCTTTGAGCGGCGCGACGGCGGGTGCGCTGACGCTGAACTCCTCCAGTCCCGCTTCGAGCAGCCACGCCGTGGCTTCCGGGTCGGCAGCCAGTTCGCCGCACATGCCGGCTTCGATGCCCGCGCTGCGCGCCGCCGCGAGCGTCATGGCGACGGAGCGTTTCACGGCCGTATCGAACGGGTCGCAGAGATGCGCCACGCGCGGATTTCCCCGGTCTGCGGCCATGACGTATTGGGTCAGGTCGTTGGTCCCGATGCTGAAAAACCGCGCTTCCGCGGCCAGCAGGTCGGCGACCATGACCGCGGCGGGGGTTTCGATCATCACGCCCAGCTCGATTCCGGGATTGTAAGCGGCTTTTTCCGCGTCCAGCTCCGCCATGCACTCTCGCACGGCGGCTTCGGCCCGGCGGAACTCCCCGACCGACGTAATCATCGGGAACATGATCCGCAGGTTGCCGAATACGCTCGCCCGGAGCAACGCCCGCAGCTGCGTACGGAACACGTCTTGCATGGAGAGCGAAACGCGGATGGCGCGCCATCCGAGAAACGGATTTTCCTCATGTCCGAAATCCATGTACGGCAATGCTTTATCCCCGCCTATATCGAGCGTTCGTATAACTAACGGCCGTTCGCCGCACAACTCCGCCGCATGCCGGTAGGCTTCGAACTGCGTCTGCTCGTCCGGAAACCCGCCGCGGCTCTGCATGTAGAGGAATTCGCTGCGGAACAGCCCGATTCCCTCGGCTCCCGCATCGAGGGCCGCGCGCACCTCCGCGACGCTGCCGGCATTCCCCAGCACGGCGATACGCCGTCCGCCGCGCGTCACGGCGGGCGTATGCGCACCTTTCAGGCAATGTGCGCCGTGCCGTTCCCGCGATGCGATCAGGGCGCGGTATCGCCGTTCGGTTGCGGTATCGGGAGCGACGATTATTTCGCCGGTTTCTCCGTTGATTATCAGCTTGTCGCCTGTTTTTATTTCAAGCATACATTCAGTCGCTCCGACCATCGCCGCAATTCCTTTGGCGCGGGCGATGATGCAGACATGGCTCGTGACGCTTCCGCGGGCCGTCACCACGCCCGCGATGCGGCTGAAATCCATCAGCGCCGTATCCGACGGCGCCAGTTCCTCGGCCACGACGATCGTTCCGGGAGCAAGTCCGGCGAATGGATTTTCGGCCGTTTCGCCCGTGAGAATACGGCGTATGCGGCCGCATACGTCCCGCACGTCGTCGGTGCGGCCTCCGAGGTATTCGTCGTCGAGCGCGGCGAGCATGCCGCACACCTCTTCACAGGCTCCGTCCAAAGCCCGTTCGGCCGAAAAGCCGTGTTCCGAAATCCGCTCTTCGACCTGTTCCGCCAGCATCGGGTCGTCGGCCATCTCCAAGTGCGCCGCGAAGATGTCGTTTTCCGCCGCCAATACGCCCAGCTCCGTTTTCGCCTGCGCCAGCGCGGCATGGAAGCGGGCCGTTTCGGCGACCGCGACGTCGACCTGATCGACGCGATGGTGATGGGCGCCGACGACCGTTGCAGCGACGAGGAGGCGGCACGCATCGAACGCTGCGCCTGCCCGGGCTGCGGGTCGTGTTCGGGGATGTTCACCGCCAACTCGATGAACTGCCTCACCGAAGCGCTGGGACTCTCGCTGCCGGGCAACGGCACGATCGTCGCCACGCACGCCAACCGACGCCGGCTGTTCGAAGACGCCGCGGCGCTGATCGTCCGCAACGCCGAACGCTACTATTTTCTGGGCGACGAATCGGTGCTCCCGCGTTCGGTCGCGACCAAAGCCTCCTTCGAGAACGCCATGTCGCTCGACATCGCCATGGGCGGCTCGACCAACACGGTGCTCCACCTGCTGGCCGTGGCCCGCGAAGCCGGCGTGGATTTCACGATGCAGGACATCGACCGCCTTTCGCGTCGGGTTCCGGTGCTCTGCAAGGTGGCTCCCAACTCGCAGTATCACATACAGGACGTCAACCGCGCAGGCGGCATCCTCTCCATTCTGGGCGAACTGGCGCGCGCCGGCCTGCTCGACACCTCGGTCCCGCGCATCGACGGGCGGACGCTCCGCGAAGCAATCGACGCCTGCGACCTGCGCAGCGAGACGCTGACCGACGCGGCCCTGCGCCGCTGGCTGAGCGCCCCTGCGGGGCTTTACAGCCGCGAACTGGGGGCGCAGCACTCCTATTACGACGCCCCCGACGCAAACCGCACGACGGGCTGCATCCGCGACGTCGAACACGCCTACTCCCGCGACGGGGGACTGGCCGTGCTGACGGGCAACATCGCCCGCAACGGCTGCATCGTCAAGACGGCGGGCGTCGATGAGTCGCTGCACGTTTTCCGCGGCCGCGCACGGGTCTACGAATCGCAGGAACAGGCTATCGAGGGCATTCTCGGCGACGAAGTGCAGGCGGGCGAGGCGGTCGTCATCCGCTACGAAGGCCCCAAGGGAGGTCCCGGCATGCAGGAGATGCTCTACCCCACGTCGTACCTCAAATCCAAGCACCTCGACAAAGCCTGCGCGCTGATTACCGACGGCCGCTTTTCGGGCGGCACGTCGGGGCTGTCGATCGGCCACGTCTCGCCCGAAGCCGCGTCCGGGGGCGAAATCGCCGTCGTCCGGACGGGCGATGAAATCGAGATCGACATCCCGCGTCGCTCGATACGCCTTCTGGCAGACGACGCCGAAATCGCCGCGCGGATGGCCGCTCAGGAGTATTTCCGCCCCGCCACACGCGACCGCAAAGTCCCCGCGTCGCTGCGCGCCTACGCCAAGCTGGTCAGCTCGGCCGACAAGGGCGCCGTACGCATCGTCGATGAAGAATAAGTAAAACAGCAGCAATCATGGATACGACGCAAACAAACATGTCCGAACCGCAGCCCGGTCCCTCCGTCACGGGAGCGCAGGCCCTGATCGAATCGTTCCTGCGCGAGGGCGTCGATACGATTTTCGGCTACCCCGGCGGGGCGATCATCCCCGTCTACGACGCACTCTACGACTACCGCGACCGACTGCGCCACATCCTCGTGCGGCACGAACAGGGCGCCGTACACGCCGCGCAGGGCTACGCCCGCGTCAGCGGCCGCGTGGGGGTCTGTCTGGTCACCTCCGGCCCCGGCGCCACCAATACCGTGACGGGACTCGCCGACGCGCTGATGGACTCCACGCCGCTGGTGCTCGTCACCGGACAGGTCGGCTCCGCGCTGCTGGGCACCGACGCCTTTCAGGAGACCAATTTCATCGGCATCACGCAGGCCGTCACCAAATGGAACTGCCAGGTCAAGCGCACCGAGGACATTCCCGCGGCCATCGCCAAGGCCTTCTACATCGCCCGCTCGGGCCGTCCGGGTCCCGTCGTGGTCGACATCACCAAGGACGCACAATGCGGAACAGCTCCGTTCCGCTACGAAAAAATCACCTCGATCCGCAGTTACCTCCCCGCGCCCGTCCCCGACGCGGAACGCATCGCCGAAGCCGCACGGCTGATCGACCAGGCCCGCCGTCCGCTGGTCATGGTGGGTCAGGGCGTCATCCTGGGCAACGCCGAAGCCGAGCTGCGGGCACTGCTCGACAAGAGCGGCATGCCCGCCGCATCGACCCTGCTGGGGCTTTCGGCCCTGCCGACCGACTCGCCGCAGTACGTCGGCATGCTGGGCATGCACGGCAACTACGGTCCCAACATCAAAAACCGGGACTGCGACCTGCTCCTCGCCGTGGGCATGCGCTTCGACGACCGCGTGACGGGCAATCCGGGCTGTTTCGGGGCGAACGCCAAGATCATCCACCTCGAAATCGACCCTGCGGAGATCGGCAAGATCGTCCCGGCCGACGTGCCGCTGGTCGGCGACGTGAAACAGACCCTTCCGCTGCTCACCGGGCGCATACAAGCCCGCAGCCACCGGGCATGGATCGACGAATTCCGCGCCTGCGACAAGATCGAATACGAGAAGGTGATCCGCCGGGCGGTCCATCCCGCCGAAGGCCGTATCCGCATGGGCGTAGCGGTCGCCGCCGTGTCCCGCGCCTACGACAACGACGCGGTGCTGGTGACCGACGTGGGTCAGCAGCAGATGTTCGCGGCCCGCTATTTCGGGTTCCGCCGCAGCCGGAGCATGGTGACTTCGGGCGGGCTGGGAACGATGGGCTTCGGGCTTCCCGCGGCCATCGGGGCCAAGCTGGGCGCCCCCGACCGCGAAGTGTGCCTTTTCGCGGGCGACGGCGGCCTGCAGATGACCATTCAGGAGTTGGGCACGATCTTCCAGTCGCAGGTGGCCGTGAAGATCGTCCTGCTGAACAACTCGTTTCTGGGCATGGTCCGCCAGTGGCAGGAACTTTTCTACGACCGCCGCTATTCGTTCACCGAGCTGGCAAACCCCGATTTCGGGCTGATCGCCCGCGGCAACGGCATCGCCTACCGCTGCGTCGAGCGGCGCGGGGAGCTCTCCGAAGCCATCGCCGAGATGCAGGCCTGCCGGGGTGCATACCTGCTCGAAGTGCGCGTCGAGGGCGAAGACAACGTATTTCCCATGGTGCCGGCCGGCGCGCCCGTCGCGGCGATCCGGCTGGAGTAAAATCCGAACGAGCAATGGAAGAACAGGAGTATATCATCACCGTATTTTCGGAAAACAAAGTGGGTCTGCTGAACCAGATCACCACGGTTTTCACCAGCCGCGACGTCAATATCGAGAGCCTCACGACCTCCGAGTCGGCGCTGGCGGGCATCCATAAGTTCACGATCGTCGTCCGCACCGGACCGGAACGGGTCGAAAAGCTGGTGCGGCAGATCGAAAAGAAGATCGACGTGCTGAAGACCTTCGTCTACACCCCCGACGAGGTCGTGCAGCAGGAGATCGCCCTCTACAAGGTGACCCGCAGCCGGGGCGTCGAACAACTCGTCAGGGAACACAACGTCCGCATTCTGGAGATCGACGAGGACTACATCGTCGTCGAGAAGACCGGCCACAAGGCCGACACGCAGGCGTTGTTCCGCCTGCTGCAACCCTACGGCGTACAGCAGTTCGTGCGCAGCGGCACGGTGGCCATCATCAAGTCGCGGCGCGAGCTGCTGAACGAGTACCTTGAAGAAATCGACCGTTTAAGGGCCGAATCCGATGAAGAAGGGAGCAAAAGCGAAAAATAACTTTCAGAACATATAACAAACTAAAAATCACGAAAACCATGGCAAAGATCAATTTCGGCGGCGTCGAAGAGAACGTCGTAACCCGCGAGGAATTTCCTCTGGAAAAAGCGCTCGAAACACTCAAGGACGAGACCATCGCCGTCATCGGCTACGGCGTGCAAGGCCCCGGACAGTCGCTCAACCTGCGCGACAACGGATTCAGGGTCATCGTGGGCC
>OIXR01002386.1_pt1 | contig 10489 bp, 10 predicted proteins | sample 1587831 | NCBI WGS metagenome assembly OIXR01 (sample SAMN03283263) | human gut metagenome | biome: human-associated habitat; material: feces | host: Homo sapiens | place: USA | collected 2013
TGTCCTGAGCGGACTCCACATCAATGCGGGTAATATGTGAATGATATGTTTTCTGTTGTACCGGCCCTGCAATCAGTACCACATCGGCTCCGCGACGGGCACACTCCTCAGCCAAGGCAAACCCCATTTTACCGGAAGAATAATTGCCGATGAAGCGCACCGGATCAATCTTTTCATAAGTCGGTCCGGCCGTGATCAGCACTTTTTTCCCCGCCAGTTCGCCCGTTGATGAAAAGAATTCATCAAGTACCCGGATTATATTCTCCGGTTCTTCCATACGGCCTTTTCCTACCAGATGACTGGCCAATTCACCCGAAGCCGGCTCAATGATATGATTGCCATACGAACGAAGCGTATCCAGGTTCTTTTGAGTACTGGGATGGGCAAACATATCCAGGTCCATAGCCGGAGCAACAAAAACCGGCGCTTTAGCAGAAAGATAAGTCGTAATCAGCATATTATCGGCTATGCCGTTCGCCATTTTTCCGATGGTAGAAGCCGTGGCAGGGGCTATCAACATAGCATCCGCCCACAATCCCAGGTCTACATGGCTATTCCACGTACCGTCACGTTGAGCAAAAAATTCACTGATGACAGGTTTGCCGGTCAACGCAGAGAGAGTTATCGGAGTGATAAATTCTTTTCCGGCGGGAGTAATTACGACTTGTACCTCAGCTCCCTGTTTGATCAGGCCACGTATGATGTAACAAGCTTTATAGGCAGCTATGCTACCGGTAATACCGAGTATAATTTTCTTTCCGTTCAGCATAATTATTTTCCGGTTAACTCACGCAGACGAATCTTGGTCAACATGGCTTTTGTATTCAACGTGAAATCACTGTTCAGAATCCAACTGTAATATCCCGGATCTTTTTTCAGTACTTCACTCACCGACTGTCCTTTGTATTTACCAAAGTTGAAAACCTCTACCCCATTGTCGTCATATACCATACGTCCTGCAAAATCCACATTCTTGTTATAGCTTGAATAATCGGCCAGGAAAGACATATCATTCTGCAACTCTTCCGGATAACGATCGAGTTGAGCCATCAGTACCTCGTACGTGGCACGGGTATCAGCTTCCGCTGTGTGCGCATCTTCCAGATTACGGCCACAATAGAACTTATAAGCAGCCGTAAGGGTACGCTGTTCCATCTTATGGAAAATCACCTGTACATCGACAAATTTGCGCTTACTCATATCGATATCCACACCCGCACGCAGAAATTCTTCTGCCAACACGGGAATATCAAAACGGTTGGAATTGAAACCAGCCAGATCACAACCCTCGATATCATTGGCAATACTCTTTGCCACTTCCTTAAAAGTAGGACAATCGGCTACATCAGCATCATAAATACCGTGAACAGCAGATGATTCGGCAGGGATAGGCATTTCGGGATTGATACGGAGAGTTTTCGACTCTTCATTCCCATTGGGATACACTTTAAGATAACAGATTTCTACGATTCGGTCTGAGTTGATATTTGTCCCGGTCGTTTCCAGATCAAAAAAGACGATAGGATTCTTTAGGTTGAGTTTCATTGTTTATACGGTTTTGTTTTAATTCACTACAAAGGACACTGAGGGCACAGAGTTTCAATTCAAAAAAGAATGATGTCCCTGTGATCTTTGTGTCCTCTGTAATGAATCCGATTTTATTTCTGTTCCGCGATTAATCGTTCAGCATCATCGGCATCAGCAACATCAGCAAGTCTTCATTTTCTTCCTGTTCTACCGGGATAATGACACCGGCCCTTGACGGATCAGCCAATTCGATAACCACTTCGTCCGCCGAGATATTATTCAGGATATCGATCAGGAAAGTAGATTTGAAACCGATGCTCATGGCTGCACCGGCATATTGGCATACCTGTGTTTCCTCTGCAGAGGTAGAGAAGTCAATATCCTGAGCCGAAACCACGATCTGGTTTTCCTGCATGCGGAGTTTTATAAGGCTGCTTGCCTGCGAAGAAAAAATAGATACACGACGCAAGGCGCCCATCAGTTGCATACGGTCCACCGTAACTTTATGCGGATTATTTTGCGGAATTACTGAATTATAATTAGGATAGCGTCCCTCTATCAGACGGCATACCATACGATAACTTTCAAGCGTGAAGACAGCGTTGCGTTCGTCAAACTCGATCACTACCATACCCGATTCCTTAGGCAAAAGGTTCTTCAACAGAGTCGCCGGTTTTTTGGGTAAAATAAACGCGGCACGTTCGTTTCCGCGCGCAGCCAATGTTTTACAACGCACCAACTTGTGTCCGTCCGAAGCCACCATCGTAATGTCTTCCGTCGTAATGTCAAAGTAGATACCGTTCATCACCGGACGAAGTTCATCATCAGCCGTAGCAAATACCGAACGGTTAATGCCTCCCAGCAGAATCTGTGCTTCCATCTCTACACGAACTGCATTATCGCCAAGTGTAGCCGATTGCGGGAATTCATCGGCATTCTGTCCCATCAGGCTATATTTACCATTCTGGTACTGTACCGTAATTTCATAAGTATCCGGTTTGATATCGAATATCAACGGTTGTTCCGGTATCTCCTTCAATGCATCGAGCAATGTTTTTGCAGCTACAGCAAATTTTCCGTTAGAATCACTCTCGTTCACCTCAACCGAGGTTACCATTGTAGTTTCACTATCAGAGACAGTCACAGACAGTGTTCCGTCCTCCAACTGAAAGAGAAAACAATCTAAAATAGGCAGTGCATTTTTTGAGTTTATCACACGGCTAACAGCCTGTAAATGGCTGAAAAGTGCAGTACTTGAAACGATAAATTTCATATAATCTGTGATTTTAAATTTTATATTTTTGCAAAGCACAAAGTTACAAAAAAGATCGAGGCAGCACAATAAAAGAGAAGAAAAAACAGGGGAATATTCGTCGGATATCCCTAAAAAATTGTAACTTCGCCGCACAATTTAAAATTATCGCAATGGAATTTACAGGAAAAATTATCGCTATACTCCAGCCCAGAGGTGGAGTTTCTAAAACCAGCGGCAACGAATGGAAGGCCCAGGAGTATGTAATCGAAAATCATGACCAATACCCTAAGAAAATGTGTTTCGACATTTTCGGAGCAGACAAAATAGAACAATTCAACATCCAGATGGGTGAAGAGTTGACCGTGTCATTCGATATCGATGCACGTCAATGGCAGGATCGCTGGTTCAACAGTATCCGCGCATGGAAAGTAGAACGCGTAAGTGCAGGCGCACCCATGGCTCCGGGAGCTCCGGTTCCTCCTCCGGCACCCTCTTCGGCACCCGAATTTATTGCCGGTGACGCAAAAGACGATCTGCCTTTCTAAGCAAACAAGCTTTGGCAAAAGGTATAAAACCCCGAAAGTTCTTCAAGATCTTTCGGGGTTTTATACCTTTTATGGGGTCAGGAAACGTCATCAGACTCACCTTTGTAAATCAATACCACATTGGGATATACAATTCCGTCCGTACAAGTAAATTGTGCAGAAAGAATAAAGTGGCGGAAAAACTCCTGATTACGAAAGAAAAATGCAGGTATCAGCCTCACATAATTCTCCGGTTGTAAGAAAGTCTCTCCCAAATCAGCAACCATCATAAAGTTGTACGACGGAGAAAGATTGACCACCGCCTCTTCATATCCGGGAGTATCATCCAGAATTTCTTTTTTATCCAGATGACGGAGATATGCGGTAAGGCTTTCCACATCCGGGGCCAGAACCAGTCTTCCCTCGTAGAAGCAAGCGTAAATGTATAAAGCCGACTCTGTTATCCCGGTCAATTGCGTAAACAACGTATTACGAGGCAGTACATAGAGCGTATAAGCCCTTAAAGGAGTTTTACAGAAAGTAGTACGTGGTTTCGGAGGACCGTCTACCTCCTTCGGAGCAGTGCGAAGCATTCCCTGCAACACACGCTCAGCCTGCTGCCCATCCCTCAATGGAATACTCATCACCGCACAAGGATTTGAAAGAGTATCTGTCGAATGAAACAGACAAGTCACAATCTCACCCCCGCCATTCTCTTTAAGATATGCGAGCAACTCCCCATCCCGATCTCTGATATAGTCGGAATAAGTCGATGTCGTATACTCCTGCCTGGCAGTGAAATCAAGCATAGCCTGCATATCGGTTACCGACCGTTTATTGAAGAAAAAAGTAGAAGCCGGCAGGATATCTCCCGGGAAATCCTCCACCGGTTGTTGTTGGCGCAACACATTCATAAATGTCAGACAAGTATCCGTATCATGGCTGACACCGGAGAAATAAATGGCATCTCCATTCATTTTCATATCAAATTCGGTCCATCCGCCCAACTGTGTACACGAACGAATCCCGTCGGTAGCCTTTCCCATACTCAACGGTTGCATACGGGCATAAATAGTAGCTGCCACACGGGCACGTTTATCCTCATGTACTTTGGCAAACGAGGCATCGGTCAGCAAAGATTTCTTGGACAAACGGGCATCGATCACTTGCTCAATCAGTTTTTTCTGATAACTCACAACCAGAAAGTCGGAAGTGAAATAACAAGCCAGGAAACTGTCATCCGGCATCGGATAAATACGAATCTCTTCCCCTTTATAGTCAAACAGCTTTGACGGGAAACTACTCGAACAGTATTTACGTATAAACTTTTCCACCAACTCGTAATCGCCGTTTCCCAAGCTGCAATACAACACCTGATTGCGATCATTGTCGGGTTCATGGAAACTCAACAACACTTTATTCATCTGCTTGCTCAACCCGTGCGGCGTATCTTCCAACAACGTATACAGATGGAGCTTCAGATAAGAAAATAATTTGGAAACATAAAGAAAATGTCGGTCTTTACTGCAACTCAACTCATTGATCCCCTGTATCATTCCGGCAAGATCATCCGTCTCGAGGACTACAGTGGCCGAACCCGGAACAAGCGTGTAGAGATTAAAATCCTTGCGTCCTTCCGCCGCCGACAACCTGAAGAAAGAAAACATGGCAAAGCCTGTACACAGCAGTACAACAGACGAGATTACGGCTATTTTCACTATCGTACGGAGTTTCATGGCATTCGTTGTTTATCGGCTCAGTGCAAAAATAATAATTTCTCCAAATAAAACAAAATATACTTAAAGAAAGAATTATAAAGCATCAATCACTAACATTCTAATTCAAGCCCGTCGAATGCAAAATGCACATGCAGAGGAAGTTGCTTCTCTACATCTGCCTGAAGTCCGATATGGTGACTCATGTGAATCAGCCAGGTTTCCTTCGCTCCGATGCGTTTCACAGCCTCCAATGCTTCAGACAGGCTCTGATGGGTGTTGTGTGGCGCTATGCGCAATGCATTCATCACCAGCACCTCTATTCCTTGCAACTGCTCAAACGATTCATCGGGCATGGTCAGCATATCTGTTATATATCCAAGCTTTCCGATCCGATATCCCAAAATGGGCAGTTTGCCATGCATTACCCTTAAGGGTAACACTTCGGTATGATTAACAAGAAAAGGGCGATTGGGTTCAATCTCACGCAAAGGAATATTCGGAACTCCCGGATAGGAATGTTCCACAAAGCAATAGGGCATCCGGCTGCGCAAACGTTCGGCTGTATAAGTTTCGGCATAGATGGGCACTTCCCCGAAACGGCAGAAAGGGCGAAGATCATCCAACCCTCCCACATGATCATAATGTTCATGCGAAATCAACACAGCATCGATCTTTCCAAACGGAACGCGCAACATCTGTTCCCTAAAATCCGGACCGCAATCCAGCAGTATAGTAGCGTCGTCAGTATACACCAATGCTGAGGTGCGAAGACGGTAATCTCTCGGATCTTTTGAAGTACAAACCGCACAAGTACATCCTATTTCGGGCACTCCGGTAGAAGTCCCGCTACCAAGTATTCTTATTTTCATTTCTTTCAATTATCAATCTGTCATTCCTGAAAGCCGACATGCCCTGCAGCCCCATCGTAATCAGATAAAATTCACTTCCGGATGAATGTCTATGCCAAACTTCGCACGAACCGAAGCACGCACGGCATCGGACAATGCGATGACATCCGCTCCTTTTGCGCCTCCGCGATTCACCAGCACCAACGCTTGTTTATCGTGTACCGCCGCAGGGCCTAATGCTTTACCCTTCCAGCCACACTGATCAATCATCCATCCGGCCGGAATCTTCACCCGGTCAGTATCGATCTCGTAAAAAGGCATTTGAGGATATTCTGCCTGTAAGGCTTCGAACTGCTCACGACCCACAATCGGATTCATAAAGAAACTTCCCGCATTCCCCATTACCCGGGGATCAGGCAACTTCTCTTCACGGATAGCGATAATCACCCGGCGCACCACATCCAATGTCACTCCGGGATACTTCTCCAGCTCCCGGCGGATAGTACCGTAATCTAATGTATAATGTTCCCTCTTGCTCAGCCTGAAACTGACATAGGTAACAAAAACGCTCTTATTCTCAGGGCGCTTGAAGATGCTGTCCCGGTAAGAATATCCACACTCCGTTACATCATAAACATGCTCTTTCCCCTCAATGTTCAGGGTTTCCACCCGGACAATCAGATCTTTAACTTCAACCCCGTAGGCCCCGATGTTCTGCACCGCACTGGCTCCCACCTCTCCGGGGATCAGTGAAAGATTCTCCACGCCGTACCAATGCCGTTGCACGCAATAGTCCACGAAGTCGTCCCAGACCACACCTGCCCCCACACGCACAACAATATCGTCATCCGTTTCGGCCACAACCTCTACGCCCCCGATGCGTGAATGCAGGATAGTACCTTCGTAGTCTTTAGTAAACAATAAGTTGCTCCCCCCTCCGATATGCAGATAAGGAGAGGTAACCCGTCCGGACCCGATCAACCCGCGTAATTCATCCACCGAAGCATACTCCAGGAAACAAGCCGCAGACACATCGATACCAAAAGTGTTATGTGATAAAAGAGAGTATTTCTGTTCCATAATCCTATAAAAGCAATCTCTAAATACTTGTATCCTCAAACTTGTACAACTCCCAGCCACTGTCTTTGCGCTGGAAATAGAGGATATTGGAGAACCCGTTGCCAATGCCTTTCAATGCCAATATTTTATGTGAGGCATTGTCATCATTTTGCTGCCCGTAGTTGATATTCGAAAGTTTATCGGCAGGCAATGCCGGCTTAAAGGCAAACCATTGGTTCAAGTCAAGTGTAGTTTCGAGTATCGAGAAGTCATCATCCGGATCGGTTGTCACAAAGACAAGCGGTTGGCGGATTCGCCGGCTCTGGAAAATACTATCCGTCGCAAAATGACCGAAGAATTCAACAAAGTCCTCGTTCTCGTTTTCCTCAATCGGACGCAGATTGATTGCTTCGAGCATCCACGCCCCTTTAATTCTTTCAAAATAATATTTCTTCACCATTCGTTTTTTCACGAAAATCCATTCCACCTGAACGGATGTGAGTGAAGTGTCTCCTACCAGATCCATATCCTCTTCCCGGTCGAAGAGTAAGGTATAATAACTTTGTTTGGCAAACAAGTCATCATGCTTCCAGTACTTCCTGTCGATTTTCGAAGCCCGTTCTCCGTTGTAGTAGGGCAACGGAAACACCACGCGCTGCCTTTGCAGAGCGTCATCAGAAGCAAAGTTGTAGATAAAGTCGTCAAACGATTCGTCAGCCTCAATCGGTTTAGGTTCGTCCGAAGTCTTTTCTCTGTCAATAGAATCGGTTTTGTTCACCATTGCCGAATCTACCAGATGTGTAATAGATGCAAAGGGGTCAGCGTCAGTCTTATTACTGTTGCCGCATGAAGCGAACAACACCAGGACGGTGACTCCCGCCATTATTGTTTTCATTTTAATAATTAGCAATGTGTCGATATCCCCACATGCCAACCGGTTTTCGAAACTCTTTCATACTCCGGTCGGCACATGGGATTTATATCATCACATTATTTTAATTTAGCTCTTAGTTTTTCAAGCATATCCACTGTCATACTTTCCAAATCGTAAGCCGGTTTCCAGCCCCACTCCTCACGGGCGCAAGAATCATCCATACTGTCGGGCCAGCTGTTGGCGATACGTTGTTTCAGCGGGTCTACCTTATATTCCATCTCAAAGTCAGGAACATGTTTCTTGATAGCAGCATAAATGGTCTCCGGCGCAAAGCTCATAGAAGCGATGTTGAAAGCATTACGGTGCACCAGTTTCGTCGGATCGGCCTCCATCAGCGAGATAGCTGCATTCAGCGCGTCCGGCATATACATCATATCCATCAGTGTTCCTTCCGGAATCGGACAGATAAACTTCTCTCCTTTAACGGCAGAGTAGTAGATATCTACCGCATAGTCAGTCGTACCACCTCCCGGAGGAGTTACATTCGAAATGATTCCCGGGAAACGCACGGCACGGGTATCTACGCCATACTTATTAAAATAGTAGTCGCTCAGCAACTCAGTGGTCACCTTGCTGATACCATACATGGTACGCGGACGCTGAATAGTGTCCTGCGGTGTCTGCACATGCGGAGTGCTTTCACCAAACGAACCGATCGAACTCGGAGTGAATACGGCACATTTGTTTTCGCGAGCCACTTCAAGTACATTCCACAAACCGTCGATACCGATTTTCCAAGCCAGCTTCGGCTTCGACTCGGCTACAACAGACAGCAGGGCGGCGAGGTTGTAGATTGTGTCGATATTATACTCTCTCACTACAGAGGCAATCATATCCTGATCTGTTACATCGACTACAGCCGACGGACCGGATTCTTTCAATTCCCCTTTGGGCTCTGCCCCGTGAATATAACCTGCTACTACATGTGTGTTTCCGTAGCGTTTACGTAGTTCCATCGTGAGCTCCGAACCAATCTGTCCGGTCGCTCCAATTACCAAAATATTTTTCATTATCTTTACTAATAAGGTGTATTAAGCTAAATGGTGCGCAAAGTAAGCACTTTTTTTTCATTTTTATACCAAATATATGTTGTTTATTCCAAGAAAAATTGTGTCCTTTGCAAAAGAAACTAAAACCCCAAACACTATGTACGGTAAAATGAAAGAACACCTCAGCAATACGATTGCTGAAATCAAAGAAGCAGGCCTCTACAAAGAGGAACGCTTAATCGAAAGTGCACAACAAGCTGCTATCACCGTTAAAGGCAAAGAAGTGCTGAATTTCTGTGCCAACAACTACCTTGGATTGTCTAACCATCCCCGCCTGATCGAAGGTGCAAAGAAGATGATGGACCGTCGTGGATACGGTATGTCTTCTGTACGTTTCATCTGCGGAACTCAAGATATACATAAGGAGCTGGAAGCCGCAATTTCAGACTATTTCAAGACCGAAGACACAATTTTGTACGCAGCCTGCTTTGACGCTAACGGCGGTGTATTCGAACCGTTGTTCACCGACGAAGATGCCATCATCTCCGACTCGCTGAACCACGCTTCCATCATCGATGGAGTACGTCTTTGCAAGGCAAAGCGCTACCGTTATGCCAATGCAGACATGGCCGACCTGGAACGTTGCCTGCAGGAAGCACAGGCTCAACGTTTCCGCATCATCGTCACCGACGGTGTATTCTCAATGGACGGAAACGTTGCTCCGATGGACAAAATCTGTGACCTGGCCGAAAAATACGATGCCCTGGTGATGGTAGACGAATCTCACTCAGCCGGTGTGGTTGGTGCAACCGGTCATGGAGTAAGCGAACAGTACAACACTTACGGACGTGTAGACATCTACACCGGTACTCTGGGCAAAGCTTTTGGCGGTGCTTTGGGCGGATTCACAACCGGCCGCAAAGAGATCATCGACCTGCTTCGCCAGCGCAGCCGTCCGTACCTGTTCTCCAACTCACTCGCTCCGGGCATTATCGGTGCCAGCCTCGAAGTATTCAAGATGCTGAAAGAAAGCAACGAAATCCATGACAAACTGGTAGACAACGTAAACTACTTCCGCGACAAGATGACTGCAGCCGGATTCGATATCAAGCCGACTCAGAGTGCTATCTGTGCCGTGATGCTTTACGATGCCAAACTGTCACAGATCTATGCAGCCCGCATGCAGGAAGAAGGTATCTACGTAACAGGCTTCTACTATCCGGTAGTTCCGAAAGACCAGGCACGTATCCGTGTACAGATTTCAGCCGGTCACGAAAAAGAACACCTCGATAAATGTATCGCTGCATTCATCAAAGTAGGTAAAGAATTAGGTGTACTGAAGTAAACCAATCTCCCACTTCCATTGTTATTGTATATAAAAAAATACGATAACAATGGAAGAACTTACACTCACGACACCCGCGCTGCTATTTTCAGCCGTTTCACTTATTCTTTTGGCATACACCAACCGCTTTCTCTCGTATGCCCAATTGGTCCGAATTCTTCGTGACCGCTATATGGAAGATCCTTCCGACATCAATGTTGCCCAAATTGAGAATCTGCGCAAACGCCTCAACCTGACCCGATCGATTCCAGTTTTCCGATCAGTATGTCCTTGCTGATATTCATATCTTC
>OIXR01002421.1_pt1 | contig 10352 bp, 9 predicted proteins | sample 1587831 | NCBI WGS metagenome assembly OIXR01 (sample SAMN03283263) | human gut metagenome | biome: human-associated habitat; material: feces | host: Homo sapiens | place: USA | collected 2013
TCACCAAGCAAAAGCAAAACCGCATCCGCATCTTTCTTCATCGCCATGAAAGTGTTGCAGTTAAATCCAATTCTTTTTCTGCCAGATACTTTTCAATGTATTCGTCCTGAATCGGAGACTTTTTACTGTTAATAAGTTCAACTTTTTCCGGCACAATATCCACGGCCATAACCTTATGATGCTGGCTCAGCAGTGTTGCAATAGAAAGTCCAACGTAGCCCCCTGATGTCAAGATAGGGACAAAAAAATTCTCAAAAAAAGCAAAAAAATAAGCCCCACAAGGCTTTTCTGACAATTCTTTGAATCATCAGGGCCTTGTAGGGCTATCCGTTATCTTATGCTATTTTATTTTCACACTGCCTGTAATGGGGTGTTCTCCATTGTTTCCTTAAACTGCTCAACTGTCATCTTTGCTTTTGCCGCAGCACGCTCCAGCGGTAAATCACCCTCTCGAACAAGCTGAACCAGCATCCGAATCTCGCCAATTCCGATGCCTTCGATTCTGCCTTCCTGACGGCCTTCTTCACGGCCTTCGGCTCTTACGCCTTGACTAAGATTGCACACTTCAAGCACCTCTCTTTCCAGTTCTTCGCTCATTGCAACGCCAAACTCTTCTTCCAGAATCTTCTTTTTCTCCGAACCTGATCTTGTGGAAGATAACAGCACTTCCATAAATTTCAGGATTCCCTTATGATTCTCCGTCCCTGGCTTGCCTAAACAAATCATTACGACACTCATCAAATCGTAGTTTTCGGTTTCTTCCTGCGCTTCTCCAATCAACTGTTCGGGTTTGATGGAGTACCGGGTAAGCGTATTTTCAAAACCATCTGACGGCTGAGTACAAATCCAGATGGAGTAGACCTTACGAATCTTCCCATATTCAGATTTTGTAAAAATCGGACCGTGCTGTGCAGAAATCATTCTGCTACAATAATAGATTGCCCGTTTCGTCAATGGGTATCCCGGCTTGAATTTTGTCTGTGCTTCCACATTGATAATCAGACGAATGACTTCTTCCTGTTCTGCACTGTCCGCAGATTTCGGTGCGATTGCATCAAAGCGAACATCGTAGAACAATGTTCCCTCGGTCAGCGTAGAGTCCTCGTTGTTACTACCCTTGATTACATCTGTTGACTTTTTGGGTCTGTTCGTATCATCGACATGAACACCAACAGAGCCAACCTCCGGGGTTCCCTCGATGTATTTCTCAACAATATCATCTACGGTGCAATCGCTGTATTCATTCACACAGCCTTTCATGATCTGTGCCAGAATCTGTTTGTTTGCCAACAGCTTTTTCGCTGTTCTGTCATACCTCGAATCATACTCTGTCTGATCTATCGTGTGGGCAAGCTGATTTTCCACCGTGCCTTGTTTTTCCATCGGCATTCACTTCCTCGCAGTAGATTCAACAAGAGCGTAAACTCTCCTATCGTACTTCCATCTTACCATAATTCACCGCCCATATCAAGCAACCAACTGTAAACTTTCCTTGCACGGAGTTGTCCATATTATTGCATTCTTCGCCACTGTTATATCATAGGCAACTAATTATTTCAGAACCCACTAATGTGAGATTCACATTTCAGTCAGTACTCTCCCGTTTTCTATCTGCATCGCATCCGTTATCTTAAACGAAACAAGTCGCTGCTGTGGAAAAGCTCTTCCGATCAGCCGATAGGACATTTTCTTGTCCCACCCAGAATCCCCGTAAATCATGCGAACCAATGCCATACACTTGATTTCGCCGCTATTAGATTCGTCTGGTTTTCCCACACGATGCGCTCCTGATTCTTCTGCTCCACACGCCTGTACAGCTATCTGTTTCATTTTACGATTATACAGAAACCGATAGTGTGACGGCCATTCTAACGCTTCCAGCGTTTTTCTGAAGACCGTGATTCGTCCCTCTTCCTCGCAGAAACTCATGCCAAGTCCTGCCTGTTGCTCCGTTTTCTGTTCTGTTTTTTGCATATTGCTCACCTCCCACAAATGGACAGACCCTCCCCTTGTACAACCTGTCAATTAGTCCTTTCCAGCTTCAGGAGCAATCTTTCCTGTCAGAATCCCCATTGACACATACCCATCCATTTGCTTGACTTCAGATTCTTTCCGGTGTTCTTCCACAGGCACACCAAAAGTTCCCACAATATCATCCAGGTAAAATCCCTTTCGGCTGTTCACAGGTTTTGTTGACGCAGCATTATCCTGCGAATCGACTGCGTTCTTTTTTCTCTGTCCTTCATGAAAAATTTCTGGCACAAGCAGATCAAAAACATACAGAGTTTCACCCTCAAAGGTAATCCTGTACCCCAGCATTTTATATCGGCACTCGCTGTCCCATCCCATTTTCTGATAAACTAAAGTCGCAAATGGCTTGCAGGACATCTTCCGGCTTTTGCGCTTATCCGGTTTTGCCACGCACCAACGCAGAGCGTCCTTGTCATTTTCATCACACCCACGAACAACGATACGCTTCAAATCATTGTTGAACATGACATGAACGTAGACCACATCCTCCAGCCCTGTGATACAGGCTGTATTGAATGTGATACTATCTTTACGAATCACGATTGCCGGGTCACGCAGATGGGCAAACAATTCCTTTCGCACGACCTGGTAGCCATCATACGAAAAGGCACTTTCCAGTTCTTCCGCCCGTGCGTCTCTATCATCCTGCACAATCTGCTTCTCTGGCGGCATGATTGTTGTGTTTTCTTCATTCATCTATAATCAGTCCATCCTTCCATTATCTTCTCCGCTTCACGGAGCAACTCATTTAGACTTTCTGCCGTAAATATGTTCATTTCCTCTATCTCCGTCGCAGGACGAAATACATCCCAGTTTCCGGCATAATGCTCCTGCCGTAAGATACCCACCTGTGCTATACTTGTAATCGGCTGTCCAAATGTTCCAGCCCACTCTGGTGGAAAAATGTAAATCTTCTTTTTGACCGTTTCGCCCTCATCTTCTTCGGTGTTTTCCTTTGGAGGCAGAACGATTTCTTCCACCTTAATCATTTCAGGCTCATCAAATGCGAACAGCATCATTTTGTTATCGCCCTGCTCCAAAAACTGGCCACGGAACCGATAACGCAAATCCTCATCCCATTCCATAATGTCAAATAAAGTCTTTGCAAGTCCACGACAGCCCAAAGTGCTTGCACACCAACGTCCCTCTTTCAGTCTGCCCCAACGGATCGCGTTTGGATTATTCTTGTCACAGGGGCGAATGGCAATGCAGCGTTCAACAGAATTTAGCAGCAGCTCCACATATTCAACATTTTCAAACTTTTTCAAGCAAGCGGTGTTAAAGCGCAATCGTCCATTAGAAATCGTCATAGCCGGATTCTGCATAGTAGAAAAATACTGTACCCTGACTATTTCATAGCCCGTCAGATCAAGACGCTTTTTCACATCCGCAGTAACAGTGACATCCGGTTCTTTCATCACGCTTTCAGAGGCTTCCCTGTATTCTTCTGCCGAAAAACCTGTCCAATCCTTATCAAAAGGCACATATCCTCGCAAAATCCCATCTTCAACCACGCTCAACACGGGCAAGGGTCTGTTTTTCTTTGAATAATTGCGGGATGCCCGCAGATGATTGGCTGCATTAAAAACTTCTCTGGAAACAATGGCTTCATGGTGATTCTTCTGCCTGTACTGTGTCCGATCATTGTTGTTTTTCTTTGATTTATGCGTCAAAAAGTTCGGTGTAAAGGTCTTTCTTGCCAGTACATCACCACAATGGCGCTCATTTGCCAGAACACCTGCAAGTGTACCGGGATTCCACTCCACACGTCCCAACTTCGTCTTACGGCTATACTCCATCAAAAGAGTTGCAATCTCCGTAAGCGAATATCCATTCAGGTACAGGTAGTAAATCACCTTTACCGTCTGTGCTTCCTCCGGGTTAATTACAAGGTTGCCTTCCTCGTCTTTATCGTATCCAAGCAATGCAGGGGTCAGGAACAGGCCACGGCTGAACCGCCGATCAATCGACCAGTTCATAATGATAGATTTGGAATGCGATTCTTCCTCTGCCACAGATGCCAGAATCGTCAGAATCATGCGTCCATTGCTGTCCAGCGTATAGATATTATCTGCTTCAAATTTCACACCCACAGGCGGATTCAGATTTTTCAGAAGTTCAATCACAGAAAGGCAGTCAACGATATTTCGAGCAAAACGGGCAATGGATTTTGTAAGAACAAGGTCAATCTTGCCTGCCTTGCAGTCCTCAATCAACTGCTGCATCCCTTTTCGGTGTTCCAGAGATGTGCCGCTGATGCCCTCATCCGCATAGATTCCAACAAATACCCATCCCGGCTGTGCCTGAATATAATCCGTATAATAGTTTTTCTGAAGTTCATACGAAGAAGTCTGTTCATCATTATCCGTGGAAACACGGATATATGCTGCCACACGCCGAATCACAGAACTTGTTTCCAAATCCTCTATGATTTTGGCGGGAATGACTTCCAATTCCGATATATCTACGCCCTTATAGCGGTCTCTGATTTTTTGCTTACGGTCTACTGCTTCTACTTCACCGGTAATCATGTGCTTTTCCTCATTCTCCCGTATGGATGCTCCAATACCACTGTCGCATCTTCCGATAACTTCGGATACCGAGTTCTTTCTTCGTATTTTCTGCGGTTCTGCGGCTGATTCCTTCATCTTTCATCCGCATATAGATTTCTCTTGCTCTCATATCGCCATCAGAAAGCAACTTTTTTATCAGATATGCTGCCTTTTCTGTTTTTGACTCAAATTCCGGCACTTTCGGTTGTTCCGATGAAACGAATGTGCTCTTGCACTCCAACCATTGAAAACCCATCTCCGCTGTTATAGAAAACCGAATTTCTCCATCAGACGGAGCCAAACTGTTTTTTATCTGCCGAACAATACGAATATCTGTATCTTTCTGGTCACGCTCCACCTGCAAAACACTTCGCGCAGCAGCCACCACATCTATGCTGCCAAGGCTTCGGTACAAACCTTTCGTTCCCTCTTTCTTATTGAGATGACCAATCAGCACAATGGCACAATCATATACTGAAGCCCACATTCCGAGACGCTGCATCAGTTTTCTGGCTCTCCCTGCAATCTGGAGGTCAGAATCACTTCCTAAATACGCCTGAATCGGGTCTATAACTACAAGCCGTGGGCGAAATTCAATGATTGCCTGACGGATACGCTCATCATCCAGTGTTAGACCACTGTATGTTTCTTCATTGATAAAAGCTACTTTTCTACAATCTGCGCCACATCTTTCCAGTCTGGGTTTAATGGTATCTGATACTCCATCTTCCGAACACTGGTAGATAACCCTCTGCGGCGTCCCAACAGGCTTTCCATCCGGTGTTTTCCCACCCTTAGAAAGTTCCGCAATCAGATTCATCATCATGGTTGACTTTCCATCGCCGGGATCGCCTTGTAGCAATGTTATCTTTCCCACTGCAATGAATGGATACCACAACCAGTGAACAGAAGTTGCCTGCACATCACTATATAATGTAAGAATTCTTTTTTCTACCTTGTCCGCCATCGTCTTTCCTTCTTATTTGCAGTCTTTTCCTACCTCTATTATAAAGCATTCGTTGCGTTTTGACTGCTACCCATCAGGTAGCATGAGTTGCCTTTTGCTACCCAGTAGGTAGCAAAACAGCCTAAGACCACAGAGCAGCTAGCAGTGTGTCCCTTTGCGGTCTTAGAACCTTTGATATAGAGTTGCTCTGCCTACCATCATGCGAGATAATTGTACTGCCTTATGCGGGGAATCATAAGGAGAAAAGCACATGGCTACTGATTATAAAGCTTTGGGCAAGCGCATTTCAAATGCCCGAAAACAAGCTGGTATCACGCAAGAGGCCCTTGGAGAGCAGCTTAACATGACACGAAAACATATTAGCGTAATCGAATCCGCTATCAAACGCCCAAGTCTTGATGCACTGGTTGATATTGCCAATGCTCTTGACGTATCGACTGATGATTTGCTGGTAGATAGTTTGATGCACTCGACTTCAACCTCAAATTCCGAAATTCACCGTCTTCTCTTGGACTGCAATGAAATCGAACAGGAAATTCTCACTCGGATGGTAAGAGAGATGAAAGCCATACTGTACGGTTTGGGAATCTGATTTTGTAGCCCGCTGATCATATAACAAAAAAGCCCGCATAAGACACAGCTGCACTTCGGATTACACCGGGGTGCTGTCTGTGGCTTATGCGGTCAAAGTCATTCCTACGGAATGAAATGCCCGCCTGATCGAGAAGATTTACGAATCCTCTCAACCAGACGGGCATTCTTTTTGCTCACCTCGCTGTTTCTATGCAGTTATGCGCCATACTTTTCCAATGCTCTCCGAATCACATCCTCACAGTTAAACTCAACTTTCATCGTCTGATCGTCATACAGATAAACCATGCTGACAAAAGCATCTACACATTCCTTGGTCAGACCGCCTATGTATGTTTTTTGACTTGCCTGCTTTGTCAGGTTGCGGATTTCTTCATCCAGTTCATCGGCACACTCCTGTTCTTCCTTTTCTGTCCGTATGCTATCCTGCAATGCAGCCAGTTTTTCCGAAAGGGTCTTTTTCTTTTCTATGTACACATCTCGCCGTAGCACACCGTCTGCATACGATTGAATCCTGCCACTTATTTTTTGTTCTTGATCTTTTTTTCTTTGCCATCTGGACTTGCGGTGTTTGAACGCCCTGTACATCCAATGCTCTTGCGATTTCCGGGATTTTCATATCTTCCAGATACATCTGAAAAATCAGCTTTACAACCTGTGCGCTTTCAGGATTAAGAACAAGGCTTCTGCGATCTTCCGACAGCGCATAACCATATTTAGCCTGTCGATGGGTCAATGTACCTTCTTCAAAGTGATTCTGGCGATTGGTAATAAATTCCGAACGAATCTTATCAATGGTCTTTCCATTGAAATACTCTGCAACCTCTTCGGCAGTTTTGTCTATGCTGCAAAAGTCATCTTCCACAACTGCAAATTGGATACCAAGCGGATAGAACGTCCTCTGCAGTGCTTCAATGGCAAACGGAAGGGTTCTTCCACAGCGGAAGATAGAATCCACAACAACTGCATCAAATTTCCGAGCCATCCCATCCTGTACCAATTTGTCAAAGCCCTCCGTGGCTTCTGTTGTTCTCCTGCGGTCACTGTATTTTTCGGATACGCTGCACCCGCACTTTTTTAGATACCGTGCAATGCGCTCATTCTGTTCTGCAATCGTATTGGATGGATTTTCTTCTCCGATCCTGCTGGAAATCGACCTTGTATAACTGACCCATTTCATTCCTCTGCCACCTCATTTCCATGATGTGCTTGATATTCCATAAATTTTTCTGTGATACTGTGCAGTTCATCCTCGAAGCAGAAATGAATTTCAATCTCTGTTTTGCTATGAACATCTATGTGGTCGATCAGTTCCACCACGACCCTGCGTTCGAGCGTTTTGATATGTTCGTACTGCTTAAATTCTTCCAACCAAGTAGGAAGCAGTGTGTCGTGCTTTAATGCCTCCTGCTTCTTTTCGCGGATTTCCTGAATCTTATCCTGTGCCTCTTTTATCTTCTGCGCAAAGCGAGTATTCATTTCTCCGTACTCTTCCCGACTGACAACATCATCGCATAAGTCCTGATACAGACGGATTTTTAAATTACTGTACCGTTCTAATTCAGCTTCCAGTGCAGTGATCTGGCTGTCCAGAATCTTTATGCCAATCTGTTCGCCGCTTGCCAACTCTGCATTGGAGAGTACCTTTTCCGCTTCTACAAGAAGTGTCACTTGATGCCGAATCGCAGCCAGAACACTTTCCGTCAGCTTCTCACTGTTTATCATGTGCGGTGTGCAGCCGCCGCCATTCTTATAGGTAGAGCAGTGATAGTATTGATACTTCTTCCCGTTTTTCGTCACCGTGCGGCGAATCATATTCTGCCCGCAGTCTGCACAGCGCAGAAAACCTGATAATGGATAAACTGTTGTCTGCGATGGTGCGGTACGAGTGTCCAGTTCCAACAACTGTTGTACTTGCTGGAACTCGCCTTTGCTGATAATGGCATCATGCGCATCTTCCACCCGAATCCAGTTTTCACTTCCAACATCATGGCTCTTTTTTACTTTGTAATTGATTTTCCTGCGTTTGCCCTGAATCAATGTTCCCGTATAGGATTCATTTTTCAAAATACGATTGACGGAAACCACTGTCCACTTCTGATTCAGCCCAGCCTGAAAACCGCAGGTATAGTTGAATCCATTGGCTCTCTTATACTCGTTTGGCGGCAGGACACCCAGTTCGTTCAAGTGACTGGCAATGCGCTGTGAACTCATTCCGTTCAATTTCTGCTTGAATATTTCCTGCACAATGCCCGCAGCGTATTCATCTATAATAAGATGATTCTTGTCTTTCGGGTCTTTCTGATACCCGTATCCTGCAAAGCTGCCAATGAACTGACCTTCTTTCCGTTTCACATCCAAGTGACTTCTGACACGCATCGAAATGTCACGGCAATAGGTATCGTTGATAAGATTGTTGAACGGAATCAGGATACGTCCCTTATCATCGTTTTCTTCCGCACTGTCATAATGATCGTTGCCATACAGGATATGCGCCACTGCATTTTTCTGATGCGGCATCAGGCTGATCTCCGGGGTCATGCCCACAAACTTGATATGACTGCCATCGTATTCACGGGGACGAATCGCATTGAACCGCTCATTGTAGACCTTGCAAAGTTCCTCTCTGCGGTCTAAATCCTTGAAAATCCACTGCTTGAACGCATCCCGAATCGCTTCCTGTGCCTGCTGCGCCAGCATGGTTTCTTTTTTGTTCAGCACTCTCCTTTCTTTTCCATCCTCATAGATGGTATCGTAAATTTTGGTATCCCGGAGATTCAGCGCATCTTCCAGCAGTCGATAGCCGTTGACCCGCATTGTGCCATAGGTGTTCGTCACACGGGGATTACTCCGGTCAAGCGACTTGCCGCTGATATTCCATGCACCGCTGATCTCCGAATAGGTTGCCTTGATGGAACTTCCGATATAGTAACTCGGCGTTTTGAACACCCGCTCCATGAAGTCCGTAATGTACTCTGCCTTGATCCAGTTTGCACCCAGCCGCACTTCAATCTCCGAAGCATTCAAATCTTTCGGCTGTACCCGCTTGAGATACTCGACATTGACCTGATACTCCGGGTGGTTTGCGGCAAAGGTTTCTGCCGTTGCCAGCTTTTCCCGGACGTTGCCGGACAGATATTCGTCCGCCGTCACCCACGCCTGTGTGACAGGATTTTGGAAGATAACACCTGCCAGTTCTTCGGTCACTTCCTGCTCTGTCTTTCCGCAAAGTTCTGCCATAAACGGCACATCGACCTTTGCTTTTTCTCCAATGGAGAGTGCCAGGGCTTCACTCGGCGTATCCACAGAGGTGACGGGTTCCGGCTTGCGAATGGTGCGTTTCGTGAAAATATCTGCCAGCCGCTTGAGGTTTTTATCCTCATCCAGAATCTCAAGAGATGCCAGCAGACAATAGCTGCTGTCCTGCCGGAATGCCCGTTTGTTTGCGGTGCTGTTGATCAGACCATACTGCGCTGTGAACCGCTTATACTGGTCTTTCAGCTTTCCTTGCAGCAGTTCCACTTCGGCATCCGTACCATCGTGCAACTGGCAGTCCAGCAATTTCTGTGTGGTTTCCCGCAGGGCAATCATCCCCAGCACACGCTCTGCCGTGACCGCAGGCAGGTCAACCTTGTTCATATAGGAGTTTTCACGGTAATAGACCTGTCCGTCCACATTGGTGTAACTGAAATTCTTCACGTTTGGGTCTGCCGGAAGTGGTTCTGCGTTCTGGTCAAGTTCATCGTCCGTGAGGAAGTTGTGGCGGTCATACCGCTTATCCGGCACTTTGTAATTGCCGAACGGCACATTACCCACCACACAATCAAAGAAACTGTCCGGGAACTGCATTGTTTCAAAGCCCTGCACTGCAATTTTGTTCTTCTGATAAAGCTGCTGTGCAATGCGTCCTGATACGTTGTCCAGCTCCACACCATACATCTTGATGTTCTCCATGCTTTCAGGCACAAGACCCATGAAGTTACCGACACCGCAGGACGGTTCCAGTACATTGCCTTTGCTCAGACCCATGTTGGAAAGGGCTTCATACATTGCCTTGATAACCGTAGGCGAAGTGTAGAAAGCATTCAGCGTGGATGCCCGCGCTTCGCTGTACTCATCTGCCGGGAGCAGAGATTTCAGTTCCGCATACTCCTTTGCCCAGTCCGCATTCTTCTCGTCGAACGCCTGCGGAATGCCGCCCCAGCCGACAT
>OIXR01002456.1_pt1 | contig 10252 bp, 8 predicted proteins | sample 1587831 | NCBI WGS metagenome assembly OIXR01 (sample SAMN03283263) | human gut metagenome | biome: human-associated habitat; material: feces | host: Homo sapiens | place: USA | collected 2013
GGCAGCCCAACCGCCGCCCGCTGATTGCCATGCGCGGCATCCGCAAAAGTTACTATATCGGCCAGCCGAACGAGTTGGAAATCCTGCACGGCATTGATTTGACTGTGTGGCCGGGGGAGTTCGTTGCGATTGTGGGTGAATCCGGCTCCGGCAAAAGTACCCTGATGAATATTATCGGCGTGCTGGACAAGCCGACCTCTGGCGAGTATACGCTGGACGGGGTGGATATCCATAAAGCAGACGATGACGAACTGGCGGGCATCCGCAACAATAAAATCGGCTTTGTGTTCCAGACCTATAACCTCATCGGCCGCCAGAGCGCGCTGAAAAACGTGGAGTTGCCCATGCTGTATGCCGGCATTCCCGGCGGCGAGCGTACCCGCCGCGCCAAGGAGTGGCTGGACCGCGTGGGAATGGGCGAGCGTGCCCGCCACCAGCCCAACGAGCTTTCCGGCGGCCAGAAGCAGCGCGTTGCCATTGCCCGCGCCATGGTCAACGACCCGGCGCTGATCCTGGCAGACGAGCCCACAGGCGCACTGGACAGCGAAACCTCCCGCGTGGTGATGAACCTGTTCCATGAAATGCACGAAAAATACCACAAAACCATTGTGCTCATTACCCACAACCCCGCGCTGGCCGAGGAATGCCAGCGGGTGCTGACACTGCACGATGGCCGCATTATTGCCGAACGGAAGGGGAGTGGTGTGCGTGGCGCTCTTTGAATACCTTTCCATGGCGTTTGCCAGCATCAAAAGCAACAAAATGCGCAGCCTGCTCACCATGCTGGGCATTATTATCGGCATTGCGGCGGTTATCGCCATCGAAACCGTCGGCAACAGCCTATCCAGTTCGGTCAGCGACAGCATGTCCGGCACCGGTGCCAGCTCCATCACGGTATCGCTGACCCAGAAAAGCAGCAGCAACAGCGGCTCTTCCAGCGGCGGTGTGCGGCTGCGGCTCTTCAAAAATTCCAGCCCGGATGATAAAGACCTTATCACGGATACGATGATCGAGGAATTTACCGAAACATTCCCTGACAAGATCAACTACATTGAAAAAACGCAGCAGGTGGGCAGCGCCACCATTGGCAAGGTGAACGAACCCGATACCACCATCACGGCAACGGTTTCCGGCGTCAACCAGGAAGCGCTGCAAAGCAAGGAGAGAGATACCCCTATCCTGGCGGGCCGCTGGCTGGATGATACCCGCGATGCCGGGCGCTATGTCTGCGTGGTATCCGAAAAATTTGTGCAGCAGGCCGTCGGCGGCAGCAACGCTGATGCGCTGGGCCAGAAAATCACCCTGACCATCAACAAAATGCCGTATACGTTTTATATCAGCGGCGTTTATAAGTATGTAGAAGATTCTTACGCCAGCATGTTTGGCTCTACCAGCGATGACGATATCCAGACCGAAATCTATATCCCGCTGGATGTGGCCCGCAGCATTGCCGGGGCGGGGGATGGCTACCAGAGCATTACCGTTGTGGCATCCAGCGGCACCAATGTAACCGCCTTTGTGGATGTGGTGGGCGATTATTTCGCCAGTTACTATACCCGCAACGACAGCTGGACCGTCAGTGCGTCCAGCATTTCCAGCCTGCTGGAAAGCATGACCGAAATCCTGAACCAGATCTCGCTGGCCATCTCCGCCATTGCGGCCATCTCGCTGTTGGTGGGAGGTATCGGCGTCATGAACATCATGACGGTTTCGGTCACCGAGCGTACCCGTGAGATCGGCACCCGCAAGGCGCTGGGCGCAACCAACACGGCCATTTTGACCCAGTTCATTATTGAATCCATTGTGCTGTGCGCTATTGGCGGCGTCATCGGTGTGGGGCTGGGCATCGGCCTTGGTTCTGTGCTCAGCCAGGTCATGGGCTATTCGGCTAGACCCAGCGTGGCGGCCATCATCATCGCCGTGGCGTTCAGCATGGCCATCGGAATGTTCTTTGGCTATTACCCCGCCAAAAAGGCCGCCAAGATGGACCCCATCGACGCCCTGCGGTACGAATAAGGGTGCCGTTTGTTATTTGCTTATCAGCGCAAAATTGAACCGCATACAGCAAAAATGCTCCCGTTGCACGGGGGCATTTTTTGTGGTATACTTCTGCCTGAATGATAAAAATGGGGTAGTTTTTGCCCTGGGGTGTATCTGAAAAGTCAAAAGTACAGTCTGTTTCGGCAGTTACAGCCGGATTTTGCGCTTGCAAAATGCGGCATCTTCTTTTCTTTCAGATACACACCTTAGAGCGGAGAGGAAAGAAGGAAGGTCTGACAATGCAGACACAACAAAAACTATTTACCAACCGTATGCTGCTAACACTATTGTGGCCGCTGGTGGTGGAGCAGGCGCTGAACGTGCTGGTGGGCATGTCCGATACCGTGATGGTATCCAGCGTAGGCGAAGCCGCCATTTCCGGTGTTTCGCTGGTGGATATGATCAACTACCTGATCCTGAATATTTTTGCCGCGCTGGCCACCGGCGGCGCGGTTATCACCAGCCAGTTCCTGGGAGCCAAAAAGCCGGGGGAAGCCTCCCGCAGCGCGGGGCAGCTGGTTACTTTAAGCTCTATCCTGGGTACGGCTGTCATGGCGCTCTGCCTGCTGCTGCGCGGGCCCATGCTGCGGCTGTTCTTTGGCAGCATTGCGGACGATGTGTTCCAGGCAGCCATGATCTACTTTACCATCACGGCAATCTCTTACCCGTTTTTGGCGCTGTACAACGCGGGCGCGGCCATCTTCCGCTCCGTCGGCAACAGCGAGGTATCCATGCGGGTATCCGTTGTCATGAACATTACCAATATTGTGGGCAATGCGTTCTGCATCTTTGTGCTGCGCATGGGGGTTGCCGGTGTTGCGGTGCCCACGCTGGTTTCCCGCGTGCTGGGCGCTGTCATCATCCTGAAACTGACCACCCGGCATGATAATGTCGCCCGCGTTACCTGGGATGGCGTCAAGCACCTGCAGCCCCAGATGGCAAAGAACATTTTGTATATCGGCATCCCCTCCGCGCTGGAAAACAGCCTGTTCCAGCTGGGGCGTGTGCTGGTCGTCAGTATGATCTCTTTGTTCGGCACGGTGCATATTTCCGCCAATGCGGTGGCCAACAACCTGGACGGCATGGGCTGCATTGTGGGCCAGGCCATCGGCCTTGCCATGATCACTGTGGTGGGGCGCTGTGTGGGCGCCCAACAGCTGGACCAGGCCAGCTACTTTACCAAAAAGCTGCTGCTGTGGGATTACATTGCCCAGGGCGCTACCAATGCCCTGATTTTGATCTTCCTGAACCCGCTGCTCAGCGTGTACACCCTTTCGGATGAAACCCGCCACCTGGCCTGGCTGCTGGTTATGATCCATGCGGGCAGCGCCATCTTCCTGTGGCCGGCGGGCTTTGTTCTGCCCAACGCCCTGCGTGCAGCCAATGATGTGCGCTTTACCATGCTTACTTCCATTCTGTCCATGGGAATCTGGCGTCTGGCGTTCTCTTACATCCTGTGCGTTCAGATGGGTATGGGTGCTGTCGGCGTCTGGATCGCCATGGTGGTGGACTGGGTGTGCCGCGTGACCTGCTTTGTGGTCCGCTTTGTATCTGGTGCGTGGAAGAAAAAATGTGTGGCAAAATAACAGGAGGAACCCCCGATGAAACTTATCAGTTGGAATGTGAACGGCCTGCGTGCCTGCCTGAAAAAAGGCTTTGAGGATACTTTCAACCAGCTGGATGCGGATGTGTTCTGCATTCAGGAAACCAAAATGCAGCCCGGCCAGGCGGATTTTGCCCCCGAAGGCTATACCGAATACATCAACAGCGCTGAGAAAAAGGGCTATTCCGGCACGCTGATCTATACCCGCGTAAAGCCCCTGAACGCCTGGAACGGCATTGGGGTGGAAGCCCACAGCCACGAAGGCCGTGCCATCACACTGGAATTTGAGGATTACTACCTCGTCAATGTCTATGTACCCAACTCCCAAAACGAGCTGGCCCGCATTGACTACCGCATGCAGTGGGAGGACGACTTGCGCGCCTACCTGAAAGACCTGGACAGCAAAAAGCCGGTGATTCTGTGCGGAGATTTGAACGTGGCCCATGAGGATATTGACCTGAAGAACCCCGGCCCCAACCGCGGTGCTGCGGGCTTTTCGGACCAGGAGCGCGGCAAGCTGAACGAGCTGCTGGCCGCTGGCTTTACCGATAGCTTCCGCTACCTGTACCCTGATGCCACCGGCATGTACAGCTGGTGGAGCATGCGGTTCCGCGCAAGAGAGCGGAACGCAGGCTGGCGCATTGACTATTTCCTGGTATCGGACCGGCTGGCCTCACAGATCAAAAAGGCCGAGATTTTGATGGATGTGCAGGGCAGCGACCATTGCCCGGTGCTTCTGGAACTGTAAAGCTGCAAAATGTCCAAGAAATATTCGGCGCGTCGAAAAAAACTGTGCCTTTCTTTTGCAGAGCATGTGGGTATAAAACATGTAGGGGTGCACGATCTCGCCCCGCATGTCGGACCTTGCCATATATTCCATCACATCATTCTCCGCAAGGCATCGGGCGCACAATGCGCCCCCCTATGAAGACCTTTTCGACAATCTGAAATTTTCATAATTTTTTCAAAAATATCTGCTCCCGCTGCAAAATGCCGGGAGCATTTTTCGTATTAGTATACAGAAGCGCTTCCAACAAAGAAAGCGCGCCGGCAGATGAATGCGAAAGGAGGTGTGGGGCACTGAACCAAACAGATTTTACCCAGCTGATGCAGCAATACCAAAAACTGGTTTATACCGTTTGTTTGCAGTTTGTCCACAACCCCCACACCGCCGAGGATCTGACCCAGGATACCTTCCTTTCGGCATGGTCGTCCATTGACCGGTGCGAGCCCCAATACTATAAGCAATGGCTGGTGCGTGTGGCAGCCAACAAATGCAAGGACCACCTGAAAAGCTCCTGGGCGCGCAGGGTGGAGGCACAATCCGACGAAACGATGCCGGAACCACGCGGCACACCGCCGCCCGGCAGCGGCCTGCAAAGCGCAGAGCCGGACCCGCAGGATGAATTTATGCGCCAGACCGATGCCGCAGAGCTGGAAACGATGGTGCGCACCCTGCGCGAACCCTATGGCCGGGCCGCGGCCATGTATCTGCTGGACGGGCTGCCCGTGGCGGCCATAGCCCAAAAGCTGGGCCGCCCGGCACCCACTGTTCAGAACCAGCTGTTCCGCGCAAAAGCGATCCTGCGCAAACAGATCATGGAAAGGAGGCAGGAATAATGGAACAGGCAATGTTTCCGCAAAACGAAAATAACACCACATTTGATAACGAAGCCCTGTTTGATGCTGAAGGCCACCTGACGGATGAGGGGCTGCACGCCCTGCAGGAGGGCCGCCTGGATGAACTGGGCAGCCTGGAGACCGCAGAGCACCTGACCTTCTGTGATTACTGCCTTGCCCGCTATACCGCCCTGATTGAATCGGCCCCCGAAAAGCTGAAACAGCCCATGCGGGACCTGATCCCCCAGGTGCAGGCCCTGATGCGGCTGCGCAGCTTCCGCATTATGACAAACCGCTATGTTTCCACGGCTGCCGCCGTAATGCTGGCCTTTGCGCTGTGGCGGTTCGGGTTCTTTGGCGGCGTTGGTACGGTGCAAAAGCCCGTGCAGCAGCTGCCGGACGTTACCCCCAGAGTGACGGTAAGCCAGGCGCTTGGCGGTATGTTTGACAGCATGAGCAGCGGCCTGAGCAATATGTTCGATGGAATGCAGCTTACCATCAACAGTGGGCTGGCCCAGCTGGCCGACCCGGTTGTGCCCCGCAGCAACCCCACCAATAACGGCGGCAGCCCCGCCCACGGAGAGTGATACACTATGAAGAAAAACGCATTTTTGACCTTTATTTTTGCCTGCATCCCCGGCGCAGGGCAGATGTATTACGGGTATATGAAGCGCGGTACCTCGCTGCTGGTCTACTTCTGCCTGTTCATCATGCTGGGCACCATCATTTCCCCGCTGGTGGTGGGCGTCGCCGTGGTGTATATGTTCAGCTTTTTTGACACCTATGACCTCATCCGCTACCTTGTAGCAGGGGACCCCAAGCCGGATGGCTTCCTGCTCCCGCCGGACTGGCAGAATCAGCTCGGCGGTGCCAAAACCAAAATGACCCCCAAAATGAACAAAATCATCGGCTGGTGCCTGCTGCTTACGGGTGCCTATGTGATGTATGACCGCGTGATCTGGCCGATCGTGGAAAGCATTTTTGTGCAGCTGGGCATTCATTGGAGTATGATTTACGCAATCAACGATGTAATCCCGTCCATTGTGGTAGCGGTGCTGCTGATTGCTTTTGGCGGCCGCCTGCTGGGCTTTGGCAAACATGCCCACCACAACGATACCGACGACCTGCCCCCGTACCAGGGCTGAACCGGCAAAGCAAGCAAATTTGAAAAGAAAGTGTAGGGCAGGGTGCAGCACAGCACCCCGCCTGGTAACCTGCGGCCATTTGGAATAAAAACAGCGCCGCCCGATAGCCTGACAATGATTCAACAGACAAAAGAGAAAATGGTGATTCACTATGGAAAACAATTTTAACCAGAATACCCCTGTGCCGGAGGAAACGACCCAGGATGCCAGCCAGGAAACCACCGCGCAGGCCGCGCCCGAAACGGCCCCCAAGCCCCCGGTCAAAGTGCGGCGGGTGGGCACCTTCAGCCTTGGCCTGATGCTGGTTGCCATCGGTGCCATCCAGCTGGCCCAGATTTTTATGCCGAATGTCAATGTGCTCAGCGTGGTAAAGTATGCCCCGGTGGTGCTGATCGTTCTGGGCATTGAGGTGCTGATTTACGCCGCACGCCCCGATGTAAAGATCAAGTATGACGTCATTTCCATCTTCCTCTGCATTATCATCATGCTCACGGCGGGGGCTTCCGGTGCAGTGGCCGCAGTAGCCCAGGCATTCACTCCCGAAAACGTGACCAAGCGTGTTACCACCGAGGAACAGTACAAGAAGACTGTTCAGAAGGCACTGAGCAATATCCCCAATGCCCATGATTTTGTACATGATTATTCCATCGATGTCAGCAGCGAGAGCTGGTTCATGGATATGCCGGTGGGTACGATGAACGCAACGGTGTACCTGACCATGAATTACGGTGCCCAGACCACCGCCGAAGAATTTGTGCGCGACTGCATGAAGGTAATGGATGCGGTAAATGCCACGGATATCCCGGTAGAATACTATCGCTTTGATGTGGACCAGAGCAACCTGACCGATGGCGAAGTGTGGAGTGTATGGCTGGATGAGTGGGAAATGCACGGCAACCTGCAAAACATTGCGGCCCATGTTGATACCGTGTACTATGTGGACGGCGATGCCTACACCAGCCTGGATGATGTGCCCAAAAAGGACGGCGATGAACTGTTGAACCGCTACATGGCCGCCTTTGGCACCAACCCGCTGACCGATTACCAAAATGAATACGGTACCGTTGAATTTGGTGATGAGCTGGAAGAGTACATGCAGAACCGCGTGGAAAACGAAGCCGGCCAGGACCTGACGGACACGGATAACGCTGGGAAAACCGCAGCCAGTGAGGAAACACCCGCAGCGCAGGACGATGTGACGATGGAAGCCACTGAACCCGCAGCGGGCGCTGCGGAAGCTGCCTCTGAAAATGCAAACTGACATTTGAACAAAAATAATATATTTGTGCAATTTCGTTAAAAACGACGGAAAAGTTGACCAGATTTTTACGCCCCGCATACGCGGGGCTTGTTGTTTTTGCCTGCCTGAAATGCTACAATACCAATAAGGGCAATTTTGCCCTGTAAATGCGGCCTGCCCGGCGGCGGGATGCAAAATCAGGAGGTACCCCATGCACATCCTTAAAGGCTATACCAAGCAGGAAATCAGTTGGATGATGTACGACTGGGCCAACAGCGCCCATTCCGTTATCATTGTAACGCTGCTCCCCATCTTTTTTGACACGGTTGCGGGCTATACGGCGGACAGTGTTTCCAGCATGTCCACCTGGGGCTATGCAACCAGCATCGCCATGCTGATCGTGGCGCTGGCCGCTCCGTTCCTGGGCGTGTTTGGCGATATCCGCGGTATGCGCAAAAAGCTGTTCAGCTTTTTCATGCTGCTGGGCGTTGCAGCCTGCGCGGGCATGGCGTTTACGCCTGGGATGGATTTTACCTCCGGCCCGGCGGCAGCAGGCAAGGTGGCCAGCCTGATCCTGGTTCTGTACATCGTCAGCGTCATTGGTTTTGATGCTTCCGCCATCTATTACGATGCCTTTTTGACCGATGTTACCATCGAGGACCGCATGGATAAAGTTTCCACCATGGGGTACGGCCTGGGTTACATCGGCGGCTCCACCATTCCGCTGCTTATTTTTCTGATCATGAACCTGGTTGGCGTGCCCATGCTGACCTGCCTGGCGTTTGTGTTTGGCCTGACCGCTGTGTGGTGGCTGGCGTTCAGCTTGCCGCTGCTGAAAAACTGCGAGCAGACCTCTGGCAAGCCGTATGAAAAGGGCGATGTTGCCCGCAGCATTAAGGGCGTTGGTACCACCATCAAGGAGATCATTGCCAACAAGCCGATGCTGATCTATATTCTTTCGTATTTCTTCTATATTGACGGCGTGCACACCGTCATCAGCATGGCAACCACCTATGGCACCAACCTGGGGCTGGATTCCACAGGCATGATGCTGGCGTTGCTGCTGGTGCAGATTCTGGGCCTGCCGTTCTGCCTGCTTTACATCAAGTGCAGCGAAAAGTTCGGTGCCCGCACCATGGTGGGCTTTGGCATCTGCGTGTATATGTTCATCTGCATCTTTGCGTTCTTTATGAACAGCCTGTGGCAGTTCTGGATGCTGGCCGTGCTGTGCGCCACCAGCCAGGGCGGCATCCAGGCGCTGTCCCGTTCGATGTTTGGCAAGCTGATTCCCGACAAGGACCGCAGCGGTGAGTTTTTCGGCTTCTTTGATATTTTCGGTAAGTTCTCGTCCATCATGGGGCCTGCGCTGGTGGGGTTTGTCAGCGCCTTTGCCGCCAACAAAATGCTGGCTGACCAGGGCCTGACCGCCGCCACAGCCACCGCCGAGCAGATCGACGCCATCAACAAGGCTGCCGGCCCGTATGGTATTTTGTCCATCATCCTGATTATTATTGTCGGTGCTGTGCTGTATTTCGGCGTGCTGCCCAAGACGATGACGAATGATGAGAGGAAAATCTAAAAAAGATAAAAAATAAGAGATAAGAGATAAAAGATAATAAAATTGGTGGGATGCGTCGCTGATGCTCCGCAAATTTGACATTTTCCCCGCCCCGCGTTACAATATTTTCTACGCTCACCAACGAAAGGGGAATCCCGATGCCGGAAGGCTATACCCATGTGCGCACCGCAAGAAAAGCTGCGGAAACCATCCATTACAAAATTCAGTGCCCGGCGGCGTTTGCGGCGGGTGCCAACGGCCCGGACAGCTTTTTCTGCTATGAGGTCTGGAAAAAACGCGCAAAACGCCACTACGACCTGCCGGGCCTCGGCAACCGTATGCACGAGGAAAAGACCGGCGCGTTCCTGCGCAGCCTGTGCGCCAACGTCAAGACCCGCCCCCAGGTGGAGTATACGCTGGGCTTTTTGAGCCACTACGCCACCGACACCGTCGTGCATCCCTTCGTCTGCGCCATGTGCGAAAAAGGACAGCCATACGGCAAAAAGGGCGGCCACGGCTATCTGGAGATTGCACTGGACTCCACCCTGCACGAGGAGGACACCGGCAGTGCGCTGGTGCCCGTCAACGATGTCAGCCCCCTGCCCACCGGTGAGGAACTGGCCGACATCACGGCGCTGCTGCACACATGCCTGCTGGAAGTCTACGGTGTGGATGTCTCGGTGGAGTACCTGGCCGATGCGTTCTGGCACACCTACAAGCTGCGAGGCATCTTTCCCAGTAAGCACGGCGTGCGCCGGGCGTTCTTCTGGCTCGTGGAGCCGCTGTTCGGCGGGCGTGGATTCATCACCGGCCATGTATCGCCCCGGCAGCTGGACAAACACCTGCCCGACGAGTGGACTGACCCCTTCACCGGCGAGCACCACGACGACGGCCTGTTTGCGCTGCTACCCCGCGCGGTTTTGCGCAGCGAACAGTTTATGGGCGCGGCTTTGCTCTACTGGATGAACAAGCTGACCCCCGCCGAATTTGCCGAAAAGATCGGCAGCATGAGCTATTTGCAGGGCATCCCCACCCCGGTGAGCGAC
>OIXR01002467.1_pt1 | contig 10204 bp, 10 predicted proteins | sample 1587831 | NCBI WGS metagenome assembly OIXR01 (sample SAMN03283263) | human gut metagenome | biome: human-associated habitat; material: feces | host: Homo sapiens | place: USA | collected 2013
CCACTTCGTAGCCCATGCTGCGCAGCACCGGCACGGCGCTCACCAGCACGATGGGGGCACCGGTCATGGTGAGCTCATGGCTCAGGATCAGAGCACGCTTTCCGGAGGCAGAGAACACATCATCGGCACACAGCTCCCGCCGGAAATGCAGCAGGGACTCCGGGATGCGGCGGCAGTTTTCTGCCATGGCGGTGGCAAGGCGCAGCAGCTCGGTCACGCTGTCCCTGCCGCGGGCAGCGGCGCGGATGCGGTCCAGAAGCTTCCGCGATACCATGGCACAGCGGCTGCAGGGGATGTGCTGGGTGCTCAGGTACAGGGCGGTGGAACCGTCAAAGCCAAAGGCGGCGTCGCACACCACAAGGTCTGCACCGGTGCGCAGGGCACCGGCAAAATAGGTCAGGGCGGTGGAGGTGCACTCCAGATCTTCGCTGACCAGCAGCACGCCCTCCACCGAGTCGGTCAGGGCGGGGGCCAGCTCCGTCACCAGCCGGAACTTGCGGTGCAGCTGGTTTTCCAGTGCGTGCTCCAGCGCCTGATGGCGGCCGGGCGCATACACCAGCAGATAGGTGCTCTGGGTATCGGTATACACCTGCTTCGTCAGCTGTTTACGCTGCAGGGTGCTGTAACTGCTGTACATGTTGACAACTCCTTTAGCGATCCGATTCAGCCGCGCAGCAGGCGGCGCAAAGCACGCAGCGGTGCGGTAAGCCGCCAGCTGCTGCTCTCGTACAGGTTTTCCAGCGAATCTTCATAAGCAGCACGGCTGCTCTGCAGTTCCGTCAGCTGATTGTTCAGCCGGGTATTCTCGGCAAGGGCGGCCTGCAGCTGCCCGCGGAGATCGTTCTGCTCCGCTTCGGCCCGCAGCTTGATGGCGCTCAGGGCCTGCAGCAGGGCCTTGCCGGGCTGTTCGTGCTGGAAGCGGCCCAGCGGATAGTAATGATAGGTCACGGCAAACTTCATCCCGGCCGCAAAGGGCACTGTGCTCTGCACGGTCAGGTTGGGGTCCACATCCAAAAACAGCAGGCAGTCTTCCTGCAGCTGGATGCCGTTCATGGCGCGGCATTCCAGCCGCTCGTCCGAGATGCTCAGGTCAGTCACGCAGCAGGCCAGCTCACCGGGGTCCAGCCGCAGCGCACGGGCATCCGTGGGCAGGGTGAACACCGCAGAGACCTCGTGGGTCAGCTCGTCGTAGGCGTCCTCGGCAACGGTCAGGCATTCCCGCGGGGAATAGCCGGAGCCGGAATCGTAGAACAGCTGCGGCAGGGTGAGGGCGGCAGGCTCGTTGTCGCTGCCGTGCCTTGCCAGCGCGGCCTGATAGTTCAGCACCTGCTGTTCCAGCTCCAGACACCGCTGTGCCAGCCGGGATACGCCTTCGTCAGAGAGCTTGAGCTGCTGCTCAAGGTCGGCAGCGCGGCTGCGGGCCGCAGCAAGGGTCTCGGGGACATCGTTGTTCATAACCGGATTCTCCTCTTATTTTTATGATGGCTGCACCGCAGCAGCCGGAAAAACACCTTAATGCCGGGCGGTATAGTGCACGGCAGGGCTCTTGCGCCGTGCAGGGAAAAAACGGATGATGAGTGCACGGCGTGCACGCAGCAGCTCACACACCAGCCAGATGGAGCCCAGAGCGATGGCGTATTGCAGCCACATGCCCAGCACCGGCCGGTCCGAAAATCTGGCTACCATCAGATACCAGGGGATGGCGATGATCTCCACGGTATGTATACAGAAGATGTGGAGCGAGCGTCGGCCCACCGTCTCCAGAAAGCGCACGATAAGGCCGTGGAAATGGTTGAGCCGCATGAACAGCCGGATGAATAAAAGACCGGCAGCACCGTCCAGAAAGATGCTCAGGGGGCCCAGCGACCACTCGGCCAGCGAGATGCAGTCGGTGGTGCGGGTGGCAAGAGCGCCTACGGCAATGAGTGCTGAGGCCCCCAGCAGCCCGGCAAAGACTTTGGGCGGCAGGGGCTCGTCCAGCAGATGCTTCTTTTTGGCAAGGAAGCCGATATAGAGATAGGGGACGATCACTGCGCCCTGGATCAGGCAGAAGGGCGGCTCCCACACAAGGCTGACGCCCCAGCCCAGCAGCGCACACCCGGCCACAGCCCAGGGAACGTACTGCTCCGGGAAGATGTTCAGGATCACATCCAGCAGGATCCAGCCCACCATGAGGGCCAGCAGATACCACATGGGCCCGCAGGAGAAAAATTCCTGCCCGAAATACTCTGCCGTGTGGGGCAGGCCCAGCAGAAAACCGCCGGTGACCTTGACCGACTCGCCGATGGTGCCGGGCAGGTACTGGAACGTTTTATAGTGGATGATAAAGTGCAGCACGCAGGTGAACAGCGCAGTATAGAGGTAAGGCTTGAGCAGACTTTTCAGCTGCTGGTGGATGCATTTGCCGATGGAGCGCTTGCGGAAGCCGTAGCCGCTGGCAATAAAGAAAGCGGCCATCAGCGCTTCGCGGTAGATGAAGGGGAAAAACGCGGTCAGGGACAGGCCGCTGACCGCCTGCATGGGATAAAGCTCGGCGGTATGCGCAAAAACGATGATCAGCATACCGGCACCCTTGAGCATGTCGAACATGCCGATGGAGCTGGCGGTGCGGGGTTTGGTTCCTTCCATGGAGGTTCCTTCCTTGCGCGGGACATTCCCTCAGAGCCGGACGCCGCACAATGCGTAGATTTTGAATGAAAAAGATAAAAATTTGTATGGATATGAACCCAGTATAATGCTTTTTGCACAGACTGTCAATTTTGAATTGCGGTCCGGCGGGCGGGGACACATTGCAGCCTGCAATAAAAGCATAGCACAGGCAGGGTGGCTTCGCAACGAAAGGCAGAATTTACATCTGGAAACGACATGATGTGCAAGATTTTATTGTCAATGTTTGGAATTAAATGTTGCAAAACTCTTGCATTGACACGGGCCTTATTGTATACTGGGCACAGTTGGAAATGACTGGAAGGATCTGTGTTGGCCTACACAGGAGCGCCGGATCGGATGATAAAAATGGAGGCAGAAAAATGATTACATCGCTGTATCAGTCACTTTGCAATATGGAAACCAACATTGCAGACCGTGTGGCTCTGCGCTGGTATGATGAAGAAAAGCAGGGCGTTGCCGAGGTGCACTACGCACAGTATGCCCAGGATCTGCGCCGGTTCGTGGCGTTCCTGCGTGCAGAGTATGGCGACGTGCGCGGCAAGCGTGTAGCGATCCTGGCCCGCAACAGCTACCAGTATGTCATCTGCATGTACGGCACCGTGATCGCAGGCGGCGTGGCTGTACCGCTGAACCTTGGCAAGGACTGGGATGCCATCTCCTACGAGCTGGGCCTCACCGAGCCGGTGTGCATCCTGCAGGATGGCGAGTTCGCGGAGCGGGAGCCTGCCCTCACCGAGACCTATGGCAGCATCCTGAAGCCCATGGACGCTTTCTCTGCCTATGAGCCTGCCGAGGACGTGACCGAGGTGGAGGACCTCTCTGCTCTGGCCTTTATCATGTTCACCTCCGGCACCACCGGCCGCAGCAAGGGCGTTATGCTGAGCCAGAAGAACCTGTTCAGCGCCATGCCGGCTTTCCTGAACCCCTTTGACGATGTGAAGAAGCACACGGGCTGGAACACCGACGAGTTCTCGTCCCTGTCCGCCCTGCCCATGTTCCACATCTCCGCCATGACCAGCCTTGTTTCGTGGAGCATCACCGGCCACTCCATCAACCTGTGCAACAACCTGAAGTATTTCTACCGTGATCTGGGTGCCATGCACAGCGAGGTGATGGCAGTGGTGCCGGTGCTGCTGAAGAGCATCTACAGCGACGTGATGAAGGGCCGCCGCGACCGCCTGAACGGCCTGTGCGTGCTGACCTGCGGCGCTGCCATGTTCGACCCCAAGATGCTGAGTGATATGATGGAGAAGGGCTTCTTTGTGGCCCAGATGTACGGCCTGACCGAGACCTGCGGCGACGGTGCATGGAACTCCTCGCAGGAGGCAAAGTACCTGACCAGCGTGGGCCATGTGGACCTCAGTTGTGAATACAAGCTGGACGACGGCGAGCTGTGCATGCGGGGCGACCCCATCATGCTGGGCTACTACAAGGACCCGGAAGGCACTGCAGAAGTCATCGATGCAGACGGCTGGTTCCACACCGGCGACATTGCCCGGGTGGAAGAGGACGGCTACATGTACCTGACCGGCCGCAAGAAGAACGTGATCATTCTGGACAGCGGCGAGAACGTGAGCCCCGAGGAGCTGGAGGGCCTGCTGGCAAAGTGTCCGGCAGTAAAGGAGTGCCTGGTGAAGGAAAAGGGCAAAAAGATCTGCGCTGTGGTCTGCTGCGAAGAAGCCGACCAGCAGACGGTGCGGGACTTTATCACCGAGACCAACCGCACCCTGCCCCTGTACAAGCGTATGAGCGCAGTGGAATTCTCCGCCCAGCCCTTGCCCCGCAACGCCATGGGCAAGCTGATGCGCTGAGGCCTGCAGCCCTGATTTTGCGGTTTGTGCCGCATACTCTGCAAAAAAACTGGGCAAACCCATAGGGGTTGTGCTATACTGAGGGCAGAGCCGTGCTGATCCTGATCGGCACACCCAAAATCCGTCACGGAAAGGAAGAACATTTCTATGGAACGAGCAGAAATCATATCCCAGATCCTGGCCATCCTGGAGGATGTGGCAGAGATCTCGCCGGAAGATGTCAACGAGAACAGCGTCCTGATGGACGACCTGGATCTGTCCTCGATGGAGATCCTGACCATCGTGGCCGACCTGGAAGAGACCTTTGGCCTGCGCATCCCGGAAAAGGAACTGCGCAACTTTGTCACCATCAGTGACCTGGCCGATTATCTGGCAGCCAATGCCGGGTGAGCCGATGGAAGCAGCACAGCGTTCGGCGGAATATGTCTTTCAGGGCATCATGTACTATTTCCGCCGGGAAAAAGTGTGCCCCCGGTATCAGTTCAACCTGAAGGACCCGGTGGATCCGGCCCTGCTGCAACAAGCGCTGGATGCCGCGCTGGAAGCTGCACCCTATTACCGGGTGCGGCTGGTGTGGGAGAAGCGCCGGGCCTTTCTGGAACCGAACTCGGAGCCCTGTCTGGTGTACCCGGACAGCGTGATGCGGGAGATGCCGGAGCAGACGAACGGCTACTTCTTTGCCGTGCACTGCGCACAGAACGTCGTGTACTTTGACTGGTTCCACTTCATCGCGGACGGCCACGGGGTATCGCCCTTCCTCACCCGCATCCTGGAGCTGTACTGTAACCTGCGCTACGGTACCGCCTTTGCAAACCCGCCCATCCCCTGCAGCCCGGCCTACGACATCGCAAAGCTGGTGGAGCAGTACCCGCTGCAGGTCATGGACGAGACTACGATGCAGCGGGAGGTGGTGGAGACCTGCGAGGAGCCCATGCACCGCATCCGAATCCGGTTCGCCAAAAAGGATCTGGTGGCCAAAGGTGTGCAGAACGGCGTCAAGCCGTTCTGCGCCCTCATGGGCCTGCTGTGCATCGCGCTGGGAGAGTATCTGGGCAAGGACACCATCCAGTATTCCTATTCCGCCGACACGCGGGACGCCATGGGTGCCCCCAACGCACGGTACAACTGTGTGTGTTCCTTCCAGGACGGAGTGACCCTGCACGAGGGCGTCCGGCTGGAAGAGTTCGTGCAGCAGATGGACCGCGCCGTGAAGGACAGCCTGACGGCGGAGCGCAAGCGCCGCAAGATGGCTGACCAGATGGGCTGGGTCTACAAGGTAAACCAGCAAAAGGCCCCTCTGCGGATCAAGCAGCGTGTGTTCCAGATGGGCGAGTACATAAGCGGCATCCCGGCAGATTTCTGGTTCAGCTATCTGGGCAATCCCCTCATGCCGGCAACGCCGGAGCTGGAGCAGTACACCACCGATTTTGGCGTGTGGGTGCCGCCGGAGGGCGGCTCCCTGTGTGTGGAAGCCTCCACCCTGAACGGCATCATCACCCTGTGCATCGAGAACAAGGTGCCGAAGGCCGGCCTGCCGGAGATCCTGCGGCAGGTGCTGGAGGCCGAGAGCATCCCGGTGCTGGAAGCCCAGGCACTGGACGAAGTATAAACAAAAGGCAAAAGCAGCCTTACCGGAACCATTCCGGGAAGGCTGCTTTTTTGCATCTTATTCGGTCCGGGCTGGGCGGGTGGTCACCTCGCCGCAGCGTAATGCCTGCGGGCGGCCGTTCTCCCGCTGGACCACCAGCCGCCCTTCCTCGTCGATGGCAAGGGCCTTTGCGGCGTAGGTCTCGGTGCCGGTGCACACGGTGACCCAGTGCCCGGGCACAAAGCAGCGGGCGCGGTACTCGTCCAGACAGTCAAAGGCGGGGCAGAGGGCCAGCAGCTGCCGGGCGATGGCCCCGGCCAGCGCGGCCCGGCTCACGGGGGCGGGGCCGCCCGGGTACAGGCTGCCGGCCTTTTCGGCCAGCTCCGGGGGCCAGTCGGCGGCGGTGGCGGTCAGGTTCAGGCCGATGCCCACCACCAGCCACTCCAGCCGCCCGCTCTCCAGGTCGGTGCCGGCTTCGGTGAGGATGCCGCACACCTTTTTGCCCTGATAATACAGGTCGTTGACCCACTTGATGCCCAGTTCCAGCCCGCACAGCTCCTGCACCGCCCGGCACACCGCCACGGCGGCCCCGATGGTGGCCGTCTGGGCGCTGGCCGCCGGGACCGCCGGGCGCAGCAGTACCGAGAGGTACACGCCCTTCCCGGCCGGGCTTTCAAATACACGGCCCAACCGTCCCCGGCCTGCGCTCTGGTGGGCTGTGAGCACCAGCGTGCCGTGGGGCGCACCGTCCAGCGCCAGCAGCTTGGCCGTCCGGTTGGAGCTTTCCAGCGTGTCGTACAGCTGCACCGGGGCGGGGTAGGGGCCCACGGCCTCGGCACAGAAGGGGTCGCCGCCCAGCAGCCGATACCCCCGGCGGGAGACGGCTTCCAGTGCGTAACCCTGTGCGGTGAGGGCGGCGGCCGCCTTGTGGACGGCGGCGCGGCTCACGCCCAGCTGTCCGGCCAGCTGCTGGCCGGAGATATAGGCACCCCCGGCGGCACTCAGTGCCTGCAGAAGGGCCTGACGGGTGGTAGAAGGCATGGCGGTAAGGCTCCTTTCGTGCTATACTATAACCACATTGTAGCATGGAACGGGCAAAACACAATGTTTTTGAAAAAAATCTGCGGTTTGTGCAGGGAATGCGGCGGCTGTCTCGTTTGAATCAACAGAAGGGCCGTGCAGAGCACCGCCCTCCACAGCCGGAAAGGAGGATGAGCAGGTCGTTGACAACACTGGAATTCAGCGCGATGGTGCAAAAATATCAGTCTCTGGTCTACACGGTCTGTCATCAGCTGGTGCCGGACGTGGGGGATGCGCAGGATCTGACCCAGGAGACCTTTCTGGCGGCATGGCGGGCCATCGACCGCTGTCCGCCCGGCTTTGAAAAGCAATGGCTGGCCCGCATTGCGGCCAACAAAGCCAAGGATTACTTACGCAGCGCATGGGTGCGCCGGGTGAACACGCCGGGCGACGAGGTGCTGGCGCTGGAGGGGGCACCGCCCGGCCTGGAGCCGGAACAGCAGGTGCTGGACACGCTGGGAGCGGAAGAACTCACCCGCATGATCCTGGACCTGCGGGAGCCCTACAAGACACCCTGTCGTCTGGTGCTGCTGGAACAGCACACCATGGCCGAGGCGGCACGTCTGTGCGGCCGCCCGGAAAAAACCGTGAACGCGCAGATCTACCGGGCCAAAAAGATGCTGGTACAGCAGATCCGGGAACAACAGGAAGGGAGGAGCGTACATGGAACTGTTTGATCAGAACGGATGCCTGACCGAGGAAGGGCTGCACGCCGTCATCGGCGGGCAGCTGGACGAGCTGGGCAGGCTGGAAGCCGCCGAACACCTGTCCTACTGCGACAAGTGCATGGACCGGTACACAGCCCTGCTTACCGCCGATGTGCTGGAAGAGCCGCCGCGCTCCGCCCGCGGGGCGGTGATGGGCACCATCTGGGTGCGGCTGATGCAGAACACCTGGGGCCGGGCCGCCGTAGCCGCTGTGGCAGCGGTGCTGGCGCTGACCATGTGGCGCACCGGTACCCTGGAACAGATCCTGTCCACCGGCGAAACGGTGCGCAGCTGGCTGCCCGAAACCACCCAGACCACGGAGCCAGAACAGCTGGGCAGGCCCGTGCAGGACGACGAACGCACCCCCACCCAGCCGGAACAGCTGGGCAAGCCGGTGCAGGATAAAGAGCCTGCGCCCACCTTGTCCCAGAAGCTGACCGGCACGCTGGACAGCCTGCTGTTCGGCAAAAATGAATCTGCGGCAGAGCCTGAAGCTGCCGTTTCCAACCAGAAGAAATGAGGGAATCGACTATGAAGAAAAACGGAATCCTGACCCTGCTGTTTGCCTGCATCCCCGGCGCGGGCCAGATGTATCAGGGCTATATGAAGCGGGGACTCTCGCTCATCACCATGTTCTGCCTGTTTATTATCGTAGGCAGCGCCACGGGGCTGGATGCGCTGGTAGTCGGCTGCATCGTGGTGTATATGTACAGCTTTTTCGATACCTTCAACCTCCGCGCCCAGATCATCGCGGAGAATGCCCCGGCAGACGACTATCTGGTGCACATCAACTGGAAAGACAAGCGGATGCAGGACTTCATGATGGACAGCCACAAGCTGCTGGGCTGGGGCCTCATTGCCCTGGGCGGCCTAGTGGCCTACGAGAACGTCATCATGCGGGTGTTCGGCGATGTGATGTGGCGCTGGGGCCAGAACAACCCTGTGTTCCGCGCCTTCTATCTGATGCTGGATGAGCTGCCCCAGATCGTGACCTGCGTGGCCCTCATCGTCTGCGGCCTGTGGCTGGTGCGCGGCCCCAAGGGCAAAAAGGTGCACCGCAAAAAGGCAGAGGAACCGGAGGACGAGGACTTCCGCGAGTACACCGCAGCCGAAGCCGATGCACCGGAAGCCCCGGAGGAAACCGCAGACTTTGCCATGCCGAAGCTCAGCACTCTGCTGGGCGACCCGGTGACCCCGGAGGACCCCGATGAGCCGGAACAGCCGGAGAATGCGGAGGGCGACGATGGACGAACTGAATAAGACGGCAGCGACGGAGCCGGAAACCCGGCCGGAAGCTGCAAAGCTGCAGGACGCCCCCCGCCGCCGGGTGGGCAGCCTGACGCTGGGCGCCTGCCTGATCGCAGCGGGCATCTTCTTCCTGTGTTATTACTTTGTGCCGGGCTTTGACTGGCAGCTGGTGGTGCGCATCGCCCCGGCTGCAGCCCTGGTGCTGCTGGGATGTGAGGTGCTGTTCTTCGCCGCCCGGCCGGGCCGCTGGAAGTACGATTTTGTTTCGGTGCTGGTCTGTCTGGGGCTCATCGCAGTTTGTATGTGCCTGAGCTTTCTGCCCATGGTGTGGAGCGAGATCGACCCTGCCCGCGGACAGAACGAGATGAAGCTGAGCAAGGCGTACACCACACAGGTGTATGAGGCCCTCCGGAAGGAAAACCCGGACCTCCGCCTGCGGGATGTGTACACCGATCTGTATCTTTACGCCAACAGCGTGGATGACCTGCAGGAGCTGCAGCCAAGTGACGGGCACCTGAGCCTGACCGTGATGCTGTATGGCCCCTACGACAGCACCGGAGCCTTTGCACAGGACTGCCGCAGCGTGGCCGGTACGGTGCGGGCTGGCACCCTGCAGCCGGATGAACTGCGCATCGTGTGGTCGCCGGACAACGACCCGGGCCAGAGCCTGGATTCCGGTACCCTGCAGCGTGTGGAACAGTACACGCTGGAACTGGACGGCACGGTGCAGCTGGACTGGACCGCGGATGAGATGGAACGGCAGGTCGAAGTGCAGTATCTGTTGGACGAAGAAAACGAACCGGAGGAAGAAGCAGAGCCGGAAGCGGCTGTATAAAAACTGAAAAAGCGCCCGCTGTGGAGTTTTCCACAGCGGGCGCTTTGCTTGTTGAAAAAGAGCTTACAGCTTCTTGCCGGTGAGCAGCTCATAGGCCTCCAGATACTTGGCGATGGTCTTGTCGATCACGTCCTGGGGCAGGTCGTAGTTGCTGTCCGGATGGGCCTTCAGCCAGTCACGGACGAACTGCTTGTCGAAAGAGGGCTGGCCGTGGCCCGGCTCGTAGCCCTCCAGCGGCCAGAAGCGGGAGGAATCCGGGGTGAGC
>OIXR01002485.1_pt1 | contig 10162 bp, 10 predicted proteins | sample 1587831 | NCBI WGS metagenome assembly OIXR01 (sample SAMN03283263) | human gut metagenome | biome: human-associated habitat; material: feces | host: Homo sapiens | place: USA | collected 2013
CAATCTGGAATGAATTTTGGCTACGTTACTGTGAACGGAGTGAACAGTAACGTTATTCCAGAAGGTAACAGCTCGTATAAGCAATCGTACAATCCCCATAATAATACTGTAGATTATTGGCCTGGCAGACCTGTGTTACCAGCATCCCGTAAGCCTCCATCGATGAGAAAGCCTGTTTCGGAAACCTGCATGGAGCATCCGGATAAGTACAGACCTTACATTTCGTACAGCATCCCGCACCAATCGCCAGCATATCCGGATAAATCTCCCGAAGTTTCTTCTCAAATTCCACAAAATACTCCTTATGTCTGGCTTCCGTTTCCATCATTCCCTCGCCATCAAAAGCATCCTCCAATTCACCAACTGTCTGAACAATAATCCCATACTTATACTGCCGGACTTTCGCTTCACATTCCTCAAGAGAGCCACATCCCGGAGGACAGCTCCAGCACTTATCATACTTATGACAGGTATCCGCTGCACACATCTGTCGAACCTCCGGCTTCAGCTCAATCGTATCACAATCCAGCAACACCACATGCGAAAACCCCTGCTCCATTCCCATTTGCTCTATTTTTTTTATATCCATAATCTAACCCCTTACTCTCTTGTATAATCTATAGCAACCTCATCAGGCAGATAAAATCATTCACCTGTCTCAAATCCCAGTTCATCAATAAAATGATCCTGAAAATCAGCCGAAGCAGCCAGCTCAACGAATTCAATCTTTCTCACCAGCTCATCCATCTCCAGCATTTCCTTCTCATTCACAAGTGCGATCTTCGCACCCTCACTAGCAGCGTTTCCCACTGGTTTCACTTTCTTCACAAGCGTTGCCGGAAGCAAGCCAATCTTCCCGGCACTGACCGGATCCATATAGTTGCCAAAAGCACCTGCAATATATACCGAACAGATATCATCTTCTGTAATCCCAAGCCGCTCCATAAGCATCTGAATTCCCGCTGCAATCGCAGCTTTCGCAAGCTGAACCTCTCCGAGATCCTTCTGAGTCAGATAAACCCCTCTCTCATTACCGCCCCGCTCTGGCGGTACCAGAATAAACACACCTTGCTTCTCCTGTCCGCTTCTCAGCACACCATTCTCATCCAGCATTCCAGCATCCAGAAGACCCGCCACCAGATCGATCAATCCCGAACCACACAAACCAACCGCCGGCTTATTCCCAACAGTTGTATAGTTCCACTTCCCATCCTCATACTTCACATGATCCACAGCCCCGGCCGCGCCACGCATTCCACACTCAATCTTCGCACCCTCAAAAGCAGGCCCGGCCGCAGTAGAACAGGTCACCATCCGCTCCCTGTTTCCCAGAACCATCTCACCATTCGTTCCAATATCGATCATCAGAGAAATCTCTTCCTGCTGATCCTGCCTGATAGCCAGCAGACATCCACAGGTATCCGCTCCCACATATCCTGCAATATCCGAAAGCATGATCAACTCTGCACGCTCCTGCACAGCCAGACCATAATCCCCCGCATTCAGCACCAGCCTCTCACTCACAGCCGGAGTATAGGGCGCATGTACCAGCGAAGCCGGAGAAATCCCCAGAAACAGATGATGCATACAGGTATTTCCCACAACACACACCTGAAAAACATCCTCTCTCCTTATCCCTGCATCCTCTGCCAGACTTCCCAACATCTCATTAACCGCTTTCCGAACACACATACTTAACGCTTCTGTTCCATGCTCCAACGCATAATTCGCCCGCATGATCACATCCGCACCATACTGCGCCTGCGGATTCATCCTGCTCTCAACTGCCAGAGTCCTCCCATCCGCACCATCCAGCAAATACCCCGCAATGGTAGTCGTCCCAATATCAAACGCTGCCAGACACCTCCGACCAGCTTCCTTCCTCATTTCCAGAATCCGCCGTCTACTGTAAATCACATACCATTCATCAGAATCCCTGCGCATCCCATACAATTCACCCGCCAGCTTCAGATCCACCTCCATCTGCCCTGGCTCAACCTCACCATCTGTCTCCGCCAGCGTATCCAGCAGCCTCTGCCAGTCCGACCGCTTCTCCCCTGTTTTCGCCTTCTCCAGCTCAACCTGAGCCATCCGTAGTCCCGGTTCAAACACAACTTCTCTGTTAAATCCATCCGTCAAAATCTTTTCATTGCCAGCCCTGTCCAATGTCTCCACTACACAAGTCTCACCTTCACCAATCCGAATCTGACACGCCTTAACAACTTCACCATTAATCTTAACCAGACACTTCCCACATTTCCCCAGCCCGCCACAAGGCGCATCCGGCCTCAAACCCGCCCGAATCTCAGCTTCCAACACAGACATCCCGGCATTCACTTCTATCTCAATCCCTTCACGCACAAACTTAACCCAAGCCATAAAAACCTCCCACATATCCAATCCAAACATCACAACAGCCAACAGCCAGCTCAGAAAAATATTTTATTTCATGTGCATTTGCAGGGGTCTTAGATATTCTTAGCTCTCAGAAATCTGCGTTATGAGCAGACTGTATCACTGTCTGAGCGAAGTTTGCAACGGAGCGAGTTTGAGAAGGCTGCTCATGCCTTTAGCAGATTTCTGAGAGGTTAGAATATCTTAGACCCCGAAACCGCACATGAAATAAAATATTTTTCTGAGCGTCCCCTTTTTCCCATTATAACACACTCCAAAAAATCCCAAAATACACGAAAGGACCACTCCCCAGAGCAGTCCCCTCATAATATTTTCATGTTATACCTATACCCGCACAAGCAATCAGATCAGGCTGCCAACTTCTTAGCCAGTGACGCCGCACTAGCCGCATCATCAGAATATCCGTCAGCACCAATTTCCTCAGCAAAAGCTTCTGTAATCGGCGCTCCGCCAACCATAACCTTAATATTACCTCTGAAATCCGCCGCATTCAACGCCTCAACAGTCTCCTTCAGAGCCGGCATAGTAGTAGTCAGCAGCGCAGAAAGAGCAATGATCTTAACATCCGGATTCTCTTTATAGCACTCAATAATCTTAGCCGCCGGAACATCAACTCCAAGATCGATCACCTCAAATCCGGCACTCTCGATCATCATGGCAACCAGATTCTTACCAATATCATGAAGGTCACCGGAAACCGTAGCAATGATAACCTTACCAAGTGCACCTGTAGAACCAGATGCCAGATGCGGTTTCAGAACCTCAACACCTTTCTTCATAGCACGAGCTGCAACCAGCATCTCCGGAACAAAGATCTCACCATTTTTGAATTTCTCACCAACTACAGACATCGCACTGATCATACCATCATTCAGAATCGCAACCGGATCATCACCCTCATCAATGGCTTCCTGTACAGCCGGTCCTACTAATTTCGCTTTCCCTTTTTCAACTAATTCCGCAACTTCATTTATCTTAGACATAATCAAATCCTCCTGTTATTTCTCAATTTCAGATTCCAACCACTTAATTCATTTACACAGTTTCTGCAGATTCAACTTACTTCTTCTTTGTTGTACCAATTAAGCCTTCTCTGTAAGCCCCTATATATTCCATACAATAATCATCCAGACCAAGTAATGCTTCTGTTGCATAAACCAGTCCAAGCATATCCTTATTTGTCGGATCCATAATTCCACTGTCCAGTCCTGCATTCATTGCCAGTACCAGGAACCCGTAATTAATCAGCTTACGAACCGGCAGATTAAAGGAAATATTACTGATTGCTGCCGTAATATGAATGGTCGGATACTGCTCACGTACACTTGTGATCGTCTCAATATTCGTTGCAATACCATCCTCAGAAGTACAAAGCATCTCAACCAGCGGATCAATGTGAATCCTGTCCGGAGCAATTCCGTACTCTTTCGCTTTCGCCATGATCTTGTCAAAAACTTTCAGACGGTCTGCTGCACATTTCGGAATACCTGTATTGTCACTCAGCAGCGCAATTACCTGCCATCCCTCATTTCCCGGCTCAGCCATGATCGGGAAAATCGTATCAATCTTATGTCCCTCTCCTGATACAGAGTTAAAAATTCCAGGTTTCTTACAGAACTTATAAGCCTGTGCCAGAACATCCGGACTCGGGCTGTCAATTGAGATCGGAAGATCTGTAACCTCCTGGATACAGTCGATCATCCATTTCAATGTTTCCACTTCTTCCGCTTCCGGAACAGAAGCGCAACAGTCAATATAAGTAGCTCCGCTTTCCGCCTGAAGCTTTGCTCTTGCTTTAATAAATTCAGAGTCTCTTTTCGCGATCGCTTCTGCAACGATCGGGATAGAACCATTAATTTTCTCACCAATAATAATCATTTTCAAACACCTCCATAGCATCATCCTCTGCAACACCTGAAATTTCATCTAAATGTCGGACAGATATTTGTATTCCGTTTTGCCACTGACAAATACCTGAGATCAGAACATAATCTGCCATGGAAGCCTTGTAGATTCAGATGCCTTAATGCCAAATTTCTCTTCATTCAGCTTGTCAATGGAATCACAGAGAGATTTATAAACACCCGGATAAACAGAACCAGGGCCACCCTGAGCGATACATGGAATAAAGTATTTGTTTCCACATTCTTCGCAGACACGACGTACCACTGCATCACAATTCTCATCTGTCCAGCCCTCAAAATCAACTGCACGATTTTCGATACCGCCCATGAAGCTGATCTTTCCGCCATATTTCCTGATCAGTTCCGGAAGATTATTGGTTTCCATACATCCCTGCCATACATCGATTCCCATCTCAATCATAGAAGGAACCAGTGTTGCTGCGTAACTGTCAGAATGATGGATAACCAGCTCAACGCCATGACTGTGATAATATCCGTAAATTTCTTTATATGGCTCAAGTAAAAATTCATCAAACATTGCAGGACTCATAAATGTACTGTCCAGTCCACCCCAGTCATCATGATGGAATAATGCATCAGGATGAAGGTTGGAACAGATACCTTCAGCAAGTTCCAGTTCCCACTCTGTCAGATATTTGATCAGATCATGCATTTCATCCGGATTAGTAATATAATAAACCAACGCATTACTGATCTCACACAGATGATGAGTCTGCTCAAATAATCCCGGTGCAACGAAAGCTGCTTTAAATGCCTGTTCTCCGTCAACTGCATCATACTGAGCCTTCACCATATCCCACTGATCCTGGGTAAATTTCAAAGACGGTGCATGTACATAGTCTTTCCAGTCTTCAATATCCTTTACCACGATCTTGTCAGGAGTATGTACAGGAAAAGAACCCGGAACTCCTTTCGGGAAAGTATTGGTTACCCCCCATGCATTCACTACATTTTCCTGTCCCGGCTGAAGCAGCGGGTTTGTAAACATAAACGGATGAAAAAGAAGCTGTACTGCTTCATACTGATTAACAAATCTGTCAGGATTTCCGCCTTTTATAACTTCCAGCATATTCTGTTTCGGTGTTAACATATAATCTACCTCCTCATGCAATATGAAAATGCCCCCACATTCCCACATTTATTTGTTTAATTTGCCGTTCTTTGTCTCGTTTCTGATGATTTTATTGTAGCATTTATACAATCCAAAATATATAATCAGATATGCGGATTTTTCACGCCCGTATTCCTACAAATTGTATGAACGCATCTCAAGTATTGTGCCAATAGTAACCGGCAGCCATATAATAAATTTTAAAATCAACCGTAAATACACTTGTAACACAACTCTAAACACTGTATAATTTTGTACATACAGATATCAGATTTTAAAAATCATTTGTGCCTGCACAATAAGACTTTTAAACCTGATTTATCTAAATATAAAGAAATACGATTTATATAACAGATCAACAGATTCCGAATGTTTTACAGTAAATATTTAACAGGTGGTGAACGCAATGTTTTCAAAAAAATTATTAATACCTCTGCTATCGCTCAGCCTTCTTGTTACTCCTGCATACAGCAGTCATGCTGCTGAAAATGCAGAGGCCGCGGGAACATCCGTAGAAGGTCAGGGAATGCTTTCCCCTTCTTCATCTTCAGAGAGTTCTGAAAGCGTCTTTAACGGTTCCGGGGCAGGCACATCTTCAGAACCGGTCACAGATGAGAAACTGGAGACAATTTTAAAACAGGTTCAAAGTCAGCTTCCCGCTGAAAACGGAACCTGGGCTGTTTTCATATCCGATCTTGTAAACGGAACCGAGGGCAATCTTAATGATCAGAAAATGCAGGCTGCAAGCCTGATCAAGCTCTATATCATGGGAGCTGTCTACGAGAATTATGATCAGATAACCGGACAATACGGCAGGGATTCTGTAGACTCCAATCTGTACTCCATGATCACAGTCAGCGATAATGATGCAGCCAATACCCTGACAACTTATCTTGGCGGCGGCGATTCCGCAGCAGGTATGCAGGCTGTCAACAGTTTCTGCCAGGCACATGGCTATGACCAGACTCACATGGGACGTATGCTCCTTGCCAGCAATGAGAATGATGATAACTACACATCTGTAGGAGACTGTGGTCATCTCCTGCAGGAGATTTATAAACAGGATACATCCGGCTACACCCATGCCACTGATATGTTTAATCTGCTCAAGGCACAGACACGCTGTAACAAAATTCCCGCACAGCTTCCGGAAGGAGTCAAAACCGCAAATAAAACCGGAGAACTTGACAACGTGGAAAATGATGCCGGAATCATCTATGATTCCAAAAATGACGTAGTAATCGTATTTATGTCCCAGAATCTCTCAAGCGCCGGTTCCGCACAGAATACGATCGCTACCTTAAGCAGAACGATTTACGATTACTATAATTAAATAATGTACTCTCAGAGTACATTATAAACCAAAGGAGGGATTCACTATGAAAAAAAGAAAAAATATTGCAATTCCCATGATTCTTGCAGCTACGATTGCTGCTGTATCTGTACCCTGCAGCTCACAGATCGTTATGGCATCTGACACTTATCAGGTAGGTGTAAGTAAAGGGTATCTGGCTCTGCGCTCTGCCATGGCTTATGATTCCTCCAACGAGATCGGCGAGCTGTATTCCGGTGATACTGTTGAAGTTACAGAATATACCACCAGTGATTACTGGTACGTCTATTCTCCAAAACTGAACAGATCCGGATACGTAAATAACGATTACCTGTATTTCCTCTCATCACAGCCGACAAGTTCGTCCGGTTCTTATACTGTCAGTGTTGCCAAGGGTTATCTGGCTCTGCGTTCCGCAAAAGCTTATGATTCCTCCAATGAGATCGGACAGCTGTATTCCGGCGATACAGTTCAGCTTATCGACACCAGCGATTCCCAGTACTGGTACGTTTACTCTCAGAAGTTAGGAAAAAACGGATATGTAAATAAAGATTATCTGATTGACGGAACAACCACATATGCCACCAGAACAGTCAGTGTTGCTACCGGTTATCTGGCTCTGCGCTCTGCGAAGGCTTACGACTCTTCCAACGAGATCGGACAGTTATATTCCGGCGATACAGTTCAGCTTGTGGATACAACTGATGCACAGTACTGGTATGTTTACTCCCAGAAACTCTGCAAATATGGTTATGTAAATAAAGATTATTTATATTAATCTTTTTCGTAACACTATAAACAGTTACACTTCTTTACATTCACCATATACAACAAAACAGAAAGGACTCACAGTTATGAGCCCCAAACGACAGGTTAACCATAACATTCGTAAACACTTTAACACAATCATTTACAATATTTCACGTTACGCGGAAATTGCTCTTTCTATGGTAATTCTGCTGGTGATCGCACTGGCAGGCTTCCGGCTGATCATGGAGGTTGCAGATACTTCTGTTATGTCCATGGATACAGAATTTTTCAGCACTTTCCTTTCCCAGGCTTTGTCTCTGGTAGTAGGCGTGGAATTTGTAAAAATGCTCTGCCAGCATTCCGCACAGACAGTTGTTGAGGTTCTGATGTTTGCCACAGCACGTCAGATGGTAGTCGAACACCTCGGGCCAGCAGAAACTCTTCTTGGCGTACTCAGTATCGCAGTTCTGTTTGCGATCCGCAAATATCTTATGACAGACAACGATGACATGAATGCTCATAACTGTCCGAAGAATACTGAAGAAAATTAAAGAAAACAAAAAACTGCATATCAGATACGATCTGTAAATTCTACCGGTCGTATCTGATTATGCAGTTTCTTTTTATTTCCACATGCTGATAAACGGGCGTCTCAAAAAAAGTAATTTTATATGATATATTCTATAGTTATGGTTATCAGCATGATGGGCGCTTATTTAATAATTACCACTAAAGAACTTACTGTCCTTCGGCAGTTCATAGCCCTTGAAGTAAGAGCCAAAATCAACCTTCAGATAATTGCAGAGGTTGGCAAGCTCAACCATTGTGTTGTCATTTACAGGAATGCCATTCTCTCTGCGCTCTTTTTCTGCAAATACTTCCTTCTCACCATGAGTATAAATCTGCTCTGCGCCTTCTGCCTTTGGACTCTGACGAAGAGTTTCCAGATATTCGGAAAAATGTGCCCTGATATCATCTGCATTTCCGAAGATTGCGGGATCAATGGCAGCAAATCCATGACAGATACCTGTCTTGTCTTTAAATGTACAGCATTTATCAGAAGTAACACCCATGGAAAAGATGGAGCTGAAAATCTCGCAGAGCATTCCATAACCGTAACCCTTATGACTTCCGTTTACCTCTTTATTACCACCAAGTGGCATGATTCCGCCGCCCTTCTTGGCAACAATATTGGCAAGTACATCCGGGGCATCTGTGCTTTCCTGACCATTTGCTCCCAGAGCCCAGCCCTGTGGAAGTGGTTTTCCCATCTTATTATACATTTCCAGTTTTCCTCTGGTAACTACTGTTGTGGAGCAGTCAAAAAGGAATGGATAAGGTTCTGCCGGCATTGCCACTGCAATGGGATTGGAACCAAGCATTGCTTTTCGTCCAAAGGTAGGTACCATGATTGCTTCCGAGTTGGTACATGCCATACCAAGTAAGCCCTGTTTGGAAGCCATTTCCGCATAATATCCTGCAATACCGAAATGATTGGAGTTTCTTACAGATACAAATCCAACACCTGTTTTCTTCGCCTTCTCAATAGCTTTCTCCATTGCAAAATGGGAAATCAGCTGTCCCATACCGTCATGTCCGTCGATCACTGCTGATACAGGTGTCTCAAATACGACCTCAGGTTTCGCATCCGGATGGATGGTTCCCTTCTCAATTCCTTTATCATATCTTACCATTCTCTGCATTCCATGGCTTTCAATCCCGTACAGATCTGCGGTAAGCAAAACATCCTTGATGATATTCGTCTCTTCTTCATTAAAACCAAATTTACGAAATACGTCGTGGCAAAAAGTATTTAATGTGTCATAACTCCATTTTACATATCCCATAACTGTAAAATCCCTCCATTCAAGTATTACTCATTTCGTTTTTTGGTATTACCAATTTGTTAAGTTGATTATACCACTCTCATTTTCAAAGTGCAATACATTTTTTATTTTTTTCAGTATTTCTTATGTTACTGTATTACTGTTCCCTGGTAATATCCCGAGACATGCAAGCCAAAATGTTACCGTCCACTCCGTTCACAGTAACATTCATTCCAGATTGCCTGTAGCAATTGGACATCTTCTCTTGTTTTTCTAAAACTGCCGTAATATACTATGTACAGGCAGTCCTGCCTGCAGGATTGCCTGCTCATTTAATAAATAATAGATTACTGCTCACTTCCGCACCTGTAATATATTTCACAGAACAACTCTGCGGCGGCAGTAACAGAAAAGGAACATTACTATGATTCAGGATATCGCACCACACACTTACCACAACGAATACAAACCTTCTGCCCCGGATAAGAACAGTTTTATCCTTGCCTACGAAAAAGGCAGTATTCTTCTTCCACATCAGGAACGGGAAGCAGATATTTATTTTCCACGTTTTCAGGATCTGGAGGAAAAAGTTTCAGATCTCTACAGCAAGTATATTTATCTGTTTTCTATCGATGATCAGCGTTTCTATCTGATCCCGGAATTGGATACCACCCTTCTTCCAGATTACGAATTCCAGGATATACGAAATCTTCGGACAGCCCGGCCACAGCATCTGGCATTTGCAGGAGTTACAGGACATCAGCTTTTCCAGTGGTACAGCAAGCGCCGTTTCTGCGGCTGC
>OIXR01002489.1_pt1 | contig 10158 bp, 9 predicted proteins | sample 1587831 | NCBI WGS metagenome assembly OIXR01 (sample SAMN03283263) | human gut metagenome | biome: human-associated habitat; material: feces | host: Homo sapiens | place: USA | collected 2013
GAAGTGGTTTTTTGTCAAGCACTTTTTTGAGAAGCTTTTGAACTTTTCTGAACTTAAATCGTTCAGCAGTTTCTCGGTGCTAACCGGAACATTTGAACGTTCATTGGTTCTTTTCAAGGGCTTCCTGCTGAGGCTTCAGAAGTCATTCTTTTGTCTCAGCGCTTGGCGCTCAAGTATAATACCACACACCGGTGCTCTTGTCAACACTTTTTGACATCTTTTTTCCAATTTCTTTGCACGGGGGGGAAACGCCCTCTCCACTCCTCCCCCAGCAAAAGCCTTGCGTATCGGCGGCGGGTGCGCTATTATATATTATATACATTATAGAGCGCTGCGAAAGGAGCCCTGACCATGATCCTCACCGTCAATATCGGCAACACCCACATTACTGTGGGCGGCTACGAGCAAGATACCCTGATCTTTTGCGGGCGGCTGCACTCCGACCCCGCTGCCACGGTGGAGGAATACGCCATCCGGCTGGTGAACCTGTTACAGCTGTACGGGGCATCCCCGGCGCAGATCGAGGGCGGCATTCTGGGCAGCGTGGTGCCCATGCTCAGCGGGCGGGTGCTGGCGGCCTTACAGCTTTTATGCAAGGCACGCATCCTGACCGTGGGGCCGGGGCTGAAAAGCGGCATCAAGCTGCGGCTGGACAACCCTGCGCAGCTGGGTGCAGAGCTGCTGTGCGGCGCGGTGGCGGCGCTGGCAGAGTGCCCCGGGCCGCTGGTGGTCATCTCGGCAGACACCGCCATCTCCCTGATGGCGGTGAACGCCAAGCAGGAACTTGTGGGCGGCGTGATCCTGCCCGGGCCGCAGCTTTCCATGAATGCGTTGGTGCAAAAGACTGCCCAGCTGCCCCAGATCGACCCTGCCGCCCGCGCCCCGGAGTCGGTGCTGGGCAAAAGCACCTCGGCCTGTTTGCAAAATGGCTTTGTGCTGGGCACTGCCAGCCTGCTGGACGGTCTGGCCGACCGTTTCTGCGCCGAGCTGGGCGCGCAGACCGCTTTTTACGCCACCGGCGATTTGCCTCGCTCCATCCGGGAGGCCTGCCGCACCCCCATCCACTACCGCGAGACCCTGATCACCGACGGCCTACACCGCATCTGGCTGCGAAACCGGAAGGGCTGACGATTTTCGTTTGCATTTTGCATCCTGATGTGTTATACTGTGTTGTACCCACCAAAGGGGTACGGCATTTGCGATCGTAGCTCAGCTGGATAGAGCGTTCGGCTCCGACCCGGAAGGCCAGAGGTTCGAATCCTCCCGGTCGCACCAAACAATGAAAATCCGAACCTTTTCTCGATAGGAGAAGGGTTCGGATTTTTTGTTTTCTTCGGAAAGCAAGATGAAGGCTCCTTCCCGATGGCTGTGTGTCCAAAACCTTATCAGAAGAACCGTATAACAAAAGTCACAACTGTAAAGGTGCCGTAAGGCAGAAAGGACACAAACATGAAGTACGATGCAAGAGCCTGCAAATTCAACATGGACACCGGGTGCGTGGAACTGCTGCTCCAGGATGGGAGAAAAATCTCCATCGACTGCACCGGGGTCGAGGATGCGTTGGATGTTACCATGGCACAGAGGTCAGAGTTGGACTACCTCATTTATAATGACCCACTTGGTTATGCCGATTTGATTCTGAACGGCAATCCAGAAGAATACTTGAAAAACGTAACCGGGAGCCATGGGTTAGAAGATTAAGAGAAAAGCGCAGAGCATCTTATTCAGAGTGCTCTGCGCTTTTCTGCATCTTGCGCCATTGTTGCGGGGTCATGCCGTACTTTTGCCGGAACAGTTCGTAGAAGTGGGTGCGGTTGGTAAATTTGAGTTGTAGGGCGATCTCGCTGACGGAAAGTGTTGTTTCCCGCAGCAGCCGTTCAGCCTTCTGGAAACAGAAGGTCATGCCGTAATCGAAAAGACACAGACCGGTGCGGCGCTGGACGATGGAATTGAGGTAGCTGCCATTGTAATTCAAAAGCCGTGCCAGTTCGCTGCGAGGCAACCGACCATCTGTATCCTCCAGCAAACGGCTGATGCGCAGAAAGAGCAGGCTTTCGGGGCTGCTGCTCAGGTGCACCGGGGTGACGTAGAACCCGGACGACAGAAAATCGAACAGCTCGCAAAGTGCGCCCTTCAAATAATAGGTGGCGGCGGCACTGGGTTCGTGCAGGATGTGGGTCATGCGGGCGATGAGCGTTGTCAGGGTTTGAACGCTGTCGGAGTTTTCCGGTGTGGGAAAAAGGTCCTGATATTCCTTTCGAAGGTCCTGTCCCAGATTTGCCAGCATGAACTGCAAAATGGGATTTTCCGGAAGATGGCGCTCGGCTTCAAATAATTGCAGGGATGCAGATTCCGTCAGGCTGCGGACAAAATCCACAGACAGACCAAGAAAACAGAGTTTGGCGGGGCCGATGAAGCGTTCGTTATGGAGGATGCTGCGGTTCACCAGACAGCAGGTCCCGGCACGGTAGGGGTATTCTTTTTCCTCAATCTGTTGGATGACCTCCCCTTCCAGCACCAGCATCAGTTCAAAATAATCGTGGCGGTGCAGCGGACGGGAGCTGAGGGCACGGAATAAAGCATCCATAGAGTTTTCATGTAGCCAGCAGCCATTCGGTGAGAACATCTGAATGCTGTATTGGTCGGTTTCTCCCAGACCGGTACAGGACTCCAGCGTGATCTGCACCGGGGACATGATCTTGTAGAAGGTAGAGAGCTGACTGCCCCAGTTTTCAACCTCCAAAATATTCTCATAGCTGGTGGAATCCGGTTTCATGAAAGAGTCTCCTTTTCTGCAATGTGCGAATATGATACAATCTGATGGGTGCGGCACACGATGCTGTCATTGTGGAACGTGGACGGAATTGCTAAAATATAGGCACAATACAAAAACATTCTGTAAAAGCTGTGCGGCCGATGGCTTTATTATAGAGTGCTTTTGAAAAAATGTAAAGCGACAGACGTATTCTGTCGCCGTGAATGATACAGCACATCTTGAAAGGAGAATCCCCATGTCTGCTACTGCAACGACAGAGAAAAAATATCTGAAATGGTATCAGAAGCTGGCCTACGGTTCCGGCGATCTGGCCTCTAACTGCTCCTATGGTCTGGTTTCCAGTTTTGTACTGCTTTATCTGACCGGAACACTGGGTCTGGACAGTGCCATCATTGGCTCTTTGATGCTGGCTTCCAAGGTTCTGGACGGCATCAGCGATGTGATCTTTGGCACCCTGATCGACCGCACCCACTCCAAGCTGGGCAAGGCACGTCCGTGGATGCTGTTTGGTCAGGTAGGTGTTTCCCTCTGCCTGTTTTTGCTGTTTGCCATCCCGGCTGGCAGCACCACCATGCAGTATATCTACTTCTTCATCGTGTACACGGCACTGAACGCAGTGTTCTATACTGCCAACGGCATTGCATATTCCTCTCTGGTGGCACTGATCACCAAGAACAACAATGAGCGTGTGCAGCTGGGCTCCTTCCGTTTTATGTTTGCGGTCGTCACCAACATCTTTATGGGCTTTGCCGTTACCGGCATGGTGGAGAAGTTCGGCAGCGGTGCCGCAGGCTGGCGTACCACGGCTCTGATCTTCGCGATCGTTGGTCTGGTGGTCAACACCATCAGCTGCCTTGCAGTTAAAGAGCTGCCGGAGGAAGAACTGAGCGGCAACACTAGCGAAGCCGCAGAGGAAGGCAAAGCAGTTGCCGAGGAGAAAAAGCATGGCTTTGCCGAGACCGCTAAGATCCTCGTCCACAACAAGTATTACCTGATGATCCTTGCCATCTACATCGTGTACTATATCATGAGCAACCTGACCACCGGTGCCGGTGTGTTCTGCGCCACCTATTACTGGGGCGATGGCAGCCTGCTGGGTCAGTTCTCCATGATGAAGATGTTCCCTGTTATCATCGCACTGGCCTTTGCGCCTGTCCTCATCAAAAAGACCGGCAGTATGCAGAAGGTCAACTTCTGGGGCTACGCCATCAGCAGCGTGCTGGGCATTCCCATGATCTACTTTGCCATGCAGAAGAATCTCTCCATGTTCCTGCTGTTCATGTTCATCAAGGGCGTCTTTGCAGGTACCCTCAGCGGCTCTTTGAACGCTCTTATTGCTGAGGCCAGCGGCTACACCACACGCACCACCGGCGTCCACATGGACGGTATGATGTACAGCTGCTCCTCTCTGGGCGTGAAGGTCGGCGGCGGCATCGGTACTGCGGCTGTGGGTTGGCTGTTGAAGCTGGGCGGCTTTGTGGGCACCGCAACGGTCCAGAGCGAAAGCGCCATTCGGATGATCTTCAACCTGTACATCACCTTCCCCTTTGTGATTGGCATCATTATTACAGTGCTGCTGGCTTTCCTGGATGTGGAAAAGGCCAATAAGAAGTGGGATGCTGAACACCAGAAAGAGGCACAGGCATGATTCGACAGAATTTCAACGCAGATTGGACGGTAGAAAAGGGAGATGGCAATTCCCGGATGAATTCCTTTCTGGGAAATACCCAGACCAAAACCGTGCATCTGCCCTACGATGCCATGATCCACGAAGCCCGCACCCCGGACACGAAAAACGGTGCACAGACCGGCTTCTACCCCGGCGGCGAGTACATTTTTCAGAAGCATTTCACCGCACCCCAGGCGTGGCAGGGCAAGCCGGTGTCGCTGGTGTTTGAGGGCGTGTACCAGACGGCGCTGGTCTACCTGAACGGCTGGCTGCTGACCCGGAACGTGAACGGCTATGCGGAGTTTACCGTGGAGGCTGGCCCCTACCTGAAATATGGTGCCGACAACCTGCTGAAGGTCATTGCAGACAACAGTCTGGAACCCAACAGCCGCTGGTATACCGGCAGCGGTATCTACCGCCCGGTGCGGCTGCTGGTGGGCAACAAGGTCTATCTGCCGCAGGATACCGTGCGTATTACCACCCGGGAGGTGGGCGAGGGCTTTGCCCTACTGGATGTAACGGCGCAGGTGCAGTCTGCCAGCACTGTTACAGAACGGGTGACCCTGCAGCAGACCATCTGCCGGGAGGGCACGGCAGTGCTCACCGACCGGCAAAACCTCCTGCTCCAACCCGGCGAAAGCAGAACCGTCTCCTTCCGGTACTGCGTGGACAGCCCGGCTCTGTGGAGCCCGGAGAACCCCAACCTCTACACCAGCACCATGCAGGTGCTGGAGGGCGAGGAAGAACTGGATCGGGAAGAGACCCGCTTCGGCATCCGTACCCTGAGCATCGATGCAGCGCATGGGGTACGCATCAATGGGCAGACCGTCAAGCTGCGGGGTGCCTGTATCCACCACGACAACGGCATTCTGGGTGCAGCTACCCTGCCCGATGCCGAGGAGCGCCGCATCCGTCAACTGAAGGAAGCAGGTTTCAACGCCATCCGCTCCTCCCATCACCCGGCAGGGCGGGCGCTGCTGGATGCCTGTGACCGGTACGGTGTGCTGGTGATGGACGAGCTGAGCGACGTATGGAACCTGCGGAAGAATCCCTACGACTATGCCCTGTACTTTGAGCAGGACTGGAAGCAGACCATTCAAAAGATGGTAGCCAAGGACTACAACCACCCCAGTGTTATTTTGTACTGTGTGGGCAACGAGATCTCCGAGGCAGGCTCGGAAAGCGGCGCAGAGACCAACCGGCGGCTTTGCAACACCTTCCGGGAGCTGGACCCCACCCGCTACACCACCAACGCCCTTAACGGTCTGATGGCTGCCGGTTACCGTCTGCGGGAGATCATGGGGGATGTGATGCGAAAGTTCCCGGCGCAGCCCGGTCCCTCCGGCGGCGATGGCGGCGGCAGCAATGCCCTGAACAGCTTTATGAGCCTGATGTCCGGGGAAAAGGGGGACTACTTTGCCACCCATCCGCTGCTGACCGAAGCGCTGTCCGGCTGCGAGGATTCTTGCGATGTGATCGGTCTGAACTACCTTACCGGACGCCACGTGCTGGAGCATGAACTGCATCCCCACAAGGCAGTGCTGGGTACCGAGACCTACCCGGCAGATATCGTGCGGCTGTGGCGCATCGTGGAGGAAAACCCCCACATGATCGGCGACTTCACATGGGCCGGCTACGATTATCTGGGAGAGGCCGGCTGCGGCATCTTCCATTACGATGGCGGTGCCAACTTTAGCAGCATTTACCCGGAACGCACCGCCTATATTGGAGATCTGGATCTGCTGGGCAACCGCCGCCCTATCAGCTATCTGCGGGAGATCGTTTACGGTCTGCGGAAGGCCCCCTATCTGGCAGTGCTGCGGATGGAACACAACGGTCAGCTCTCCAGCAAAACGCCTTGGATGTTCAAGGATAACCTTTCCAGTTGGACATGGCCCGGTTTTGAGGGACAAACGGCTTCGGTGGATGTGTACTCCGCCTCGGAGGAGGTGGAGTTGTTCCTGAACGGTGCTTCTCTGGGTCGCCGTACCGTGGTGGATTTTACCGCCACCTACAGCGTGCCCTACACTCCCGGCGAGTTGAAGGCTGTGGGCTATACCGGCGGTGTGTGTGACGGCGAGTTCACGCTGCGCACCGCACAGGATGCACAGATGACCCTTACAGCAGACCGTAAGACCCTGCAAGCCAACGGCGAAGATGCCGCCTTTGTGATGATCCAATTTGTGGACGCAAATGATACCGCAGATCTGCACACCAAGCACACCCTGAAAGTGGAGCTGGAGGGTGCAGGTATTCTGGAAGCCGTAGGCAGCGCAAACCCCTGCTCCGAGGAGCGTTACGACACCCCGGAAAGCGAGACCTTTGACGGCTGCTGCATGGCGGTGGTCCGTGCAGGAGAAGCTGCGGGCGAAATTCATCTGACTGTCACAGCAGATGACAGCGTTCAGAAGCAGCTGACGATCCTGATTCAGGAAGCAGAGGGCTGAAGCTCAAAAAGCCGGTGAAGACTCAAAACAAAAACAGGGTGCGTCCCTGAATAGGACGCACCCTGCCAAAGACCACAGACGATAACGATATGTACAACAGGACGTTCCCCGTCGGGAACGCTCTGTTTCTCTTTGCTGGTAGTGTGATGAGCCTGTTCCGCCTGCCACGCGGCAAACTCCCTCTGGCCTTCCTCGCTGTTCCAGCAGGCAAGGATGGCCGGGTAGAATGCCCGCGCCAGACGGTCAATGACTTCATCGGGGTAGGGGGAAGTGTTTGTGGACTTTTTCTTTTTGTTCAAACGCACGCTCCTTTGGACATCGGTGAACAGCATACCATGTGCCTGATGTTATGCTGTCTGGTCTTTAACATCTGCGAGTGCGGCTTCCAGAGAAGCAAGGTAGTCCTTATGCTTGTGAATGATCTCCAGAATCACATCACGCTGTGCATTATCGGGCATCTGCTCCAACTGGTAGTTGAACGAAATGCGGAAACGAGTAGTGAGTTCTTCCAACGCCACATACTCGTACCGTACATCCTCCGGGTAAGCATCGCTGTCGTAAACCGATTCAAACTTTCGGAATGGCATGACAGGCGCTTTGCCCGGAACGCGAATCACACCGTCAGCGTCAGGCTTCGGTTCCACCTTCAGCTCCGGGTGTAAAATATCCTGCAAGGTCTGTGCGCGGTCATAGCAGGCAACCTTGGCAAGGCGGTGCATATCCGCCTTGGACACTTTCGTCTGTCCGGACAGGATGCTCTGCTTTAAGCCCGGCATCAGTTCTTCTGTGATCTCCACGCCTCTCATATACTTCGAGGCGCGAATAACGGTGTCCTTACTCACTCTGTTTTCTTCTGCGATTCGGTCGCAGGTTTTGCTGCTGTCGATCAAGTTCGCTTTTAGCGAACTTGATTTTGCATCGGTGCTTTTGCGGTCACCGCCGTGCGCAGCTTTTTCGGCTTCGTACTGTTTGCCCATCAGGTAGTACTTCTGCTCCGGGGTCAGATTGCGCAGCCCCAGCTGATTTTTGCAAATCCAAGCGAGAACCTCTTCCCGGCTTTCAAACGGGAGCGGCATGGTGGAGAAATAAATCTCCGGGTGCTTCTGAAGAATTGCATAACGGTTGTGACCATCAACAAGAGTGTTGTTCCAAACGATCAAAGGAGAAAGCAGCTTGCCTTCCTTGAGGATATTTTCTTCAAGCTGCTTGTACTCATCGTCCGTCAGCGGCGGAATCTGATTCTGGAACTCCGGGTCGATTTTCAGATTGATCATACGCACACTCCTTTATCTCTCCTGCTGCGTCTGTTCTTCCTCCCGGAAAAAGGACGCAACATTCTGTTTTGCCGTTTGCAGTTTGAGAAGTTCTTCTTTCGCTTCTTTGTACTGCTCGTAGAACTTTGCCTTTTCGGATGCCAGTTGCGCATACTCGGATTCCAGCTTTTTCGGGCTGGGCAGCTTGGTGATGTTGTTTGCCTTGAAATAGGCTGTTGCTGCCCGGTACGCTGTCAGCTTTGCACGGTGCTGTTCTTCAAAGGCTGTGGGTTGTTTTGCAGCTTTTAACTGCTGTGCGATGTTCTTGGTGCTGGTGTAGGCTGCGACGTGATAGCGCAGCTCTTTGTTGGCTTTCATGCGACCTTCGAGGTCTTTCACTACGGTCAGTGATTCATGGAACTTGGTGTCAAGCTCTGCGATTCTCTGGTCGAGTGCGTCCTCGTTGAGCAGACCATTTTCCTGCAAGAGGATCAAGGTCTGTGCCATAGCTTTGAGGTTGTATTTTTTCGCCCAACGCTCGTAGCCGATGCCCTTGCCCTCGGTCATCCTCGACTGGATGTCGATCAGTTTCCCGATGGTATCCTGCTTGAACTGCGCCTTGGGTTTGCGTTCGGCGTTTGCCTGCAACGTGGCAAGCACTGCTGCCTTATCGAACTTGTCACCGAGATGTTTCGCTCGGATAAACTTGGTTCTGCCAGCGGGCAGATAGCTAAGCTGTCCACGGCTTTCCTTAACCGTGATGCCATACTGTTGCATAAGCCTATCAGAAAAATCTTCAAAGCTCGTGGCACGGTACAGCACTGAAGAAATCTGTTTCCGCAGGGTATCTTTTACGGTTTCAAACTTCTTCTGCGTGGGCTGTTGTCCAGCTGCGGCAAGGGCTGCGTTTTCACGGTCAAGTTTCAATTGGCCGCGTCTGCGCACCCAATACTCAGCTTCGCGCACGCGCTCTTTCGAGCCGTTGAGCAGGTCAATCTGGTACAGTCCGGCACCCTCGCACAGTTCCATGACCTCAACACGCAAGTGCCGCATGGTCTGGGCTGTGCTGGAGTGCTTCATGCCCTCTAGCCAGTCACGGGGCTTCTGCATATAGGGCTTGCGTTCCACCTCTCGTGTTCGGATGCTGCTAATCACGATGTGGACGTGGATGTTTCCCGAATGGTTGTGCCCATCCGGGTGAGTGCAGACGATGGCGGGATGACCGGGGAAGTTTTCTTCGCAGAATTTCAGGCCAAGTGCCTGTGCCTTTTCCATGGTCAAGCCGTTGTCGGCTGCATCTCTTGGGTCAAAGCTGATGATATACTGGTGGCTTTTAATATCACCATGCTGGGTGTTCTTGCCATACTTGCGGTTTGCCAGCAGACAGGCCGTTGCAAACGAGAAATCGCCGCACTCAAGGGTGTCGAGCAGGTAGGATTCCCGCAGCATTGGTCGGCCTTGTTCGTCTAGAATTACCTTGCCGGAAAATTCATCGTGCTGGTAAACGAGGTACGCTTCGATGGCGGTGTAGTCCGAGTTTTTAGAGGCGATATGCTTGAGCGTTGCCATACAGTTCACCCAGAACTTTCTCGGCGTGCAGCCGAAATGCGGTCAGGTCTGCAAGTTCGTCAAGGAGTTTCGCCCGGATCTGTTCGGTGTCTGCACCGCCGGAATTGAAGTGCCTTGCAAGCTGGTTCAGGTTGCCGCCCACCTTGCTGCACTGAGCAAGCAGGGTGGAAACAGCGGTCAGGGTTTCTTCACCGCCGCCGGCAACGATGACCGTTTTCTCGATTTTGACGTTGTGAATGGCTCGGCGGATAAAAGTGGAGAGGGAGAGATTCAGGAGTTTGCAAGTGAGTTCCAGTGACGCTTTTTCCTCCGCTGTCACACGGAACTTGATGACGTGCGTTTTGTTGTTCGGCGTGTCGTGGTGCTGGGAATTGCTAGGGGTCGATTGAACATTCGTTTTGGTCATTGTACCTCCTGTCTGTTCGATAACTCCTCGGTGAAGTT
>OIXR01002496.1_pt1 | contig 10126 bp, 9 predicted proteins | sample 1587831 | NCBI WGS metagenome assembly OIXR01 (sample SAMN03283263) | human gut metagenome | biome: human-associated habitat; material: feces | host: Homo sapiens | place: USA | collected 2013
GCGGGCATTTCCGATATGGATCAGGTTGTATACAGTAGGTCCGCAGACATACATTTTTACTTTTCCTTCTTCCAGAGGTACAAATTCCTCTTTTCTGCGTGTCAGTGTGTTAAAAATCTTCATGTTACTCTTCCTCCAATTTCCCGATTCTGTACAGGGAGCAGATCGCCTGTGAGGAGATTCCCTCTCCCTGTCCTGTAAATCCAAGGCCTTCCTCTGTGGTCGCCTTGATATTCAGCTGTGATATTTTAATCCCAAGTGCTTCTGCGATATTTTCTCTCATCGTCGGAATATGTGGTGCCATCTTCGGTTTCTGAGCGATGATGGTGGCATCGATATTTCCGATCGCATAGTCATTCTCCTTCAGTAATCCGGCAACATGCACCAGAAGTTTCACACTGGAGATTCCCTTATATGCAGGGTCTGTATCCGGAAAATGCTTTCCGATATCTCCAAGAGCCGCAGCTCCCAGAAGTGCATCCATGATCGCATGGATCAGAACATCTGCATCCGAATGGCCCAAAAGACCTTTTTCCCAAGGAATATCAACACCACCAAGGATCAGTTTCCTGCCCTCTGTCAGTTTATGTACATCATATCCCATTCCTACTCTCATCAAACCGTTCATCACTGCCTTTCCTAAAATTTATGTCAAGTCAAAAGAACCTTTTATGAGCTGTTCCTGCTCAGTATGTGAGCATCTTCCGAAGTCTCAGAAGGCTCAACCTTCTTCTTGTATATGGTGCAAGTCTGAGACTCTCCTCGATCGCTTTTCCCGGCAGTCCGATATCCCGGACTCTGCTCACGCAGCCGACGATACTCATCATCTCCTGCATATCTGTAACTGCAGGAAGAAGATCTATGATCTTAAGGATTTCCGGAAGTGCACCGGAAAGTGTTTCTGTGCTTACATCGTCCAGAAGTTCCGGAGTGTTTTCTTTTTCAAGTGCTCCAAGAATCCCTTTTCTGCCGAAGGTCTCCTGCAGGAGTTCTCTGTCTCCGTCTGTAAAGGCATGCACTCTGCAGGCTCCTCTTCGGATAGCATCTGCAAGCTTTTTATATTCCAGAAGGACCAACATGGTTGCTGCAGAAACCTTCTCCCCGTGAAGAGCATCCAGGTGGCCATTGACCACTTCCATATCCCAGAGGTGGACCATATGGTGCTCCGCCCCGGATGCCGGTCTGGAGTTTCCTGTCATCTGCATGGCCAGTCCGGAAAGGATCAGCGCATACATCAGCTTCTCACATGCATCTTTCTCTCCTGCTGCAATTTCTTTCAGATTATCCTTAACAGTCCGGATCGCTTTTGTTTCCAGGTCTGCCACCGCTGTACAATAGTATTCATCCATAAGAATACTTGCTATCTTCCAGTCTGCCAGCGCAATGTATTTTCCCAGAATATCTGACACCCCGGCTGCTGTAAGCCTTGCAGGCGCCTTAGCAAAAATATCCGTATCCGCAAAAACAAAAAGTGGCGCAGATGCCTGAAATACTTTTTTTACACCATTCCAGGTCATGTCTGCTACTGTGGAAGTAAATCCGTCTGAACTGGCTGCGGTGGGCACAGAGACAAAAGGGATCCGGTACTGATGGGCGACAAAACGGCTGAGATCATGGATCGTCCCCGCTCCAACTGCAAGAACAAGATCGATGTCCTCTTCCATATAATTCTCCACGATCTCCACGGCACGCTCATCTGCCTCAAGACCTTCAGCATCCAGGATCAGTACCTGACACCGGTCATAGATATCCTCCATCAGTTCCTCTGTAGCTTTGTAACTGTTCGTGTCACAGATCAGAAGCGGGGAAATACATTCTTTCAGATCACCGTCTGACATTTCCTTTTCCAATTTCCCGATAGCTCCTGATTCAATTACAATTTCTCTAACGTCTATGTGGTGCTCCCTCCCGCAGCTGCAAGGTCGGGCAAAATCGTCCGCATCGACTCGCATGTACTTATGTCCTCCTGACTTCTTTTAATGATTCACAGCGTATTTCTCTGTCCGCTGAATGATACAATATTACAGTTTGGTATTATACAGGATTTTTTTTTATTACGCAATGATAGAGTTCAACTTGTTTCATCATATAGCAAAAATCCTTTATTTTCAAGGATTTCCGGTGTTTCTACGCCAAACAATGTTTCGCCTGGTTGCGTCTATTTTCTTTTGTTTGTCACAAAAATTGTCATAATAAAAAGCCACTCACAATAAAGGGAAGTGGCTCTGATTATTACATTACATTTTCAAGCTTTTTCAATTCATTCTGTACTCTTGCTCTTCTGCATCCTTCCCCTCCGCTTATTTCCATTCAGCGTCTGCTTCACTTAAAGTCTTTAATTGCCCAAAAAACTCTTTTGCAGCATCCAGACCTACAACCCCACTGTCTGTCAAACAGATATTCGCAATCCGCTTCGCTACTTGCTCATAACCGAATAACATCATAAAAAAAACACCGTCTCACAGACAGTGCACCTCATTTCATGCAACTGGCTGCCATTTTACAGGCCCTGTAGCTTTGCGTCCCAGACTTTCATCTGGTTTGCCGATCATCCTTATTAAGCTTTTATACGTATCCTAAAAAACTGGTTTTATTATACTACAGCGTTCTACTTTACACAAGAAAAAACATTACCGTTTTAACGCCTGAAAACACAAAAAAGAGATTGCTCCAAAACAGAGAAAAATACTTTATCACCACGAAAAAAAATCCCCGCTGTCTGACTGAAATCAGACAACAGGGATTTTTTATCAGATCATCCGATCGCTGCGATCACTTCTACCTCGCAGAGAACGTTCTTTGGCAGTGTCTTGACTGCAACACAGGAACGTGCAGGTTTATTTACGAAATATTTGGCATATACTTCATTAAATGCCGCAAAATCGTTCATATCTGCAAGGAAGCATACTGTCTTGATCGCATTCTCATAGCTGGAACCGGCAGCTTCCAGAACTGCTCCGAGATTCTTCATAACACGGTCAGCCTGCTCCTCGATGGTTGTGCCAACTACCTCTCCAGTTGCCGGATCCACCGGGATCTGACCGGATGTGTAAAGTGTATCTCCATGGATGATAGCCTGGGAGTATGGTCCGATTGCTGCAGGTGCTTTGTCTGTATGTACTGTCTTCATAATAGAATTCCCCTTTCATGAACATTTCGGATACTTCTCTGGCGGAAATATCCATCAGGATCTTACTCAGCTGTTTTTTATTCTAACTCACAGATCACCCCTGGTCAAGGTCCATATTCAGATAATTATAAACAATACCGGAAATATCCCGGATATGCGAAACTGCGTCCCCAGGTTTACAGTCTTCTGACATCACACAGAGGATATATGTAGTCTTTTCTCCATATACAATGGCGATATCATGCTGGTCCGTATCCGTTTCTCCAGTCTTATTTGCAATTTCCACGGACACAGATATCCCGCTGGGGATCTTAGTAGTAACCTGCTGGTTCAGAAGCAGGTTCAGCATAGCCTCCGAAGCTTCTTTCGATACACATTCTCCTTTATAGATCCGGGAAAGAAGCTCTGTGCAGTCTTTTACAGAAGTGGTGTTCCTGCCACCGAGGCCGACATCCTTTGAAGAGGACGGGCTTAAGATGTGCTGTACGGAAGTATCTGCAAATTTCTGTTCCGCAAGAAATCCATTTACAGCCTGTGCTCCGTCCTTAAAAACACCCGATGCTGTCTGCAGACGTACCAGCTCATTAAAGGATTCATTGTCACTGACTGTGATCATATTCCAGAGAAGGTCATTGACCTTTGTGGATACGGACGGATCTGTAACATCTTTTTTCATTTTTGCCGCTTCGTTCTGAAGGACTGCATCCATGTTGGCATAGGTCTGGGCCATGACAAACACTTTGATCAGACTGGCTGAGTACAGTGACTGACTGTTCTGTTCAAACTCCTGATCACTGGTTAGATCCTTTACATAAACGCTCCATGTACCCTCATAGGTTCCAAGAAGATCCGCAAGCCGTTTCTCAAGGCCATCCATTCCCAGATCTTTCGTCTCGACTTTTCCGGATTTATCCACGGAAAATCCCTCCGGAGTCTCTCCCTCTTCCTGGAGCAGAACGCCGTTTTCTCCGCCAAAATAATAATATCCGTCAAACATCTGTCCTGCAGCATTCATTTCCAGATAATGGATACCTGGATCTGTAACCATTTTTCCATATTCATCAAAATAATACAGCCCGTTGTATGTTGTTTTGTCCACCACCAGCTCATCCATATAACGTACCTGTGGAGAAGCGCTGAGTTTTCCCAGATTGTTTACCATATAACAGCCGTCAAAAGAAACTTCCTCACCGCTACCGTCTTTTGCCGGAGCCTTCAGATCGGTGATCTGGACCATATGCGAGTTTCCCGCTGTAAATTTACCGCTTTCGTCGTGATAATAATATCCATCAAAAACCGTTCCGTCGATCTCAAAATGATCAAAATAATACACTGCCGGAGTATTTTCTTTGGTTCCATCTTCATTCAGGCAGTAAAAGCCATTGCTTTTCAGAATATATTTCCCGCTTTCACCGGGAATTGGAAGTATCTGGGACTCCTCCGTAACAGAACCAAGGCTTCCCTGTGCCGTCTGCTGCACTGTTGTCGCAAAAACCGGCTGTGCGAGCATCACTGTGCTCAGACAAAATGCCAATGCTTTATATATTTTTTTTCGTCTCATATACTTCTTTCACTTTTCTTATGATCCTATTTTACAGTTTCTTGTCCTGATCCGGCATCCACACATTCCTCCAGTGATTTTCCAGATAAAGACTCTATAAGTATATCGGATTTCTCCGTTCTGTCAAGTAAACCTCTTCCAGAACGTCTCCACTGCACCTTCTACCGTATCCAGCCTGCAGCCTGTACGGTCCTGCCATTCCCTGGGAAAGATTTCCTGGTAATCCCGATCCCAGAAGCGGTCATCCAAAAGCAATATCACGCCTTTGTCCTCTTTTGTGCGGATCACGCGCCCGGCGGCCTGAAGCACCTTGTTCATACCCGGGTAGCGATATGCATAATCAAAACCACAGTGATTCTTTTTATCGTAATACTCTTTCAAGATCTCACGCTGACTGCCGATCTGGGGAAGTCCGGTTCCTACGATCACTGCCCCGATCAGACTTTCTCCTGTCAGATCAACACCCTCAGAAAAAATTCCTCCAAGGACACAGAACCCTACCAGGGTACCTTCCCGTTCCTGAAATTCCTCCAAAAATCCTTCCCGTTCCTGTTCTGTCATATCCGGCGTCTGACACACGCAGCGCACCCAGTCTACGGAAAATTCTTCCTCATAAACTTGCAGTACGTCTTCCATAAGACGATACGACGGAAAAAACACCATATAATTTCCCTGCCTCTGCCAGACACATCTGGCAATATATCCGGCGATCTTCCGGTATTCTGCACGATTTCTCCGGGTATACCGGCTGCTTACGTCGCTGCCGATAAGAATCCTGCGGTTTTCTTTTGGGAAAGGAGACTGCACATAAATCCCATAGGCATCACGGTCTGTTGTCAAAAGCTCCCGGTAATAGAGCATGGGAAACATTGTAGCTGAAAAGAAAATAGCACTTTTCCCTTTTTTCAGGTATTCTCCCAGATTTTCTGCCGGGTTCACACAGAACAGCCTCAGACGAAATCCTTCTTCTGCGTTGTTTTCGGTATATACTACATAATTTTCATCTACCAGCTCTGAAACATTTAAAAAATCACGCACTATAAAATAAAATTCCAGTATTTCCCTGCGTAGTTCTTCTTCCAGTTCTTTTTCCTCCAGTATTTCTTCCAGTTCACCTGATATTGTAAGAAATGTGATCGGCAGTACTCCGGGATTGGGAAGCACCTGATACCCTTTTCCTGTTTCCGCAAGATTCTCTTCCAGTTCCATCATCTGGCGATTTGCTTTATCCAGTGTTCTGGCCAGTTTTGAAAATCTCTTTCTTATCTTCTTTCGAAGTGCTACCAGACTCTGACGGGAAATACCGGCACTGTACATCTCTCTGCCACGTTCTACCAGATTATGTGCCTCATCGATCAGAAAAATATAATCCCCGGAAATATTTTCCCCGAAAAAACGTTTCAGATGAACATTGGGATCAAACACGTAATTATAATCACAGATGATCCCGTCTACCCAGATTGAAAGATCCAGACACATTTCAAAAGGGCACACCTGCCATTTTTCTGCATGAGCACGGATCACTTCTCGGGAATATACCTCTTCAGTGGTCCAGAGCTCATAAACCGCATCATTTACCCGGTCAAAATGCCCCTTTGCATAAGGACATTTCTCCGGTGTACATTCCGGAGTATCCTGAAAACACAGCTTTTCCTTTGCCGTGATCGCCGTTACCTTGAATTTCAGACCTTTTTCCCGCAGGATGTGAAATGCCTCCTGCGCCACAGTTCCTGTGATGGTTTTTGCGGTAAGATAAAAAAGTGTTTCACCTTTTCCCTCACCGATGGCGCGCACGGACGGAAAAATGGCAGACATGGTTTTTCCCACACCGGTAGGCGCCTGAACAAATAAGGTCTTCCCGCTGGAAACCGTATGGTACACACCACTAACAATATCCCGCTGCCCTTCTCTGTATGGAAACGGAAACTGCAGATCCTTCATGGATGCATTTCTCTCTTTTTTCCAGTTAAGAGAATATGCGATCCATTTGTGATAGGCATCCAGAAGCTTCTGATACCAGCCTTTAAGCTCCTCTATGGAAAAATCCTCACGAAATCTCCTGGTTTCTTCCGTCTCAAGATGAGCGTATGTCATCTGAATGTGGATTTCAGAAATCCCTTCTTTTTCTCCCCAGATCATTCCGTAACACATGGCCTGGGCACGGTGGACAGGTATTGGCATGTCCATTGCCTGGACATTTCCGTAAGTCCCCTTGATCTCATCAATATAAACGGCTCCGTCCTCTGTAAAGATCCCATCTGCACGGCCCTCGACCTGAATGACCACATCGTCGTATTCACTTTCTTTTTTCAGAGAAACCTCTGCCTGATAATCGCCCTTCATACTCCGCTGTATCTTGCGGTGAAGCCTTCCGCCTTTTAACATGGCTTCCTTATCTCCGGATGTCCCACTGCTGTTATCCAGATCTCCGCTCCTCAGTATAAATTCCACAAGATTTCTGACAGAAATCCGCACTCTTGGTTTTTCCATATTTTCACTCCCGGCAGCTGCCGGAATTCCAGTCCGGCAGCTATTCTTTTTCCATGCTATACCAGGATTATACCATAAAATATGATCCGAAAGCTTCCCATAATAAAAAGGACGCATGTTCTGCTTTTCTTCTCATGAACTGCGCCCTTTTATCACCGTTTTTCTTTATTCATATTTCTCAACCTGCTGCATACTTGGAAAGAACACGATTAAAATCCTCATCTTCTCCGTAACACTTTACTGTCAGAGTCTTTGTCAGATCCAGACTCAAAAGTCCGAGGATCGACTTTGCATCAATGATAATACGGTTATAAAATACATCAATATCAAAATTACATCTGCTGGCTGCACTGACAAACTCCTGTGCACTTTTTTCATCCAGTTTGATCTGTTTCTCCATAGCTGACCGCCTGCCTTTCTGATTTTTTCATATTTCAGTTTTACACAAAAGTTAAGTTTTTGTCAATACTGTTTATTTCATATCAAACTTTTTTCGACACAATGTACAATATCTTTGTCTTTCCTTTGGAAATCCTGTTGAATTTGATTGTATTATTTTTAGATAAATCTTGGATTTTTTCCAAAAAAATCCGCCGCAGGACGGTATGTTACACGTACTGCGGCGGTTTTAAATAAATCGGATATTCGGAATCCGTTTCCGGATTTATATAAATCGGATATTCGGAATCCGCTTCGCTACTTCCTCATAAACAAAATCCGTTTCCGGATTTTGTTTATATCCGTGTCAGAACAAAAATATCGTAGATTGCTCTGACTGCTTTTTCGAAATCACGATTCTCTACACCGATGATGATATTCAGCTCACTGGAACCCTGGTCGATCATTTTTACGTTTACATTTGCATGGGCAAGAGCAGAGAAGATCCTTCCTGCAGTGCCTCTCTGGGATTTCATTCCACGACCAACAACTGCGATCAGTGCAAGGTCAGATTCCATCTCCACAAAATCAGGCTGCACCAGACGGTGGATACCTGCGATAACCTGCTGCTCTTTCTCCTCAAATTCGTCCTGATGAACATATACAGTCATAGTATCGATTCCGGATGGTACATGCTCAAAGCTGATCCCCTGATCTTCAAATACCTGAAGTACCTTGCGTCCGAACCCGATCTCACTGTTCATCATAGATTTCTCGATATTAATAGAGCAGAAACCTTTCTTTCCGGCGATACCGGTAATAGTAAATTTCGGCTTCTTACAGGTGCTCTCTACGATCAGAGTACCTTTATCCTCCGGGCTGTTTGTGTTACGGATATTGATTGGAATTCCCTCTTTACGAACCGGGAAAATGGCATCCTCATGAAGAACAGTAGCTCCCATGTAGGAAAGCTCACGAAGCTCTCTGTATGTGATTGCCTCGATAGGCTCCGGATTGTGAACGATACGCGGATCTGTTACAAGAAAACCCGAAACGTCCGTCCAGTTCTCATAAATATCTGCATGGATAGCTTTTGCAACCAGGGAACCTGTCACATCAGAACCACCTCTGGAAAATGTCTTTACTGTGCCATCTGCACATGCGCCGTAAAATCCCGGAATAACCGCATGCTGGGATTTGCTGAGTTTTTTGGAAAGGAGTTTATTGGTCTCCTCCGCTTCCAGATTACCAGCTTTATCAAAACGGATCACAGAAGCTGCATCCACAAAATCATATCCAAGATATGCAGCCATGATCTTACCATTGAGGAACTCTCCTCTGGATGCCGCATACTGGATTCCTGCCTGTGCACGGAAATCCTCATCGATCTTCTTGAACTCCTCCTCAAGAGAAAGGCTCAGTCCGAGTCCCTTGATGATCTCATAATATCGCGCCTTGATTGCATTGATCTTCTCAGTGATATCCTCCCCTTTGGATGCTGCGTCATAACATCCATAAAGCATATCCGTCACTTTGATATCCTCGTCAAATCTCTTTCCCGGAGCTGACGGAACTACATAACGGCGGCTCTCATCACTGCGGATGATATCGCCCACTTTCTGGAACTGCTCCGCATTTGCAAGAGAACTTCCACCGAATTTTACAACTTTTTTCATGATAACACCTCTCACCTGTAATTTCGACTTCCAGCGCCGCCTTTTCACCATTCACTGCAACGCTTTACCACAGAAACCTACGGCTATTTTATTGAATAATTTGTAATTTTGCAAGCATTTCCGTAACATTTCTGCAAAAAAAGTCAAATTATACAAGAGAAAAGTATCTCCTGACCTGTTTCTTATGCACAGTACTGCTTCAGAATGTTCTCGAGAGCTGCAGCGCTGCTTGTGTGACAGCGGCATACCGGAATGGATTTTTTCTTTGCTTCTTCTACTGCGCAGTTTACCATTTTGTGGGAAACGGTACTGGTGAACAGGATCATCAGATCCGGCACCCCGATCTTTTTCTTCATGGCTCCTTTTTCCTTGGCAAAAACTTTCGCCTTGCATCCGAAGCCTTTGCAGATATCCTCATACTGACATACCATTCTTTCATTACCGCCTACAATTACAACGCTCATAATTCACTCTCCTTTGATCTCTGAACTTTTATATGACTGTTTCAAGGTTATTTTAAGCTAACTTCACTTTTAAAATATTGAGTTAGCACTTGCTAACTCACTTATTATAATACCATCTCACAAAAAGTTTGTCAAAGGTAATTTTAAATTCTGTCTGATTTTTTATATCCTGTGATCTCACATACTGTAAGTATGCCGTTTTTTACCTGAAAATGAACATCCATTCCTGCAAAAGGCATTCCGTATATCCTCTCCGGATCTTTCTGGTAGGCAGGCCTCGGATCCTCTCTGAGCACGCCTTCCAACGCAGTAAGCTTATCCTCCGGAATCCTTGCCTTCCATTCTTCCGGGATCTCTACCTGCAGAAAATGCTCCACATTTCCTTTGGGACTGCCTGACACATGGGACAACAGCGGTTACGGCAGGA
>OIXR01002497.1_pt1 | contig 10125 bp, 5 predicted proteins | sample 1587831 | NCBI WGS metagenome assembly OIXR01 (sample SAMN03283263) | human gut metagenome | biome: human-associated habitat; material: feces | host: Homo sapiens | place: USA | collected 2013
CGCTCACGTCCCCTTCGACGATGTTGCAGATTTCAACATAATGACGGTTGCAGTTTTCCGTACCCCGGATGTTCTCTTTGGCCATCAGCGATGGGTTGGTCGTTACGCCGTCCAGGACGCCCAGTTCGTGCGCCTTGCGGATTTGTTCCAGATTGGCCGTGTCGATAAAGAATTTCATGGCTCAAATAGTTTTTACGGTTTCTTAAAGATACGAAGAAAATTCCAGACTACAGAAATCGTAGAGCGAATAACGTTAGAGTGTTGTCAGTTATGATCTATCAGCTTTGCTCGGTTGTGGGATTCGTAAAGGAGGCCGTCAAAAAAAATCATGTTGTTCTGCCAAGTATAGGTGTCGGTGCAACTGCCTCGGTATGCGTTGGCAGAGTAGCCTTTTAATCGACGCTAAAAGAGGTATTTTACAGAATACTTGACTTTAAAGCATATTAAAATTTTTGGTTTTGATATGCTTTGATGAGTTTTTGTGCTATCTTTGGATATTCATTTAATATAGAATTTGCCTCTTCTTTGAAAAAAAGAAAGGTAGATAAGCATTGTAAATACCCGGGCTAAATTTTTACTCGCAGATGATAAAAAAACTGTTTTTTACATTGCTTTGCACTGCTGTCTGCCGAACGATATCGGCACAGGTGGTTGATCCTTATGTCCCGGCGCCCGAAAACCTTCGGGCTCGGACGGAGTTTCAGGATGCCAAATTCGGCATTTTCCTTCATTGGGGGCTCTACTCGCTGCTCGGCACGGGCGAATGGACTATGACCAACCGCAATATCAATTATCAGGAGTACGCCAAGCTGGCCAATGCGTTTTATCCACATGATTTCGATGCCGCGGAGTGGGTCTCGGCCATCAAATCCTCGGGTGCGGGGTACGTCTGCTTCACGACGCGCCACCACGACGGCTTTTCGATGTGGGACACCGCGCAGACGGACTACGACATCGTGGACGCCACGCCGTATAAACAGGATATCGTAAAGGCGCTCTCCGATGAGTGCTCCCGTCAGGGGATAAAACTGCACCTATATTACTCACTGATCGACTGGTACCGCGACGACTGCCCGCGCGGCAGGACCGGGCTGGGAACGGGCCGCCCCGGCACGGCGATCAGCTACGAGCGTTACTACGATTTTATGAAACGCCAGCTCACGGAACTGCTGACGGGTTACGATCCGGTGGGCGCCGTGTGGTTCGACGGGGTGTGGGACCAGGACCAAAACCCGGATTTCGATTGGAAGCTCCGCGGACTGTACGACCATATCCATGCCATCCGGCCGGCCTGTCTGGTGGGTAACAACCACCACCTCGTTTCGTTCGAAGGCGAGGACATCCAGATTTTCGAGCGCGACCTTCCGGGCGAGAACACCGCCGGACTTTCGGGGCAGGAGATCGGCCGCCTGCCGCTCGAAACGTGCCAGACGATGAACGGCATGTGGGGCTACAAGATCACCGACCTCGACTACAAATCGTCGAAGACGCTGATCCACTACCTCGTGCGGGCTGCGGGCCGCAACGGGAACCTGCTGCTCAACATCGGTCCCCAACCCGACGGGAAACTGCCTGCGACGGCCGTCGAACGGCTGCGGGAGATGGGCGAATGGCTCGCCCGGTACGGCGAAAGCATCTACGGAACCCGCGGCGGCGACATCCCGCCTCACGACTGGGGCGTAACGACGCGCAAGGGCGACAAACTCTATGTGCATGTGCTCGATTTGCAGGACGATGCGCTGTACCTGCAGCTCGCGCAACGGGTGAAGAGCGCCCGGTGCCTGAACAACGGCGAGCGGGTGAAGTTCGACACGCTCCGGGGAAAAGGGATCGTCCTGAATCTGGAGCATGTTCCCGAGGATACCGACCGAATCATAGAACTCACTTTACGATGAAAAAAACGACACAGCTATTCGCCGGCCTGCTTATGCTCACGGGCGTGTTGTCGGCGTGCTCCCCGGCCGGCAACGAGGGTTTCATGCGGCGCGTGGAGACCGATTTCCGGTACAAACAGGAGCTGCTCCCCCGGGGCGATCTGTTCGGGATATTCGACGAACCGATGACGCCGCAGGAACGCGATGCAATGACGTTTCTCTATGCCTATATGCCCGTGGGGGACATTACCGACTATCTGGGCGATTTTTATCTGGAAAACGTGCGCTGTGCGCTGTCTGTCCGGCAGGAGATGCCTTGGGGCAGGAGCGTCTCCGACGAGTTGTTCCGGCATTTCGTGCTGCCCGTGCGGGTCAACAACGAGTGTCTCGACGATTCGCGCCGGGTATTTCACGATGAACTCAAACCCCGCGTCGAGGGGCTGTCGATGTATGACGCCATCCTCGAAGTGAACCACTGGTGTCACGAGAAGGCCAACTACCAGCCGTCGGATGCGCGAACTAGTTCGCCGCTGGCCACCGTGCGCACGGCTTACGGCCGCTGCGGCGAGGAGTCCACGCTGCTCGTTGCGGCCCTGCGGTCGGTGGGCATCCCGGCCCGGCAGGTCTACACGCCCCGCTGGGCGCACACCGACGATAACCACGCCTGGGTAGAGGCCTGGGCCGACGGACGGTGGCATTTCCTCGGGGCCTGCGAGCCGGAACCGGTGCTCGACCTGGGGTGGTTCAACGCCCCGGCCAGCCGCGGGATGCTGATGCATACCAAGGTCTTCGGCTATTACGACGGTTCGGAGGAGGTGATGAAAACCACGGCCAACTACACCGAGATCAATGTGATCTCGAACTATGCCGCGTGCGCCCCGCTCACCGTGACGGTCACCGACACGGCGGGCAGTCCCGTGGAGGGTGCGACCGTGGAGTTCAAACTTTACAATTACGCCGAGTTCTACACCGTATCGCGCAAAACGACCGACGTCCGGGGGCGGGCGTCGCTGTCGGCGGGTCTGGGCGATATGCTTGTCACGGCTGTCTGTGATGGCCGGTTTGGGGTTCGGAAGGTTTCTTTCGGGAGGGAGACGGAGGCGACGGTGGTGCTGGAGCATGCGATCGGCGACGAATTCTCCTTTCCCATCGACATCGTTCCTCCGGCCGAGAGCGCGAATTTGCCGGAGGTGACGGCCGCTCAGCGTGCGGAGAACGACCGTCGCTTCAACCGCGAAGACTCCATCCGCAACGCCTATATCGCCACGTTCCCGGCGAAACCCGCCGTTGCGGAGTTTGCACGTTCTGTCGGCATGAAGCCGGACGATGTGGCCGGATTTATCGCCGCTTCGAGAGGCAATCACGCCGAAATTATGGATTTCCTGCGCGGCGCGAGCCGGAAAGGATGCACCGGGCGGGCGCTGCAACTGCTCGCCACGCTGTCGGAAAAGGATCTGCGCGACACGCCGTCGGCGGTGCTCGCAGACCATCTTTATAATACGGACAAGGATGCCGACGCCGCGACCGTGCTGGCTCCGCGTGCGGCCAACGAGATGCTCACCGCCTACCGGTCGTTTCTCCGGCGTGAAATCCCGGCGACCGATGCCGCGGCATTCCGCAACGATCCGCAGCTGCTCGCAGCGTGGTGCCGCGACAGCCTGACGCTGCGGCCCGAACTCTGCACCGTCTCCACGACCATCTCGCCCGAAGGCGTGTGGCGCAGCCGGACGGCCGACAAGCCCTCGCGGGCTATCTTCTTCGTGGCCGCGGCCCGTTCGCTCGGCATCCCGGCGTGGATCGACCCCGTGACCGGGAACCTCTTCTACCGCCACGCCGGAAAGGATGTGCCCGTCGATTTCGAGTCGGCGAACGACCGGCAGATGGAAACTGGCCGGCTGAAACTGCGCTACGAGCCGATTCCGCGTCTCGACGATCCGGAATATTTCAGACACTTCACGCTCTCGCGCTTCGACGGGCAGTCGTTCGCGCTGCTGAACTACCCCGATTTCGAGCCATGGAGCGCGCGCTTCGACACACCCACCGACCTGGAAACCGGCTACTACATGCTCGCAACGGGCAGCCGCCTGGCCGACGGCAGCGTGCTGGCAAACGTGTCGTTCCTCAACATCGGGCCGAACCGGACGACCGAAACCGATCTACCGATGCGCGACAACTCGGAAGCGGTCCGCGTGATCGGCAGTTTCAACTCCGAATCGAAATTCATCGACGCCCGGACCGGCCGGGAGACCTCGGTGCTGCTCACCGCGGGACGCGGCTATTTCGTGGTCGGACTGGTCGGCGTCGGGCAGGAACCCACCGATCATGCGCTGAAGGACATCGCCGCCAAGGCCGCCGAACTGGAGCAATGGGGCCGTTCGATCATCCTGCTCTTCCCCGATGAAACGGCATACGCGAAATACGCGGCGTCACCCGCTGCCTCGCTGCCGCAAACCGTCACGTTCGGCATCGACCGCGACGGCTCCGTCCGCAGACAGATCCTCGACGCGATGCATCTGCCGGGGAACGTTCCGCTTCCGGTGTTTATCGTCGGCGACACGTTCAACCGCGTCGTGTTCGAATCCCACGGTTACACGATCGGCCTGGGCGACCGTTTCCTGCACACCATACACCAATTATAACCGGATTATGACGACTGAACTCTGCACCTATACCCGCAATGCATGCGACATCGCCCGGCGGACGGGCGTTGAGCGCATCGAACTCTGCGCCGCTCCCCTCGAAGGCGGCACGACCCCTTCCGCCGGACTGATCCGCTATGCCCGGAGCCTGCCGGGCCTGCGGCTGAGCGTGATGATACGCCCCCGGGGCGGAGATTTTCTCTACACCGACGACGAGGTGGCGCTGATGGCCGAAGAGATCCGCCTCGCCCGCGAATACGGAGCCGACGGGGTGGTTTTCGGGCTGCTGACACCGGACGGAGAGGTGGACGAGACGCGCACGGCGCAGCTTGTCCGCGAGGCCGAGGGGATGGAGGTGACGTTTCACCGGGCGTTCGACATGACGCGCGATTCCCGGCAGGCGCTCGAAGCGGTCATCCGCACCGGATGCCGCCGGGTGCTCACCTCCGGAGGCCGCAATACGGCGCAGGAGGGTGTCGGGACGCTGCGAGCCTTGGCGGCGCAGGCGGCCGGCCGCATCGAAATCATGGCCGGAAGCGGCGTCGGTCCGTCGAATGCCCGGCTGCTGGCCGCCACAGGGGTCGACGCCCTGCATTTCAGCGCCCGCCGGGAACGCGAAAGCGGCATGCGCTTCCGCAATCCGCAGGTCTCGATGGGCGGGTGCGCCGGCGTTCCCGAATACACCCTGACCGATGCCGACGAAGCATTCGTCCGGCAACTGTTGGCCAAGCTGGAATAACAACGATTGATTTCAGCTCGGAGGGTGTGGTGCTCGGATGTGGCAGCCAGACGGTTGTCACTGTGTATATTTCACCCCGACTATCGGGATAAGGTAATGTGAGGTTTGCAGGACGCGGGCGTGGTATATCCACTCATCTGGAAAGAGATCATATTTATATATAGTATATTTTATTCCATCCTTGTTTTTGGTTTGGCGGAGCAGTTTCGAAGCGGTCGCTCTGCCCGATTTCGCCGTCGGTCTGAAGTGCGAATCTGTTCTTAAAATGCGTATTTTGCAAGACTTTTTTATGCATTTAGAGCGTAATTGCTGATGATTTTTTTGCGAAAAATTAATTAGGATAAAATCTTTTTATTATTTTTGCGACAAAGAGAATCCTCTTTCCTCGTCAAATTGCGAGGGGGGGGGGATTTTTCCTTGGCGCCGTTCTCGTGTCAAGTCGATAAAATCCCGAAAACTCGATAAGTAATTTTTCTGGAATCCGTTCAGGGTTTCATTTTGTAGATTGTATCGACTGTTTTAAGTATGGCATTTCATTATGCTTATCACATCCGAAAGCCAAACCGGGAAGCCGGTTCATTAAATCTCATCCTATGAAAAAGTTGTACCTATCCTTTCTGGCCATGCTTTGCATGGCAGGAGCGTCCGTACTGAATTCATGTTCGGACGACGATTCCACTTCATCCGGCAACCCCGACATGCCAGAAAGCGGGAATGCCCTGATCTGCAACGGTGTCGTACGGGAAATCAAATCCGCCGTCTACTCGGTCGAGACACCCGGAAACGGCGAAAAGGCAGATGCTTCGGAAGCTGCCTCCGTCTATACGATCTATCTCTCGCCGACGGCAGGGCTTGTGGATGTGGACGGCATGCTGATCGCCGACGATGCCGTCAAAATTACCGTCAAACAACCTTCCGGAGCCGTCGATTTTGCGGTTGCCGGCAACGGAATCGCCTATGGGGAGATCGACGTAAACTCCTCGAACGTCGGAGAAGCCTCGAAAGCGGATCTCTCGGTCGAGTTCCTCTCGGCCCGCGTCGCTCGTATTTCCGCCGAAATCGAAACCGGCGGAAAAACGCTGACGGTTGCCTATTACGGACTGTGCAAGAATTCCGACGCTTCGGAGGTGGGAGATGACGCAGACAAGGTGTTGCTGGATAAAGTTCCGCTGTCGTGGTACCTCGGCCCGGTCAAGGGCGTGGAGTCGCACAACTATTATATGGCCTTCACGGATGCCGAGCATACCGTATCCAAAGGGCGGGTGACGCTCAAAGAGGCGGGTTACCTTTTCGTGGCCGACCTCTATGCGGTTCCGGGCGAAGATGCCTACACGCTTCCCGAGGGTGAATATATGGCCAGCCAGCTCAACGAGGATCACACGTTCACGTCCCAATATACCGGTGTTCAGTATATCGACGCCGAAGGCAATAAGACCCAGTTGTCGCTGGTTTCGGGAGAGCCGTTGAAAGTCTCCCGCGAGGGTGACGTCTGGAGCGTTTCGCTTCGTTTCGTCGATACGGACGGTTCCGAAAAGAGCATCGTCTACGAGGGACAGCTCCAGATCGTCGATCAGCCGGAGGACGGCGGCTTCTACCTGCCGCAGATCGGACGCGACGTGGAAGTGGTCGGATTCAGCGCCACCGCGACCTATTACGGCAACATGCTCGAAGCAGGTACCGGCATGATGCAGATCAACATTTACGACGAAACCTACGACACGGAGGAGGGGCAGGGCGGTCTCGCCGCTGCGCTCGTCGTATTCAACGACCTGTTCGGCAATCCGAAGGAAGCCGTGATCAAGCCCCACGAATATCTGGCCAACACCTCGTTCCAATGGGGGTCGTGGATGCCCGCCGTGGAAATTCCGATGGAGGGGCTGGTATTCCCGCTCGGCACTTATGTCCAGTTGGACGACGGAACCTCTTTCGGACAATTTTCCTACGGAAAGGAGGGCATCATAAAGATCGAGGATGCCGGTACGACCCAAGGTGAAGACGGCAAAGAAGAGCCGGTATACAAAATCGAGTTCAACCTCACCTCGAAGGACGGCTTTACCCTCAAGGGCTCGTACACCGGAGTCATTCCGATCACCGACGCATCCGACGACAAGTCCGATGACGACGGCACCTCGACGCTCGAGCGTGACTACGACATGGATCTGTCGAAGATCAAAAAGGCGCATTACTATACTTCGGATCAGGTCTATATCCAAGGCATCGGCTACAAACCGATCAGTTCCTACGGATGCGGTCTGCAATTCATCAATATCGGTATCGAATGGGTAGGAGACCATCTCGAAGACTTCGTGGATCGCGAGCCGGGCGGTGACATCGTCCGTGTGGAACTTACCACCGAGCCGGGCAAGGAGAACGAAATCACTCCGGGAACCTACGAGGTGACCGAACAGCGCTGGACGGCATACATCAAACCCGGCGTCATGATGCGCGGCATTATGCTGGACGGCGGTCTGCATGGCAGCCGGTGGATGCACCAGACTTATTCGATGTGGGGAGATGACAACAAGATCTTCGAATACATGGACGGACACGCCCTGCTCTACGACGGTCAGGTTACGATCACCAAGGTCGAGGGCGAAGGCAAGGAGAACTGGTACCGGTTCGAGGTCGACGGCATCTGCGTGCGCAAGCATCATGTGCGCGGAACGTGGGAAGGCCCTGTCGTAAGCCAAACGGGGCGTGCTGCGGCCGAAAAGGATCATCTCGAACCGCCCAGACTGCTTCGCCGCCTGCCGGCTCCGTCGGTTCCGATGAGCCGTCTGGCCGAAGAACTGCCGGGCATCATGTTCCGCAAGGCCGGAATGACCGAATGACAACAGAAAAACCGGATAGCGCGGGGTTTTCCCGAACCCCGCGCTATTAAAAACAATCGTTATGAAAAACTCGACCCATTACAGACTGCGCGCGCTGGCGTGCGCGTTGCTCGCATCGGCAGCCATGCTGGGTGCATGCGATGACGACGATCCCAACGACGACCCCGACCCCGGGAAGAAGCCTCCTGTAACTCTGACCGATCAAATCCAGTACGACGGAGGCGATCTCGTCGGCATCAAGTCGGCAATCTATGTCGCTGAAGAAGACGGCAGCCACACCTTTTATCTCTCGCCGACCGAGGGGCTGATCAATGCCGAGCAGATGAAACAGGCCGACGATTATCTGCGCGTGATGGTGGAGAGCCCCAAGGGCACCGTGAACACGGCCTCCGATCCGTTCGAAATCGAATACAAGGATATTTCGGTGAAAAAGACGACGATGAACGACGTCGCGAGCGTAGAACTCTCCGCCGATCTGGTGACGGAAACCCGGCTCAATCTCTATACCTACGTCGAATTGAAGAGCGGCAAGACGCTGATCGCCCGTTACCAGAATACCTGTACGGAAGAGCGTGACGTCGAACTGACGAACCAATACGAGATCGACAATCGGATCGCCGCCCTCGGAAGCGTCGTCGAGTGGCGCAATGTCCGCGAAGGCAACCGCCGCTTCTGCCTCTACGAGCAAGAGGGCCTGACCGCTCCCGAGGAGGGGGCTGCGGGCGTGGAGATTCTGCTTGCCGAGGAGCTGTTCGGAACGGAGGAAATCGACCTTGCGACAGCTGATCCCGCGAAGGTGCAGATTCGCTGCGGTGAATTCGCAACGGGCGCCGGGACGACCGGAACGCTGACGGCGAAGTACCTGACGGATAAATTCGGCACGATCGAGGGGCTCATCGTCGCGCTTGACGCTTCGAAAGACGGGAAGCGCCTGCGTGCCGCCTACGAAGGCACGTTCGCCGGAGGCTATGCGGCCACCAATACGATCAAGGTGACGGAGCCGGCAGCCGGAGGCGAGGCTGCGGCCGCAGCCGAGGCCCCGATCGCCGCGCTCTTCTCGCAGGAGCCGCAGGTCGGCAGCTACGTATTCGCTTTGGGCGATGCCGAAACGGCCGCAGCCCCGGCTGATCTTGCCAAAGGTCATTGGGCTGCGTATGTGCGGGTGCTGGCGGCCAAGTTCGACGGCGTGATCGACGTTGCGGCGCAGACCTCCGATTACTGGTTCCGGCTCTACGACCACAAGACCTATCAGACCTACTACGGCGAGGATGCGGGACTGACCGGTACGATCGAGACCCATCCCAATCCCGCTGGCGGCAAGGAGATTTATCTGCGGGTAAATCTGACGCTGAAAAACGGCATCGGGGTCGAAGCCGAATACTACGGTGTGCCGACGGCTGCGACGGCCGACGCAATGGATGAAGAAACATTGAAGCCCGTCAAACCGTTCGAGCCCTATATCAAATTCCTGGACAAGGATAACAAGGACATGCTGTATTGGCCCGTTACGGCGATGGAGGTGCGGCACGACCCGGCTTATCGGGATAGTTATATCGGCGATCTGCTATCGGGATATTGCTTCTATTTCCGGAATGCTTTCACCGAGAGTATCGATGCGGATAATACTACTCCGATGTTTTTCCTGCCGGACAGCTACCTCGACCATGAAGGAGAGATCGACCTGCCTGCGGAAGGCACGAATTGCAAATGGAACCTCAGGTTCCAGTATATGTATCTGTCCTCATATAACGGGTACGGATATTCCGACAAGGCTAAGTACTGCATGCGGTGTCCCGAGAAGGCGGCAGTGACCGTCAAGCAGGAGAACAAGGAGTGGATCTTCAAATTCTCGATGGTCGATTGGGGAGTATTCAGTACATGGAACCCTGATCCGACCGGAACCGGAAACACCTTGATCATCGAATTCCGGGGCAAGGCTGACAAGTATTCGGGCTCGAAGCCGAACGACCTTGCAGACGATTTCTACGAATAGGCTGCGATCCGGCCGGTTCGGTGACCGGACAGGCGGATGACATCCCCCC
>OIXR01002506.1_pt1 | contig 10105 bp, 9 predicted proteins | sample 1587831 | NCBI WGS metagenome assembly OIXR01 (sample SAMN03283263) | human gut metagenome | biome: human-associated habitat; material: feces | host: Homo sapiens | place: USA | collected 2013
ACTATTCCACACTTGTTATCTATACCATGTATAGTATACTGGCTAACAACAAACAAGATATATGGTACTGCTATTTCATATATTTCAACGACAAGTTAATAAGAGCCAAACATCTTTGAAAAAAATATTCGTAGTAATTAAGATCCGTTATATCTATTTTATCTGTCTCGTGATGCCTAATCCTATATTTGTTGCCAATGGTAGTTAGTTTTATAAACTCTTCTTGGAATAATTCTTTGAATTTATCATTATTTTGAGAGATTTCATTAATGACTTTCTCTGCAGAACTCTTTTTGTCTAAATCTACATAGTATGTTTTTAACCGCTCAAATGCATCCCATAATTTCTCTACAGCGAGCTGCTTTTCCATAGGAATTTTACTTTCATATAAATTTGTAGCTTGCTCTATCAGTTCTTTTAATCCAATCTCTTTAATGACTTCTTTTGTTCTGATGCTAATATGAGATGCTTCCATCTTGCCCCCTAAAAGTTTATACGGATAACTGTTATTTTGCAGTAAAAGATTTAGTTCATTGGAAAAATTACTATGCTCATTGATTCTAGAAAACAACTCTATTGCGTCGAAAACGCTATGCGGATAATTACACATGATAAAATGTTCTAAATCATCAGTTACTGAATAATTTTTTCTTGCATCAAATGTTTTTGGTAGATAATAACTTTGAATATCTTCTATTGTAGCTGCTTTTGAGCTTAATGTATAATTCCAGTTTGTTTCAGTCGTTCTATATACGGTATCATCATACTGTCCAATTAGTTTACACAATTCAAACCTCAGTTTCTTTGATATTGTTGGTAAGACTATAGTCTTTTTTTCTATTGAGTTTTTATGCCTCAATGAAAATGGAATAAACCTTCCGCTAGCTTGTTCCTCTTTAGTTAATTTCCTCCAAGAATATACGGTTCTATTGGATACCTTATCGCTTTCATATAATTCATATCCATCGAAATTGATCAAATTATTTACTTTTTCAAGATAGCTCTTCCAATTACCATCTTCGGCTCTGTTTTCTGGATTAAAAACAGTAGATAAAAAGTTAAGGATGATTATATCACTACCAGCATTCAACTCAAATCGATTATCATCAAACACCCAGCCATATTCCCAATCTTCATTATTCATTGTATGCTGCCATATATCTCCTTCTGCATTTTCAAACCTGGGATCATTACTAGGCATTGCTTCGAGTTGATATAATTTTTTCAGAAATTCGATTTCAGTTAATCGACCATAATAAATATAAAAGACATTTTGTCTATTACCTAAAAAATCAAATTCTGTGTAGCCTCTTTTGAATAAATCTATGATATCCCGTCTGGTTATTTCTGAAATACTATTCATTTTTCCGTATCTATAATTTATTTTTATATCAAGTTCCTGTAAATATGCCTTTTAGTTAAGGCCGGTATTGCTTGGGTATTTATATATTCACGGATTTCACTGTGACGAAAATCTACAATAGCATTAAATTGCTCATAATCAATTATTTTCATATTATTGTTCATAAAATACTTATAAATTGTATTAATGCCTATTCTATCTGTAATACCTCTTTTACGGATGAAATATTTAATAATAGAATCAATTCCATGTGATGCAAACTCTGGCCATACAGCTAACATATCTTTCCCATCTGGTTTAGAATCTATTATATATCTTATAATTGATGAAACTTTAGTTTTAAACTCGCCTTTTATATGGTTTATTATTACCAGTACATCTTCGATGTCTTTATTTACGGAGTATGCTATTTCATGGTACCATAGACCTTGCATCCACAGTCTTAAAACTGATTTCAATTCTTCTTTATCATTAATTTTATCACAACGATCATAGATGTCTAATTCGTATAGTAAATCAATAATATACCCAAGCCAATCATCGTCTAAAGGGTTTGCTATGCAAAATATAGCGTCGTTGTCAAAGGTTACAAGCTCTTCAATATTTTTATATTGAGAAATAGATAGACCTGACAACCTGTATTTCCCATATGATTCTGTGTTTATTTCAGCTTTCAAAAGTTGATATCTTATTTCAAAAATCTTGCGTAACCATTTTTTTGTTGATACATCACCTAAATGATAAGCAAGAGAATCTATAATAATATTATCCAAATCTATATCTTCAATGTTTTCGTTATCCGTATTTCTAGAAATCATGAAATCAATATCCTTAGCAAAGTTGTTTGCTTCAAGAACTGAATTAATTTGGGTATCATCTAAATCACCACGATACTCACTCAAAGCTTCAACAATATCAAACAAAGTTCCACTTATCCTCTCAATACGTTCATTCCTCAGCGATTCAAGTACACGATTTAACGGTTTTTTAGTACTTGATGCAGGCAATATAATTAAGCCATATTTTTCTCGACCAGCACGACCGACTCTACCGATAATATTTTTTAGGCTTTTCCTATCTGTTAAATATCCATTATATTTATTCTGAGTTTGAATATTGCCTAAAACAAGTGTCTTAACTGGAAGATTTACTCCTTCGGCTAAAGTACTAGTACATATTATGAGTGGCAACACCTTCTTTGTGTAATAATATTCAATATATTCTCTTATGTCTTGAGGAATGTCAGCGTTATGATAAACGAAACCATTTTTTGCAAAATTCACTAATGCGTATTCATCTCCAAATTGATAACTAATATATTCAATAAATAATTGCAGCTGCTTAATATCTAAAGAGAAATTAATTGGCGAAAACATATCGCTGCCATTAATAAGTGATAATACATCATTACCAAACGCAGCGCATCCTCTGTTGCCATTCTTGTGACTTGTATATATCATTACTGATCCTGCATTTAATGATTTCAATGCAATAGCCGCAGATTGTTTTCTATTTGTTGTGATATTGGGGCCTATTTCTTTCTTCGATACAAATGTTGGAATATTCAATTCGCAATTAGTGTATGTACTATTATACAACTCCAACTCAATGTTCCCTTTATCATTTTTTGAGTATCCAAACTTTATTTTAGCTGGTCTATAAGTGCTTGATCCTATTTGTTCTGCAGTACCACCTAACCACGTATTAATATCTTCAATATTAGGTATAATTGCAGAGATAAATAAGAATCGTTTATGACCAATCTTCTTTAACCTTGACAATAATAGTTCATAGTTTATTCCTCTGCTCAGATCATCCAAAAGCTGTCCTTCGTCGCAAATAATCAATGAAAACTCATTTAATAAATTATCTATAGATCCTTCTAGTGTCATAAAAGTCTCTGGTGTAGATACTAGTAATTGAGCTTCTAAACAATAACTCTCTTCCCAAGAATAAGATCCACCACCATACATCGCACGATATGTAAATCCTAAACTATTAGATACTTTACTAAATCGTTGCTTCAATTCATACGCAAGTGAGCGTAGCGGTGCTAAATACAGAACTTTCGCAGATGAATCTTTTTGTAATTCATTATATATAATAAGTTCTGTTAGATATGATTTTCCAGAACTAGTAGGCATTGTTAGGCTAAATGATTTTTCAAAATTTAGAACTCCCTTACTAATTGCTTCTTTTTGAGAAGGCAAAAAAGATATAATGTGCTGTTCAAAACTGTGTGCCACATATTGTCTCCAGTCGATTCCTGGTGCAGCTTCCTTAAGATCTACCCATATATTGTTTTCATTGTACTTGATTAAAATATGGATTAATAAGAAAGTGTCAAAAAAATCATCTAATGAATCAAAAGAAAAAGCTGCATATTTTTGATTAACAGAATTTATAACTGCATCAAGCGATGCCTTTTCCCCAGAATGCACAAAGTTCAATATTTTGTAAATATTATCACTAAAAACATCATCGTGTTTTCCTCCTGATAAAACAAAATATATCAATTTTGCTGATTCAGTATCTAATGACTTTATTTCTAAACCTTTTATCAGCAGTGTACTAATTGCCCCAAAATCACATAAATAATAAATTGCAGAAACATATAGTTGATTTAATACTACATCTATTCCACTGAAAATCTCTCTTGTTGAGTTTGACGAATATACGTTTAGGCCATGTGCTATTTTTAAAAGCTCGTTTTTGTAGCTTTCATATTCATTTGAATTATTGATATTCTCAAGAGTTAGATATAGCTTGTTTAATAGTGTAATATAATAATCATCCTGTCTATGTGTGAATTCGTATTCTGGTACGCCAACAACTTTATAATCTCTTAAGAACTCCAAATACTCAGACTCAGAAGTCCATTTATCATATATCTCACTCATAGCTTTTAAGTATTGGGTATATTAGAATATATAGATTCGTATATAGATTTTAAACCTTTCATAGGTACGGCATAAACCTCTATTTGTGGATATGTGGTCAAAAGATCATTTGATATGTTATTTATATGTGTTGTTAGGTGATCTTTATCAACAATTGCAATAGCTTTAAAATGTTTGCCAAAAGGGACGGTTATACAATCAGAAAAACGTCTTACTATTTTTACTGATTCAAAATCACATTCATTTTTGTATTTTGCCATTAGGTAGGCTATTGTCTTTGAGAAACGACTATTTATATCCTTAGCAGCCCCTTCTATCGCATCATTAATTCTACTTGTTATTCCGCTTGGTTTAGTTGCTCCATTTTTTGATTCGACTGCAACCAAAAAATCTGAAGTCTGAGGATTATCGTAATCACCACAACATAACAGAACAATATCTGTAAGATGACATGGACTATCTCTATGCTCTTTCCATCTCCATTTTAGTGGTCGCAGATTTGTCTCTGGATGTATATGAGAAGTAATAGCATAAGACAAAATCTCGCCAAAGTCTCCTGATTTCAATTGCGGTAATGTAGGCAGAACTACTTCAATTTCATCTTTCCGTGAGGTCATAGCACCCAGTTCTGAAATATTTCGCTCTAAACTCTCATCACTAATATATGATTGACGAAATGGAATAAGGCAATCGTTTATAAATTGTGCAGTTAAACTGTCATCAAAGTCATAGATCAATATTCCATGGCTTGCCCTTTTGCTACTATCGAGTTTGAAATATTTACTTATATCCATCTTTATTTTTTTATCAAAGTGATAATGAATGATAAAGTTAATATAATTTCCAATATCCTCAAAGCAAAATCGTTACGGATTAAAAAACATCATTCATCTTTGTTTTCATTTTCTCTTTATCAGAGATAGTGTAGTAGTGTCGGTAGATAGTTTGCGGGGAGTTGCCTGCCAATTCTGCGACTTGGAGTGGATGAAAACCTTCGTCAATCATCTTGGAGATGTAGCTACTGCGAGCAGTTCCCCATGTCACTCGTGATTTAATATCACAGTGGTTACATATCTTCAGCAGAGTTTGGTTTACCTTCTCATTTATCCGTTTAACTCGTCCGTAAAGTTTCTGTTGGGTTGAATTGCATCGCTTAATTGTCGGAAAGACGTAATTCATATAAGTTTCGGACCTGTAACGTTCGATAATCTCCGCCGCTTTATCAATGATTATAACTCGTGCCTGCTTGTCGTACTTGATTCGATCATAGATAATCAGATCGTCTTTGATTTGGTTTTGAGTAAGTAGGCAAACATCAACTGCCGACATTCCTCCGGCATAATAGCTAAAAAGAAACAGGTCAAGATATAGTTGTTCTTTCTTGGTGAGCAGAGTTCGGTCGAATACCTCAATCTGCCTCATCACTTCTGGTGCTACTCCTTTGGGTGTAGTAATGCGATGTTTCAGTTTCTCCTTAAATGAACCGAAGACATTAAGACTCACATTGTACACTCCTTGCTCTTTTGCGTAAAGGCAGACTGCTTTCAATTTTCTAAGTTTGCCACTGACATCGCCGGAGTTTCCACTCTTTGCTGCTCGCACTTGTAGCCATACCACAAAATCCTGAAGAAATTTCTCATTTAGGTCACGGAACCTATACTTCGTAAAATCCCGATGATACTTACTTTGAGTAAACTTTTTGAGCGAGGTGTTTAGATATCGATACTTTCGCGATGTAGACAGACTTTTGAGTACACGACCATTCTTATATCGTTCCTGATTATCAAACTTCACAGCTAGTTCTTCGATAACATCCGCGATTGGGATATATTTGTTTCGGTAGTTTGGATCGGTATCGTAATAGTGAGATAGCTCCACGGGAATCCAATCCTTACCTTGGGCATCCCAGCGCTCGCCAACTTTGAGGTATTTGAGTTTCTGTTGCTGGAGAAACTTATTCTTTTCGGAAGATTCTTTACCAACGAAAAGTTGCGACTTCTGTTCCCAGTTAGAGTAGAGTCCTTTGATGTTGATCACCTTGGTTACACGGGTATATCCTCGCTTGTAAAACACCATTTCGAGTTTGACAAAATTGATATTTTTAGGGTCTCTTTTTCCTTTTATATTTACTGTAAACATAGCAATGATTTTTGAAGTTTTTTCGCTTCAAAAAAGTCATTGAAATCGATCAAAAAAGAGGTAGAAAAGAATAAAACTACAAAAATGGCGAAACCTGTATGGTTTTAATGCTCAAACATCTGTATTCTAATAACTTGATTGTTTTTAGATGTATACAAGAAAAAAGGGTGGGTCGCTTTATGAGACACCCTATTTCTTTTCATTTCCCTCATTTTTAGATATACAGGAAAGGGAGTTGTTTTTACTCGAATTACTCACTTTTATTATGTAAGTAAAATCAGTATAGTTAGTCCGTATCTTATGTATATTATTCACCATAATTTTGACGCATTTTTTCAGAGTAACGGAGTACGGTTTCGATAGAGCAACCCAGAGATTGTGCTACCTTTTCATACGGCACTTCGTTTAAAAGTAGATGTTCAATAAATATCCATTTCGCCATTCCCATCGTAATCACATTTTCAAGTTTAAGCATCTTTGAAACCTTTCTCAATGTCTGGTTTGTCAACTCCGAGATACGCTTGATCCTTCCGAGTTGTTGTTCGGGAGAGTTGTGTTTATGGGTAAAGATTGGGAGCAGGTAGTCGTCAAAGCACATCGACTGATATTTGTTGATGATATGTAATACTTCTGAGCACAAAGGGATGACGGCAATGTTTTCAGATGCATTCCGCTTGCAATACAAGTACCCCTTCTTGATGGAGGATATTTTAAGTGATGCCATCTCATTAATTGTCGTACCTCCGGTATAATAGCCAAACAGGAACAAGTCGATATATAATTCTTCTTTATCTGTGAGTTTACTCCGGCTCATAAATTCTATCCGTTCAATCGCGGTATGATCCACCGACAATGGCTCACCTTCCAACTTGACCGGAATCTTCACACCATCAAAAACTGAGGTATCGGCATTAGCCTCTCGGAATACTCGACGAAGTTTTTGCAGTTTATTCTCCACATTGCGCCCATTCAAATGGTTGACATACTTTTGAAGGAATTGCGTGTCAATATCATCAAAAGTCAGTATGCTGAAATCTCGCTTCATTACGGTTTGGGTAAAATTGCACAGACAATCCCGAACATACCGAAACTTTCGTTTGTTTTGGGAACCGGTAATTATCTGACCATTTCGTTCTCTCTCAATTTGTGACAGGTGTAGCAATAGCTTATCAAAGACTTGCAATACATTTTTGCTCATAACAGATGTTTTTTAGTGATGAATATTCCACCGGCTTTGTGTCGGTATATAAATGAATAGGGAGTCTCAACAGAAAAGGTTTGTCGAGACTGAAAATTATTCACCAAAAATTGAATTCATCTCTTTGAGCATCTCATCAGCCTTGGTATTTTTATAATAGTGTTTGTAAATCACCATCGGACTATTGCCTGCCATTTCGGCCACAACGTATGGCGAGTAACCTTGATCTACCATTCGGGTAATGAAACTGGCACGGGCAGAGTACCATGTCAGCTTATCCTTTATTTTTAGCAAGCGGCAAGCTTTAGCAAGTGTTATAGTCATTTTGACCGTAAGATTACTGATTCGCTTTGTGCGTTGCATATCGGTCTTGTGCTTATGAGTAAAGACAGGAAAGATATAATTCTCGAAACCCGTACCGCGATACTTCTCAATGATCTTCTTGGCCTTTTCAATCAAAAGTGGCTTGGCTTGTTTGGGAAACTTCATGCGCTCATAGATGATCTTATCTTCTTTTATAGAGTCCCAAGTCAAATAACATACATCCACATTGGCCATGCCTCCGGTATAGTAACTGAATAGAAAGAGATCGAGGTGTAGCTGCTCTTTCCTCGAAAACAAACTACGGTCGATATTCTCCAGTTTGGCAAGAGCTACATAGGAAGTCGCTTTGGAAGTAGTCTGTCCCCATTTGATATTATCACCCAAGCATTCGAATACTTTCATGTCCACACCGTAGATGCCTTGCTTCTCGGCATAACGGCAGGTAGCACGCAGGCGGCGGAGTTTCTGAGTTAAGCCGCCTTTGTTGCCGTTTTCTATGCCGACTTTCTGGATATAAAGCGTATAGTCGAGCAGGAAACGTTCATTAATCTCTTTGAAATAATAAGAGGAGAAAGAACGATTATAGACCTCCTGTGTGAATCGAGATAGAGAGTTTTTTATCTCCTTATAAGAACGGGCATTATTAATACTCGTGATGATTCGTCCATTCTTGTAGCGCTCTTTATGAGCAAACTTTTCGATTAGAGAATCGATCATCTGAAGGACTGAGAGCGATTTTACCTCCTCTTTGCGGGTTTGAACTTCATCGAAGCAGTGCGATAATTCGACTGGCGACCAGACTCGTCCCTCGTAATCCCAGTCCTCAGCGACTTTCTGATACTGATTTTTGAGTTCGAACAGGATTTTGTTCTTGGCGGTAAGGGTACTGCCATTACCCTTGAAGGCTTGGGCCTGATTATCCCAGTCCTTAACCGATCCAGAAACATTAAGCACTTTGGTTACTCGTGCGTAACCTGTTTTGAAGATAATCATTTCAAGTTTGACCATCTTCGGGTCTTTGGGATTTGCTTTCCCTTTGATGTTGATCGTAAACATAAAAATAAAGTTTAGCATTCGTTCGGATTGCTGTTCCGGTGGTCAAAAGACCCACCGTATCAGACTACATCAGAGTAGTGCTTCCCTCCTCAAAAGGTTTAAATCAATCTAAACCTGTAAATGCTAATCTCTATTAATACCCATAAAAACAGAGACTTACATCAGTGGTTGATATAAGTCTCGTAAAGTAAGGCTGCCTTTTCTGGACACCCTCTTCCCTACGCATCTGCGTCACATACTTTACTATTGTTTGATTTCCCATATTATACCCGTTTAGGTACAAATACAATAAAAGACTCCCACTTTTATACCCGATATGGTATAAAAGTGGGAGCAAGGCAGGAATCTATACCCATTTGGGTATATTGTTACTCATTCTATCTGATTACATCTATGACTTTCCTGATATTTTCATTAGAACCTACTTTCTCCTATCTATTACATTTCTTTTCTACTCCTTCGTAAACTTCCAATAAGCCCCTTCCAGTTTTTTATCATACTGATTCCGGGCATATCCGGGTCCATTATACCTCTTGGCAAACCCGACCCAGTCTTTCTGCTCCAGATAGGACTGCAACTTAGCAAGTTTCACAAACCTCGCAAAAGCTTCCAGTTACTTATCTTCTCCGACACACATATCTTTCACCATTTCCTCCACACTGCCATACCCGCACATCGCATAGTTAAAGCCCATCACTTGGAACATTCCCCATGAAGTGGAAGCATCAGCAGCTTCTTTATGTATTTCCCGGGCCTTTTCCAGACGTTCATACTCTTTCATCCCGCCATAATAATGACCCTTCTCCCATTTAGGATAAAGAATATTTTCATTGCCCGCAACATACCTCTCCGGATCTAGTCCCCGCTTCTTGAGTTCACGCCAAAAGATGTGACCTTCGAATAAGATCATCGGTCGCCCCGGAGCCACAAAGCCCCCATGCCCACCGGTCTCAACTGCCTGTACAGCTTTTACCACCGCTACCTCAATGCCAAGTAAATCCGCCACACGCTGAAAATCATTTTCTGTTAAGTTTCCCATGAGTAATTAGATTTATTTTATTTATATCGCTCTGATCGTATCCACCACTCTCCTGATATCCTCATCTGTCAATGTAGGTCCCGAAG
>OIXR01002544.1_pt1 | contig 9988 bp, 7 predicted proteins | sample 1587831 | NCBI WGS metagenome assembly OIXR01 (sample SAMN03283263) | human gut metagenome | biome: human-associated habitat; material: feces | host: Homo sapiens | place: USA | collected 2013
GGACAAGTCTGGGGAACACGATCAAATATATCCTGATGAATGTTCCACCGATCGTCATATTTTCCATCATCATGTGCGAACTTGTGTTGTTTGCAAATAATAAAAGTAAAGTTATTTCGAAATTTATCAGAGGCAGTTTCTTTTTACCATGTGCACTTTCTCTGGTTGCAACTGGTGTTGCATGGAGATATCTGATGGGAACGAATTATGGTGTTATCAATAATTTCTTGAGTGCATTGGGCCTTGAAAAAGTTGGTTGGCTGACAGATGGAAAGATTGCACTGGGTTCTATGGCAATCGTAACAATCTGGAGATGGGCAGGATATTACATGGTTATGGTTGTTGCTGGACGTCTGGAAATTTCGCAGGAATTTTTTGAAGCGGCAGATTTGGACGGCGCAAATGCATGGCACAAATTTGTTTATATTACATTGCCTCAGCTGAAACCAGTTCTTACATATATTATTCTCATGTGCGTAATCGGTACTTTCCAGGAATTTGATCTTGTTTATACGATGACAAATGGTGGACCTGGAACAAGTACATATTTAACTGGTCTGACATTATATAAGACTGCTTTTTCATCTTTGAAAATGGGATATTCCTGTACAATGGCAGTATTTATCTTTATTCTTTCGATTATTATTTCGGTTGTACAGTTGAAGCTGACAAGTGACAAAGACTGAGAAGGGAGAAGAGACTATGTCCAGAAAATTAAGAAAGAAAATTCTGGGAGACAGTTTAATCTGGGTAATTATAGCTGCATTTGTAGTGATTATGCTGTTTCCATTTGTTTATATATTATCTACTGCATTAAAATCAGATACAGATCTTGCGACAAGTGTAGGAAGGATCTTACCGAAAGCGGTACAGTGGGAGAATTTTACAAAAGCATGGCAGCTGCTGGATTTTCCTAAGTGCTTTTTCAATTCATTTATTGTTGCGATAGCAGTGACTGCACTTACTATTTTTCTTTGTAGTTTAGCTGCATATGTATTTACGAGACTTGAGTTCAAAGGCAGAAATATTGTTTTTATTCTTTATCTGTCAACGATGATGATTCCGATTACAGTAAGATTGATTCCTTCTTATAATTTATGTAGAAATCTCAACATGCTGGATACATATATGGGAATGATACTTCCGCAGGTAGCATGGTCCATTCCGTTTGGAACATTTCTTATGCGCCAGTTTTATATGGGAATACCGAAGCAACTGGATGAAGCAGCAAAAATTGATGGAGCAAATCATTTCCAGATATTCTGGAAGATCTTACTGCCAAATACGAAATCAAGTATGGCAACATTAGGAATCTATACATTTATTTCTGCGTGGAATAATCTGATCTGGATGTTGTTATCCGTCAGAAGTGAAAGCAAATGGACAGTAACATTGGGAATAAGTTCAATCTGTGGCGCATCTGTAATCAAACAGCCGACATGGAATCTGATCATGGGTGTTATCGTGATTGGAATGATTCCTGTTCTGATTCTGTTTTTTGCATTCCAGAAATATTTTATGCAGTCTGTAGCTGCAACCGGCATTAAATAGTAAAAAGGAGATCAGTTATGAAAGGTTTAGTGGTAACAGAAGACAATAAACTGTACCTGGAAGAAAAGCTTCCGATTCCGGAGATCGGAGAGTATGAAGCACTGGTAAAAAATGAATGCTGTATGATCTGTAACGGAACGGATCTGGGAGTTATTGGAGGAAAAGTCAGAGAAGTAACGAGATATCCGGCGGTTTTAGGACACGAAGATGCAGGAAGAGTTGTTAAAATCGGCAAAAAAGTTACTTCTTTTAAAGTGGGAGATCTTGTAGTCAGGGCAGGACAACCGGATAATGAGAAATTTTCCAGCGCTTGGGGCGGATTTGCTGAATATGGAATTGTAAAAGATTATAAAGCAGCCATGGCAGACCAGGCCGATGTAAAAGATATTAATCTTGGAATTACACAGCAGGTGTGCCCGGAAGGAATGCAGGCAGAAGCTGCTTCTATGCTGATAACTTTAAAGGAAACATACAGTGCATTAAAAAGAATCGGCGTTGAAGATAAAAAGAAGATGGTCATACTCGGAGACGGACCGGTTGCGCTTGCTTTTCTAAGCTGTGCAAAACTGATGGGAATTCAGGAGATTTATGTCCTGGGAAATCACAGAGACAAGCTGGAAACAGCAGAAAAACTGGGAGCAGCAGGTACATTTCTTAACAAAGACGAAGAAGAAAAGAAAAAAGCTTCTGATCTGTTTGACAGAAAGTCCGATATCTGTATAGATACGATTGGATCAAATCAGACAATCACGCAGTGTCTGGACTATATTAAAGAGACAGGGACAATTGCTGTATATGGCTTAAAAAGCGGAGAAAATCTGAATGTACCATTACCGGAACTCAGGAATTTCAATATTCAGTATGTGCAGTGGCCGGTGCCTGAGGTAGAAGCAGAAGTACATAAGCCGGTTTGTGATGCGATTATGGATGGGAAAATAGACATCGATTTATTTGTGACACATAGATTTTCAATAGATGATTATGAAAAAGGATTTCAGGCAGTAAAAGATAGAACTGCATTGAAGGTAGTTTTAAATTTTTAAGGCAACTCAGGAGGAACGCATGATGGCAGGTTATCGATTCAATAAAGAAGAATATTTTAAAGAGACCAAAGAGGTATATTCTAATTATCCAACCGATGTTTCCAGAATGGAAGAAGAACTGGACCGCCTCCAGAAAGAAAATCCAAAGGCAAGCTCTTTTCAGAAAAAAACATGGATCTACAGAATTGCAGCCAGGGATGCTGAAGTGATTCTTTTTCCATCCAGTCCGTTTTATGCAGAAATTGATACAGGAAGAGAACAGAACAGTGTTACGGCATCGTTCCCGCCACAGCCAGGCATTGGATGTTGGCTAATGAAGCAATACCCAGATTTTGTAGATGAATATGGAGAATGGAGTGGATACTACGGAAAATATGGTGTCATGAACGGACCACAGTTTATGGATGCGGCGCATCACTATGCAAATTGTGAAACTGTGTTGAAATATGGTCTATCAGGAATAATCAGACATGCAATGATGCGTCTGGAAGAGAAAAATCTTACAGATCATCAGCAGGATTTTTTAAAATGTATGGTCGATGTATGCCGAAGTCTGCAAAAAATTTCTGAAAGATTTGCAGAAAAAGCGGAGGAAATGCTGAAAACAGAACACGATGAGGAACATGTAAAGGCACTTAAAATGATTGCTGTTACGGCACGCCGAATTCCATCTGAACCGGCAGAAACATTTTATGAAGCAATGTGTGCAATCTGGTTTACGCGTGAGATGTGCAATGCGTTAGATGGTCTTGGATTTGCTGTGATTGGCCATTTGGACAGAATCCTGATTAGTTATTATGAAAGAGATTTGAAAAATAATCGAATAACGCCGGATGAGGCGCAGGAACTGGTTGACTGTTTTGTATCAATGACAGATGCAAGATGGGATCTTGAAGCAGACCTGCCAGGGGGCACAAATGCAGATATTATTATAGGCGGATGTGATAAAAATGGCAATATTGTTTATAATGACATAAGCAGGATGATCATAAACAGTTATAAAAAATATCATTTTGCAAATCCGAAACTACAGGTGAGAATATCGGCAAAACATCCAGATGAATTTCTGCTGCAGGTAGGCGAGCTGGCAGGAATGGGGCTAAATGTGCTGTCCATCTTTAATGATGATGTTATAATTCCTGCAAATCAGAAGCAGGGAAAGAGTTTGGAAGATTGCCGGCTTTATGTTGCAGGTGGCTGCCAGGAAATCTGTCTTTCTAATGAAGTCAACAGCAGAGCATATACCTATCTTAATCTTGTGCAGATGTTAAATGGATCCTTATATCCAGAGTACTGGAATGACGTATTTAAAAGGGATGGATTTAAATTTATTCCAGCTGCGAATGCGAGCGATTTTGAAGAATTCTATCATATTGTAATTGAAAATTATAGAAATGAACTGAATTTCTTTGTGAAAAAATATAACGAATATGGTTCATGGTGGAAAATAATAAATCCGTCGTTGTTCTTTTCTGCAACTATGCCATCATGTACTGAGACGGCAAAAGATGTCTCAGAAGGCGGTGCTGTCTATAATACAGATAATTTTGCTGCTGCGGGTGCAGGGACAGTAATTGATTCGTTATATGCGATAAAGAAGGCAGTATATGAAGATAAGATTACGACATTTGGTCACCTGCTTAAAGCGATGAAAGAAGACTTCAGAGATGATGAGATCCTTCGACAATATTTGCTTCATAAAGTCCCAAAATTCTGCAAGGATAAAGATGCTACAGAATTTGGAAAAAAGGTTATGGATGATCTGGCTGAATGTCTTGGAGGACAGGCAAATTACAGAGGCGGAAAATTTGAGCCGTCATTATTTGCTTTTTATTCTTATAACTGGTTTAAAAATGTAACGATTGCAACGGCCGATGGACGAAAAAGTGAAAGTGCTCTCTCACGAGGCGTTAACCCAAGTGAAAGTACAGAAAACATCAATATTGCAGCATTACTTGATGCAATAAAAACAATGGATTACACGAAATATCCGGGTGGGGCAGTTATTTATATGGACATTCCACTGATGTATAAAACTCCGCAGCCGTCATTGTTTGCAAGTGTGATGCGGGCCTTCTGTGAAAATGGCGGAAGCATTATGGATTTTAATGTTATCAGCAGGAATGCACTTTTAGAGGCACAGAAAAATCCGGAAACACATAAAAATATTGTAGTAAGAGTGTGTGGATACAGTGCATATTTCCATACATTGACTGCGGAAATGCAGAATGAGGTAATTCAGCGTACACAGAGGTAAGCGGTAAAATGAAGCAAAAATTACTGGTAAGTCAGATACAGAACTTTTCTCTGCATGACGGACCGGGAATACGGACAACTGTATTTTTACAGGGATGTAATTTGCGATGCAAATGGTGTCACAACCCGGAGACATGGAAAAAGAAAAGTATACTGAGTTATACGGAAAATAAATGTATTGGCTGTGGTCAGTGTATTGAAATCTGTCCCTCAGGAGCACAACAGATACAAAACGGGCAGCATATTTATGAAAGAACTCTTTGTACTGTGTGTGGAAAGTGTGTGGAAATTTGCTGCACAGAAGCATTGGAAATCGTAGGAAGTTATTATTCTGTTGAAGAATTATCGGAACTTTTGCTCAGAGACAGAAGACTCTATGAAATTTCAGAAGGTGGTGTTACTTTTTCCGGTGGAGAACCAATGATGCAGGCAGAGATTCTATATGATTTGTGCAACAGACTTCAGAAAGAGCATATTTCAGTTGCTTTTGAAACAGCACTTGCTTTTCCTTGGAAAGTGATACACAGAATGACAGAATGTGCAGATCTGTTTCTTGTAGATTTTAAGATGTTTGACAATGAAAAACATAAAGAATATACAGGAACAGAAAATACCCTGATCAAAGAGAATCTGAAAAAACTGGTGAATTACAGACCGATCATGATCAGGCTTCCAATTATAAAAGGAATCAATGATGAGATAGAAAATGCTGTTGCAACAGCAGATTTTTTTGCAGCTCTTGGAAGAAACATCAAGAGTGTGGAATTTTTGCCGTATCATGATTTTGGAGTTGAAAAAGCAAAACATGTCGGAGTGAATCAGCAGATGTTTGAAGCACCTGATGAAAAACAGCTGGAGCTGTTGAAAGAAGTTTACAGAAGTAAAAAGATTGACGTAGTGGAATAAAGAAGATTGCTAACAGAAAGGAACAGAGACAGAAATGAAAAAGCATTTTCTGAAAAAGCACGAAGAAAACTGGTTGCGCATTCCTTATGAAGAGAATGCAGATCCATGTATTATAACTATTTCAGACAGTACTGGAAAAAAAGAAACTATTCAGATGAAAGTATCTGAGACAAGAGTGGACTATTGGATGGCATATCCGTTGAAAGAATTTTCCGGGGACGATATTCAGGCAGAAGGCCCGGCGAACAGATGGATCAATGCAATAGAACTTTCTGATAATCCGGAAAAACAGAGAAGAAGAGAATTGTCTAAGTCTGTCATTCAGTATATGCCGCCAACCGGATGTATCCAGGAACTGAAAGGTGTAAAAAAAGCAGGAGAAAAGTGGATTCTGGACTGTGTGATTGATCCGTGTTCGATGACAGGAATTGAAGAAAATCAAACAGCTATGTGTCTTGTAAGCAAGGATCTCCTACACTGGAAACGTGAGGAAAGTGAGCTTCCGGGGATCGAAAGTATCTGTCGGAAAGCGGATAAATGGATTGGTGATATTGAACAACAAATAGAATTTGAAGAAGATGGAAAAATATGGATTTTAGGTCAGACTGCGAAAAAAACATGTGAAGGTGTTGCTGCATCCAATGCAATCAGTATTCCATCCGTTTTTTCAGGAGAACAGTTAAAGCCGGCTGCACAGGTGGATAATCTGCGTGTGTGGGTCAGACAGTGGCATAATGAGCATATTGATAAGAAGTTTGAATTTCTTATGAGATTTCGTCAGGGACCGGATGTATGGCCGGAAGTCCGACTCCTGGCACCCGAAAATATTGTATCCGATATTCAGACAAAAGCCTGTGAAGTAGAACTGGAAATGTTTGTCGGGCAGGAAACGGAAATTGAGTTTGAGTTGTGTGGAGTAAAATGGATCTGGAAGGCATTGGATCAGACGCTGAACTGCCGGGGATATAAAATGAAAGTTCCAACAGAAAAGGGAAGGTTGTACCTGCATTTTTACAGAGATATGGCAATTCAGGAATTATACGCAGACAGGAAGAATGCAATGCTCATAGTTCAGGACGATGGTCCTAAAAAAGAGGATTATAAGATTCGAAGTGAGCAGGTGGAAAACATTAACAATCCATCCTTTTATCTTCAATATAATGCAGAACCGTATTTTGAAATCCATACAAATGGAAAAACAGCCTCTGTCATTTGTCTGAATATATGGGGACTGAGATCTACGCGATACGAAGAAGAAAACAGATTGTTGATTAAACAGGAAGAAAAAGGACAACCGTTGTTTAAATCTGAATCCTATACAGTATATGAGAACTGTGTAGAAGATCGTATTTATGGAGAACCGGCAGCATGGGCAGTGAGGGATGGAAAGACCGTGTTATCACCGGTGAGGGCTGTAGAAGAATTTTGCTGGAGAGATACTCCGTGGGGAGACATGACAAGAATCCAGAATAGAACCGAGCGTTGGGATGCACCGGAGGAGTCTGTTTATCCGAGTCTGCACACAAAGCATAATGTTATAAATGCCGCATTTTCTCTTGCAACAGATATTATGTGTCAGAACAGGAATAAAAAATATGCCCTGCCAGGCCAGGAAGGTCTGATGAATGCAGCTGTTTTTCAAAGAGAAGGAGAAGGTTTCGGAAGCTGGGTAAGAGACACCTGTCATGCAGCATTTCGATGTCAGAATCTACTTGCACCGGACGAAGCCAGAGAATCTTTGTCCTATATTTCTGAACATGGATTTAATAATGGCGTTGACTGTGCAGCAATGCCGGCGATTGCTGCATGGGATCATTATATAACAACAGGAGATATTCAGCTTTTGTATGAAATGTTGCCGGGAATTATAAAATATGCAGAAGAGGCAGATGCACGCTATGATGAAGAAATGCAGCTGATTCATGCGACAATGTGTCTTGCACAGGATGCCTTTGAAGAGCCGGAAAATGGAGGATATTGTCTTGGGACAGAAATTACATTTGCTTTGATGTATCAGGATGTTGCCAAGATATGTAAGGTTACAGGATGCTATCTGGAGAGAATTAAGTTCTGGGAAAATCGTGCAGAAGAAATGTTTACATCCATAAAGGAAAAATACTGGAATGAAGAAAAAGAATGCTTTACAAGTGGACCGATAGGAAGCGAAGCATATGAAAAAGGCTGGTGGGAAACGACTGGTGCAGAAATGGTTTTGTGGCCACGGTTTGGCATTGCAACTGAAAGACAGAGAAATTTGTTTTTGAAGACAATCGAAAGTAATCCGGAGGCATTTTCTGAGTTTGGAATTAACTGGTATCCTTTCCGTAAAGAAAAAAATCATTTCTGGAGAGCTTGCTGGGTATCATGGACGCTTGGATTATCGGAAGCGGCTGGTGAAAGTGGAAATAAAGAATTTCTGAAAAAGCTTATTTATGCACAGGTAAGGAATGTGCTTCTGAATAAATCGTTCCATGAAGTAATGGATGTTGATACAGGAAGAGCATGGAGATGGCCGCACCTGCCATGGCATGCAGCAGGGTTTATTGGGTTTATTGTCAATGGAGTTTTTGGAATACGTTACAGTGAGCAGGGAATTCAGGTACATCCATGTATTCTGGATGAATTTGAGGGAGCAGTACTTGATTCTGTTCCATATCAGAATGCAAAATTTGTATTTGAGATACATGGGCATGGTGACAGCTATACAGTAAAACTGGATGGAAATCCGCTGGAAGGTTTCTTTGGCAAAGAAATGACAGGAGAGCATAAAGTGGATATATATGCTCATGAAACTGAATAAGAGTAACGTAGCAGAAAGCTCCTGAATGGGAGCTTTTTGCATGCAAAAAAACAGAGTTTGGCTTGCGAAACATACGAGTAAATAGTTATAATAATAAAAAGATGAGTTAACCTGTAAAAACGCGGAGGATTAAATGGCAAATATTAAAGATGTGGCTAAACTGGCCGGAGTCTCGGTGACAACCGTTTCGAGAGTATTAAATAATAAAGGATATATATCAGGATACATATGAAAGTGTATATAGAGCAATTGATCAACTGGACTATGTTCCGAATCAGATTGCACGAAATCTTTTTAAACAGAAGTCTTATTATATCAGCCTGATCGTGCCGGACAGCTCGCATCCTTTTTGGGCGGAAATAACGAAATATATTGAAAGGAAGCTTTATAAACATCATTATAAACTTTTTCTTTGTAATACGGGAGATACGGAAGATAAAGAAAGAGATTATATAAAAATGATGAGAGAAAATATGGTTGACGGTATTATTCTTGGAACACATATGCTGGCAGAGACAGAATATCAGAATCTGGATTTGCCTATTGTAGCGTTGGATTACCGGGTGGCAGAAGATATTCCGACCATCTATTCCGATCATAATAAAGGTGGCCTGCTGGCAGCAGGAGAAATTCTAAAGAATGACTGCAAATGTGTTTTAAATGTAACAGCCGTTGTGACAGATAAATCTCCATCTATTAACCGTCATAGAGCTTTTTCAGAAACATTGAAGAAAAATGGTGTAAAATGCATTGATTATACCTGGGATACAAAACAAAAAACGGAAGATTATTATCAGCAGATGAATGAACTTTTTGATAAATATCCAGAAATGGATGCAATGTTTTCAGAAGATCTGATTATTATGAATGCGTTAAAATGTGCAGGTGAGAGGGGAATGCATATTCCTGACGAATTTAAAACGGTGGGATATGATGGAACTTTGATTGCAAAGATGAGTTATCCATCAATGACTTATATTTCACAGCCAATAAAAGAACTTGCAGATACATTGGTAGATGTATTGTTAAAGAAAATAAACGGTGCAAAATTATCTGAAGATATTGTTTTAGAGGATGTCTGTCTGGTAAAAGGGCAAACTACAGAATAAAGAAAAATTACAGAGAAAGCTCCTATGGTGTCGAAAGGCATTGCAGGGGCTTTTTTATATGAAAAATCCACAAAATAAAGCACAAAAAAGGAAGAACGGAGTCGAGCAATGCCTTAACTAAATGACATTGCGGAGTCGAGTTCTTCCTTTTTTGAGATATACTTAATTCGATTAAATTGCGTCCAGTGCCTGAGCGATATCTGCGATCAGGTCGTTTTTATCTTCAAGGCCGCAGGAGATACGGATCAGTCCGGCTGGAATTCCGGCAGCAGCGAGCTGCTCGTCATTCATCTGGCGGTGTGTGGAGGTTGCCGGGTTGAGGC
>OIXR01002564.1_pt1 | contig 9933 bp, 10 predicted proteins | sample 1587831 | NCBI WGS metagenome assembly OIXR01 (sample SAMN03283263) | human gut metagenome | biome: human-associated habitat; material: feces | host: Homo sapiens | place: USA | collected 2013
ACGGCAGAATTCTGGGCGGCTACATCCGCTATATGCTCGATGTGCAGCAGGTGCCGTATGAGATGGTGCGCTGGACACAAGACGAGACGTGGATCAAGGTCAAGAGCGAGGACTTCACCGCCCGCTATGAAATGGCTCCGCTCGACGAGCTGGTCGACGCCTACGAAGCGCAGTGGAACGGCGCGGCGAAAACGCTCGTCAGCCCGGAATGGTCGTGCGTGATCGAGGATCGCGACGAAGAAGACATGTACATCAAGGTCATCCGCAAGGAAGACTCGCGAATGCTGTAAAGGAGGAGGACAAAATATGCTGTTTAGAGAAGATAACGTCGCACGCGCAGACGCTGATGCTATACGTAAGGGTGTGGGATTTTACCGCTGGACACACGATATCGTAGAGATTACCGGCAAAGACGCACTGGAGGTTCTTCAAAAGATTTATATCAGCAACATTTCCAAAGTTGCTGTCGGACGTTCAAAATACACTGCATCGCTGGATGAAAACGGTGAAATCATTGACGATGTGATCGTCATGCACATGGCAGATGGTCTGTACTGGGTCTCCGACCTCTATGGACCACGTTTGCTACCGTGGATTGAGAAGCACAAAGGTACAGCTGATATTCAGACAAAAATCATCACCTATGACTGGGATATGTATGCCATACAGGGACCTGATAGTATCAATGCGATGAATGCCATGTTAGATAAACCGATTGACGAACTCAAACGGTTTGGCATCTGCGAGCGTAAGATTGGCGATATTCCTGTCTATATTCACCGTTCCGGCTTCACCGGTGAAAATGGCTATGAAATCTATTCTGCATTTGATAAGAGTGCAGAAATTCACAATTTAGCACTGAAAGCTGTCGAAGCTGTCGGAGGACGTGAACTTCAAACTCTTGAAGTCTATGTCCGATCTATCCCAATGGAAAAAGGCTTCGCGCTCAAACAGGACTTTAAGCACCTGAGTCCATATGAGTGTGGACTCGGATGGGCCGTTGCCGCTGATAAAGATTTCATTGGTAAAGAGGCAGCACTGGCGCGTAAAGAACATCCGAAATATCGTATGGTCGGTCTTGAATTTTCACGTGAATCAACAGAAGATATCTCCATCTGGGAGCGTGTATACTGGTACGGTGTGGAAGTCGGCCGCTGTGCACAGACAATCTACGGCTATACAGTCGACAAAAACATTGGTTTTGCCACCGTCCGCGCTGACATACCCGATGGTGCGGAGCTGACCGTTGGCTGCAATGATTCTCCGGCCATCGTGGTAAACAAAGTTTTCTGCTGAGAAAGGAGGACATTATGGGAAGATTAGATGGAAAAGTCTGTATCGTAACAGGTGCATCTGCAGGTATCGGCCGTGCCACAGCAGAACTGTTCTGCCGTGAAGGTGCCAAGGTCGTGGCGGTTGCTCGCCGCGAAGAGCGTCTTAGAGACCTGGCCGAAGAATGCAGCGAACTACCTGGCGAGATAATCTGGCATGCAGGTGATGTCGGTGATCCGGCAACTGCTGTAAACATGGTAAAAAAAGCAGTGAAGACATTCGGAAAACTGGATATCGCCGTAAACGATGCCGGTATCATGGATGACAACACCGCTATTGCGGACATGTCTGACACAATGCTTATGGAAACATTCCGCATCAACACATTTGGTCTCATGTATGGAATGCGTGAAGAATGCAGACAGTATCTTGCACAGGGCAACGGTGGCGTAATCGTCAACATCTGCTCCGTCGGCGCAACACACCAGACTTCCGGTGCTGCCTACTGTGCAAGCAAGGGTGCTGTGCTGGCAGCAACAAAAAACACAGCATTCATGTACATGGAAGAAGGCATCCGCTGTAATGCACTTTCACCCGGTGGTGTCGTAACTGACATTCCTCTGGTCATGCCTCCTTCCGACGAGTTCGGCTTTGGCCGAACCAGCATGCTGCTGAACTTCTCCGGTGAGCTTGCTATGCCGGAGGACTTGGCTGACGCAATCCTGTTTCTCGCAAGCGACCAGTCCCGCTATGTTAACGGTGAAGAACTTAAATGTGACGGCGGCTGGACATGTTTCTAAAAAATAAGGGAGGATATATATGAGTCTCACCGAGCGACACAACAACAGAAAATATCATCCGCATCAATGCAATTGGAACCGTCAATATGGTCAAAGGTGAGTTTTTCCGCGCTGGTCTGGCCTATGCCATGTCTAAAAAGTTTGTGATCTACTTCACACAGAAAAATGTTTCCAGATTTGAGTTCAAAAAAAGAAACAGTCTCCAAATTGGAGACTGCTTCTTTTTTGAAGATTATTCGATTGCCTGAAGCTCTTTTTCCAGTTCTTCCAGATGTGGTTTCAAAAATGCCGACTGCGGGAAAGATGCCAGTTTCCGTAAGGTCAGACCACCAACCAGTTTCATCTGTGGATTTTTTGAAGCGTCAGGGCTGTACTTATCCAGAACTGCTGACGCTTCCGGATTTTTCAGGATATCCTTTACTTTGCTGTCAAGTGAAAATGCCATAACACTTACCTCCTGCCGTATATTTTATGGTAATATTATACAAAATATCGGGCAGGAATCATAGCCTACAAAGTGCATGTTTTACAATCATCTTAATCCTTCACTCTAACGGTTATCCAGTTTTCCATATTTTTTCCAATCCAGTTTCCATTACATTTCACGCCTCCTCCGATTTCACATAACCAGACTGTTTTTCTTACTCTGTTTGTGATAAAATCACAGTAACTTCAGAAGCTTTCCCATTGTTTTCTTTTTACTGGAGGATTTTTCAATGCAGGAAATACATCATTTTTTTCACTCATTATTCAGTCCCACCCTTGATTTCCGTGTTCGGCTGTTTAATATCCTGGCTTTAGGAGGCACTGTGATCAGCCTGATCATGGCCTTTCTCAGTCTCGGAACCGGTTCCTTTGGAAATGTCCTGATCAACATTATGCTGGTCGCAGTCTCAGGAGGACTTTTTCTTTATTCCTATTACAGTGGGAAATATCAACGATGTTATCTAATCACCATTGTCATGATTTTCTGATTGTTTTTCCGGTGATGTTTTTTACCAGCGGCGGATATCATGGCGGTATGCCGGCCTTCTTCGTGTTTGCCATTATTTTTACCGTGCTGATGCTGGAAAAAAGACGGGCTCTGATCGTTTCTCTGCTGGAGATTGTCCTATATATAGGACTGTGTCTGGTCGCATACCATTTTCCGCACATTGTAACTCCTTTTGCCACGGAAGCAGACCGGTTGGCAGATATTCTTCTGGCATTTGTCTCTGTAAGTACTGTCTGCGGCATTGTTCTCTATTTTCATCTGAAGGAATACAACCAGCAGCAGCTCCTTCTGGAGGAACAGAATCTGCGACTGCGCTCCCTTGATAATGCCAAGTCCACCTTCCTGACCACCGTTGCCCATGAGATTAAAAATCCTCTGAGTTCCATTTCCCTCCACGCGCGGGACACCTCCGAGCTCCTTGAGGAAGAGCCTCTGGATTTCTCTCTTATGCAGGAAAATCTCCGCACCATTGAACAGTCGGTAATGCGGATTGACCGGATCGTGCTGGATCTGATGGATACGGTTTCCATTGAGCAGGGACGGCTTGCCCTTTCCCTTGTCCCATCAGATCTGTCCGGTCTTTTGTATTCTGCAAAAAAAGACTACTGCAGTCATCCAAGCTCAAAGAACAATCAGCTGGTCCTTACGACACAATCCGGACTCCCGGAAATCTCTGCTGATCCGGAACGGCTGATCCAGGTTGTCACCAATCTGATCTCCAATGCAGAGCGTCACACCCAAAACGGAACCATCACCATTTCTCTTACCGGCGAACCGGGCTGGCAGACCATCTGCGTCTCCGACACCGGAACCGGCATGTCAGAAGAAATGCGAAAAAACGCACTCAAGGGTTATGTTTCCGCTGATAAGGATTACTGGCGGCACGGCATAGGCCTCTATGTCTGTCATCAGATCATCACTGCCCATGGCGGCAAAATATGGCTGAAAAGTAAAGAAGGCGAGGGAACTCAGGTGTTCTTCTCACTTCCGGAGGAGGAATCATAAATGAATGAAAAGAAATCACTTATCCTTATGGTCGAGGATGAAGAACAGGTGCTGAATACCAACTGCCGGATGCTGCGGCGCCGTGGCTACGATGTCCGCACTGCACAGACAGCCGCCGAAGCCTATCATCAGCTTGAAGAACAGCTGCCGGATCTTCTTATCCTGGACATTATGCTTCCGGACGGAAACGGTCTGGATATCTGCCGCCGCTTCCGCGAAAAGACCATGAATCCGGTTCTTTTTCTCACCGGAAAAAGTGATATCCGGGATCGGGTAGAAGGACTTCAGCAGGGAGGCGACTATTATCTCACCAAACCTTATAATTTCGATGAATTTCTGGCCGTGATCCAGATGCTTCTGGAACGCCAGAAACGAATGGAAGAAAAAATAAAAGAAAAATTTCAGTCCTCCCGTCAGATCACCATCGGCAGCCTGCGGCTGGATCTTTCGGATGGCCATGCATATCTCAATAATGCCGACACAGGCCTTACCCGGACCGAATTCTCTCTGCTGCGTCTCCTTGCAGAAAACCAGGAGAAGATTTTTTCTGCAAAAGAGCTCTACGAAGCGGTATGGGGCAGCTGTGCAGGAACAGATACCAGCACGGTACGGCGGCATATCTTTAACCTCCGGACCAAGATCGGTGCCGAAGATACCGATGAGTATGACATTGTCTCGGTTTATGGGAAGGGATATCTTTTTACCTGCCGATAAGCCGGCCTTTTCACGATCGGATAACATATTTCCAGACCTGTACGCAGCTTTCCGTAAATGTCTCTTTTTCTTCACATTTCCGGATATCGGGATCTGTCTGTTACAATGTACTTAACAGACAGATCTTTTTTATTTGTAAAAATTTATGATCAAAGAATAGTAAGCAGCTAACTGCTGCGCAATTTATCAGGAGGTGCCTATGCATAAAAAAATCTTAGTTCTTTTAACAGGCGCGATCGCTCTTTCCATATCTGCAGTCCCGGTCCTCGCTTCTGACCCTCCAACCGATGACGGTCAGTACATCTGGCAGGATGAAAACGGAGATTACTGGTACCGCAATGGTTCCGAGGATGAATATATCGGGGAAGGTAATTATGCCCCTGACCCGGATTCCGGTGAACTGATGGAAGGCAACGATGCCGGCTGGACCGAACAGGACGGTTATTTTGAACCTCATTATTATTATGAGGATGGCAGTGTATGGCTGGAGGATGCTACCGGAACCACTTATATTGGCTCCAGAGATAACTATTATATTGATGACTACGGCAATCTTCAGGAATATTCCGCTTCAGAAGCTGATTCCTCCTCCGGAGATTCTTCAGAAAAATCGTATTCCGGAAACTCCTCCTCACAGAATTCTGATTCTTCATCCCCCAGTTCCTCTTCCGATACAGATGCAGAAGAATCCTCTGAATCAGAAAAGCGTGGCGAGCTTCATATGCGGGTTGGCTTTCCTGCCGATGATACAATCAGAGAATCCATGCCCGAAAAAGGAGGTTATTTCGAGCAACGTTCCGTAAATGAGGGAAAAAGTACTGCCTTTGTTTTAAAAGTAGCTAATTCTTCTCTGGAAGATTCTTCCCTTAATGGTTTTCTGGCAGAATACTATCCGGTAAAGGGTGAGATCATCACCCAAGAAGACCTTACCTTTGAATCTTATCCTGCTACGAAATATCAATATTTAACTGCTGTCAACGAAGAAGAACAAAATGTAGATGCTCTTGTATGCCAGACTGACGATTATACATTCGGACTTTTTGTCCTGACTCCGTCAGACACCTATGATAAGGCCGCCGAAAAGGAAGCCACAGAGCTGATCAAATCCATAGATTTCGTTTACGCAGAGCGTGTGGATATGGCCATGACGGATTACTTCCAGGTCCTCACTCCGGAGCGTTGGAAATATCTCTGCCATTATGAAACAACCGAAACCGAAAATGGTGGATATAAACTGACTTATTACAATGAGGATGTTCCTGTACTGACTCTGGAAGCCAGATATTACGATGGCGAAGACCAGCCTCTGGACAGTGTATGGCAGGGCTATCTCGGCCGTATCGAAACCGTCGACGGCAAAAAATACGATCTTCTGTCCACCATCAGCCAGTACTCCAAGGACGCCTCTGATGAATGGAAGGAAATGTATGACACTTATCTGGATGTCATAAACGGGATCCGTATAATGGACGGCTGTTCCCTGACCGAAGGAAGCCATGCCTGATCCCTTGTGATTCACAATATTTACATAAAAGAAGCTGCAGACTCTGTTTTTTCACTGTTCTGCAGCTTCTTTGTGTTATTGTGTCCAACTATATCTTCTGCTGTCTATCCTTCATAAATCTGATCAAAAATCCCTCCATCTGAGAAATGTGTTTCCTGTGCCTTTTTCCATCCGCCGAAATCATCAATGGTGACAAGATTGATGTCCAGGTCAAACACATCGGAGTATTCCTTCAGAATATCCTGGTTTGACGGACGGTAATAATTATCACCGGCGATCCGCTGTGCTTCATCGGAATAGAGATAATTCAGATATTCCTCTGCCACGTCTCTGGTGCCTCTTTTGTCTACGACTTTATCGACTACTGCTACAGATGGCTGTGCAAGGATGCTGATGCTTGGTGTTACGATCTCGTAGTCGTCCGGATAATCCTTTACGGAAAGATAGGCTTCATTTTCCCAGGCGATCAGTACATCACCCTGTCCGTTTTCCACGAAAGAGGTCGTTGCGCCTCTGGCTCCGGTGTCCAGGACAAGTACGTTTTTGTAAAGATCTCCGATGAATTCTTTAATTTTGTCCTCGTCTCCGTTATATTTATCTTTTGCATAGGCCCAGGCTGCCAGATAGTTCCATCTTGCTCCGCCGGAGGTTTTCGGATTTGGTGTGATCACACCTACGTCTTTCTTTACCAGATCGTCCCAGTCTTTGATATTCTTCGGATTTCCTTTTCTCACAAGAAATACAATAGTCGAAGTATAGGGAGCGCTGTCCTCCGGAAATTCGTCCACCCATCCGTCATCGATGAGTCCTGCATCCTGGATCGCATCCACATCATACTCCAGTGCCAGTGTTACCACATCTGCTTCCAGTCCGTTGGCAACCTCAAGTGCCTGCTTGCCGGAACCACCATGGGACTGTGTGATCTCCACATCCTGGCCTGTTTTTTCCTTCCAGTGTTCCTGGAAGCTCTTGTTGTACTGCTCGTAAAGCTCTCTGGTCGGATCATAAGATACATTGGTGATGCTGACACTGTCCGCCGCATAGGTGGTTACGCCTGTAAGGCTTCCAATTGTTGCTATTGCTGCAAGAGCTGCTACTGCTGATTTCCATCTTCTTTTCATAATACTTACCTCCTGTGTTTTGCCTCGTGTTTTGTTGTTGGGGCTATTATAAACATGAGTAAGTACCTATGAAAACTATTAGATTGGAAACCGTTTTCAGTAGTTTTCGAAATCAGGGATATTTTGGCGGATTTTACAGGTTTTTATGTCTGATTTTTAGCTGTTATCCATAGATTTCGCACTCTTTTTTGCATATTCTTCATCACCGTTGAAAGATTTTGTGAAAACGCAATCAACCTTGTGAATTCAGCTCTTCCAGGAGTTTTTTGCGGTAAGCTTCATCTTTGACAGCACGTTTGCGATCTTCTTTGGTCAGTTCTTCTCCATGCAGCTGCTTTTCTTTCATTCTGACAAAAACCTCATCTGCATTTTTCTCTTTAAGATAAACCGGGTTATATCCATTTTATCAGACCCGGACTGAAAAATCACTCTTGTTCTGACGACAAATTCTTCCAGCACTGTCCTCTGTTTGACAAAAATCATTCTGCATTCATTCTTCCGAAACAGTTATCCACACTCACCCTGAAAAATCGCTCTTTCGGACGGATGGTTTTCCACATATTCCACAGAAGTTATCCTCGGTAGTCTATACGATCCGATTTCGCCGCCTTCATCTCACAGATAAATATAATCATTCATCACCGGCTGCAGGCCGTGGTCTTTCAGGGCGTTGAAAACTTCGTCCACAGACCTTCCGTCGGAAATCTCAAACTGATCATCACCCTTATCCTCAATATCATCCACATGGCTTCCGATTCCGGTGCTGACACCTGCAGAGATCTTGGTTGCTGCGATATTCACCAGATTGTCACGGACACGCTCACACTCTCTGGTGGATACAGTAATACTTGCAAACGGCATAAACAGACGATATGCACAGACTACCTGCAAAAGCTGCGGTTCGTGTACATCCTTCGGGTTGATCCTGTCGTTGTTGATGATCGGACGAAGTCTCGGGCAGGAAAAAGCGATCTCTGCGTGTGGATATTTTCTCTGCAGAAGATATGCATGATATCCCGTTGCAAAAGCATCCTTGCGGAAATCATCCAGTCCCAGAAGTGCCGCAAAACCAACACCTCGCATGCCGCCTTTTAACGCACGCTCCTGTGTATTTAACCTGTATGGAAAAATCCTCTTGTGGCCTGCCAGATGCAGAGTTTCGTATTTATCAGAATTATATGTCTCCTGGAAAACTGTCACATAATCTGCGCCACATTTGTGAAGATATGCGTACTCATCAGAGTTCATCGGATACACCTCAAGACCGACTACCTTGAAATATTTCCGGGCGATCTCACAGGCCTTTCCGATATATTCCACATTAGATTTCGTTTTGCTCTCTCCGGTAAGGATCAAAATCTCCTGGAGTCCGGTTTCTGCAATGGCTGCCATCTCTTTCTCGATCTCATCTGCATTCAGCTGTGCGCGGCGGATCTTGTTGTGGCAGTTAAATCCACAGTAAATACAGTAGTTCTCACAGTAGTTTGCAATGTAGATTGGTGTAAACATGCAGATACTGTTTCCAAAATGTTTCCTTGTTTCGATCCGTGCAGCCTGTGCGATTTCTTCCAGAAGAGGCAGCGCTGCCGGTGAAAGCAGTGCTTTAAAATCCTCCGGTGTGCGGTTGTCATGAGCAAGCGCTCTCCGTACATCCGCTTCTGTGTACTTATCATAATCATATGCGTTCATTGTGGAAATAACCTGATCCATTACATCAGATTCTTCCAGTTGTTCCATATCCGGAAGGTACTTCATGTGATCGATACGGTTCTTTTTCATATCTTCCAGAATTTCTTCATTTACGATACTTTCATTAAAATGGCCGTCCTGCTGACTGGCCTGTACTGTCTCTGCCATTACTCTTATGTCGCTCCTCTCATATATTGCAGCAATACTCTGGTCCTCACTGCTGCATATCTGTAAACTCAATTTTGATTGAAACCAGACAATACCTGTGTTTCACTACACAGGCAGCGCCTGTCCCCCGCTTAGTGTTCTGCGTTCAATCATTCATTTATCAATTTTACTCATGAAGAAATCCGGTCAGTGGTGAAGATGCACTTGCACCTCTCTCCAGAGTTCTTCCCATACCGGAAAGATATGCACTTCTTCCTGCCTCAATAGCTTTCTTAAAGGCTTCCGCCATAACACGGACGTCTCCTGCAGTTGCAATGGCTGTATTTGCCATAACTGCTGCAGCACCCATTTCCATAGCCTCACATGCCTGTGACGGGCGGCCGATTCCTGCGTCCACGATGATCGGAAGGTCGATCTCGTCGATAAGGATCTGGATGAATTCTTTTGTACAGATTCCTTTGTTGGAACCGATCGGAGAGCCAAGTGGCATTACACAGGCAGCTCCTGCATTCACCAGATCTCTGGCTGCATTCAGATCCGGATACATGTATGGCATAACTACAAAGCCCTCTTTTGCAAGGATCTCTGTTGCCTTGATGGTCTCATAGTTATCCGGAAGAAGATATTTGGAATCATGGATAACTTCGATCTTTACAAAATCTCCAC
>OIXR01002568.1_pt1 | contig 9930 bp, 7 predicted proteins | sample 1587831 | NCBI WGS metagenome assembly OIXR01 (sample SAMN03283263) | human gut metagenome | biome: human-associated habitat; material: feces | host: Homo sapiens | place: USA | collected 2013
GCTGTTTCAATCATAACAGCATCCTCGTAATCAGATACATTCGATGAAATTGCCTGTCTGCAGTCCAGTCCAGCTGTGTCTAAAATATCAAACAGTACAAAGAGACGGCTTAAAATATTTCGAGTTTCTGCATCACTGTGTGTTTGACGATGCGTCAAATAGTAGATATCTGTGACAGATTTTGCACTGATCCAACCATCAAAAAGACGATTGGCAGAAAGCAGAAAAATAGTCTGTGCATTTTCGCAAAAAGGTTCTCTTTTTTGAAGCGCATCAATGATCACACAAGTATCTAACAACGCTCTCATATCTGATCCAACCTCTCTTTTTGTGCTTCCTCTAACGTGCAGCCGGACGGAACAGAACCGAATAACGATTTGGCAATATCAACACGATCTTGATTGGGATTGGTTAGTTTTGCAATGATCTTTCCATTTTTGGAAATGAAAATATCTTCCGTTGCAGCGAGCATCAAGTACTTACCAAGGTTTGTTTTGAATTCAGTTGCAGTAATTGACATAAACAAGCCCCCTTTTCTTTTTACTAGTTTTATTATATCACAATCGAACGATTTTGTCAAGCATTTCGTTCGATTTCGGAGGTGAAATTTATGGCAAACCGCATCAAAGGCATCACCGTAGAAATCGGCGGCGATACCACCAAGCTATCCAAAGCCCTGGAAGGTGTCAATCGGGACATCAAGGGGACACAGACACAGCTGAAAGATGTGCAGAAACTGCTGAAACTTGACCCCACCAACACCGAACTCTTGTCCCAGAAGCACAAGCTGCTGGCAGATGCGGTGTCTGCCACCAAAGAAAAGCTGGAAGTACTGAAAACTGCGGCAGAACAGGCAAACACTGCTCTTGCAAATGGTGAAATTTCACAGCAGCAGTATGATGCTTTGCAGCGTGAGATCATCGAAACCGAAAACGAACTGAAACGCCTGACCACAGAAGCAAACAATTCTCACACCGCCTTGGAAAAGATGGGTGTTCTGGGTGAAACGCTGCAGTCCGCCGGGGACAAAATTTCCGGTGTGGGACAAAAGCTGCTGCCAGTCACAGCTGGTGTCACGGCTCTGGGAACCATTGCCGTGAAAACTGGTGCGGATTTCGATTCCGCTATGTCAAAGGTGGCAGCGGTGTCCGGTGCGACCGGTTCAGAGATGGATGCTCTCCGGGAAAAGGCTCGTGAAATGGGCAGCAAAACAAAATTCTCTGCAAGTGAGGCTGCGGAAGCCATGAACTATATGGCGATGGCAGGATGGAAAACCAACGATATGCTCAGCGGTATCGAAGGCATTATGAATCTTGCCGCCGCTTCCGGTGAGGACTTGGCATCTACTTCGGACATTGTCACGGATGCTCTGACCGCTTTCGGTTTGTCTGCCTCGGACAGCGGACACTTTGCGGACATTCTGGCGGCTGCCTCAAGCAATGCCAATACCAACGTCAGCATGATGGGTGAAACTTTCAAGTATGCTGCTCTGGTGCTGGGTTCTTTGGGATACTCTGCTGAAGACTCTGCCATTGCCATTGGGCTGATGGCAAACGCCGGTATCAAATCCTCACAGGCTGGTACCGCACTGCGTTCTGCCATCACCAATCTGGCAAAGCCGACCGATACGGTAGCATCTGCCATGGAACAGTACGGCATTTCTCTGACAGATAGTTCCGGCAAGATGTATTCTCTGCGGGAACTCATGGAACAACTCCGACAGAAATTGGGCGGACTTTCTGAGGCAGAACAGGCACAGGCAGCTGCCTCGCTGTTTGGCAAAGAGGCCATGTCCGGTATGCTGGCGATCATCAACGGTTCCCCGGCGGATTTTGAAAAACTGTCCAATGCCATTGACACCTGTTCGGATACAGTAGACGGCTACAATGGTACGACCGAAAAAATGGCAGCGGTCATGCAAGACAATCTTGCCGGACAAGTGACCATCTTGAAGTCTCAGCTGGAAGAACTGGCAATCAGTTTTAGTGATATTCTGATGCCTACCATTCGCTCCATTGTTTCCCGTATTCAGGAACTGGTGGACAAGCTGAACCAATTAGACCCACGGACAAAAGAAACCATTGCGAAAATTGCACTGGTGGCTGCTGCTCTGGGTCCGATGCTGATAGTATTGGGAAAGACCATTTCCAGCGTGGGAACAGTCTTTTCCGCAGTGTCCAAACTGCCTGCCCTTTTTTCTGCTGTGCAAGGTGGCATCGGAGCTATTACCGGGGCGTTGGGCGTGTCACTGGGTCCGCTGCTCGCCATTATCGCAGCTGTTGCCGCTTTGGTGGCTGCCTTTGTGCATTTCTGGAAAACCAATGACGAATTCAAGAGCAACATCATCGCCATCTGGGAGCAGATCAAAAGCACCTTTACCGGATTGACACAGGGCATCACTGACCGGTTAAACGCTCTGGGATTCGACTTTGAGAGTTTCACCGATGTGCTGAAAGCAGCGTGGGACGGGCTGTGCAATCTGCTGGCTCCCATTTTTGAAGGCGTTTTTCAGAATATCTCCAACATCTTTTCAGAGTTTACTGGCGTTCTTCTGGGGCTGCTGGATGTTCTGATTGGTCTGTTCACTGGTGACTGGGAACAGTGCTGGAATGGCATCAAGGGTATTTTTACGTCTATCTGGAATTTCATTGTCAACACGTTCCGCAATATCATGAATACTCTGAAAGGTATTGCGGATGTGGTGCTGGGGTGGTTCGGAACAAGCTGGAACGAAGTCTGGACTTCCATCAAAACATTTTTCGTAGATACATGGAACAGCATTGCTTCCTTCTTCACGGGAATTGTTACCGGAATCCGGGACTTTTTCGTCAACACCTGGACATCCATTTCCAATACATTCACCGCTATTGTCACTGCCATTCAGACGGTGGCAACGACTGTATTTACAGCAATTCGGGACTTCTTCACCACCATTTTTACGGCAATCTACAACTTTTTCAGCACGATTTTCAATTCCATTTACAACGTGGTTTCTACGGTTTTTCAGGCAATTTATAACGTCATTACGACCGTTTGGAATGCCATTTACACCACCTTAGAACCGCTGATCACGGCATTTGGCTATCTGTTTCAGACGATTTTTGAAGCCATCCAAATCATTGTGGGCAGAGTGATGGACTGGATTTCGGAGAAGATCAGTGCCATTTGGAATGCGATCGTGGCGTTTTTAACGCCCATTCTAGAGGGCATCCAAACGACCTTTGAAACCATCTGGAACGCCATTTCTACTACGATTTCCACGGTCTTGACGGCAATTCAAGATGTGGTGACTACGGTTTGGAATGCGGTATCTGGTTTCATTTCTTCTGTTTTGTCTGCGATCTGGAGTGTGGTTTTTTCCATCTGGAACAGCATCTCCGGCACGATCTCCAGTGTGATGAATGCCATTTTTTCTGTGGTATCCTCCATCTGGAATCAGATTTCTTCTGCGGTTTCCAATGTTCTGAACGCCATCCGGTCGGTGGTATCTAACATCTGGAACAGCATCAAGAGTACCATTTCCAACGTGATGCAGAGCATTTCTTCTACGGTGTCCAGCATCTGGGACAACATTCGTTCTGCAGTTTCCGACAAAATCAGCGGCATCAAATCCACTATTCAGAATGGATTCGATGCCGCTGTGGGATATATCAAGGGATTGGCTTCGGATGCCTGGAACTGGGGACGGGACATCATTCAGGGAATCATTGACGGCATTCAGAGTGCCATCGGCTGGCTGGCGGACTGCGTCACCAATGTTGCCGATACCATTCGGGATTTCCTGCACTTCTCCGTCCCGGACAAAGGACCGCTAACAGACTATGAGAGCTGGATGCCGGACTTTATGAAAGGGCTGGCAGACGGCATCGACAAGAGCAAGAAGTATGTGGAGAAAGCCGTAGGCGGTGTAGCAAAAGCCATGCAGCTGACTATGGATTCCGACCTGAACTACAGCTTGCATGGGATTTCCGGAGCAATGCTGCCCGATAGTTCCGGTGGGACGGTGAACAATTATTACAATACCGATAACCGAAAAACGGTGAATCAGACCAATCAATCGCCGAAGGCACTGTCACGGTTGGAGATTTATCGGTTGACACGGAATGCGTTGAATGTGTAGAGTGGTAAACTGGAATTTATCGAATGATTCGCTTTGACAAAAAATACTTGCATAATTTAGAATTTTTATCTTCTCGAATGAATTCAACGATATATCCAAGTTTCTTATAGAATTCCGGTGCTTGAAATCCAAATGTCGTGAGTGTAATTTTATCATATCCTGCATTTTGAAATGTTTCCTCAACTGCTGAAACAAGTTTACTTCCATATCCACATTTTCTGTGAGCTTTATGTATAATCAAATCACCTATATGCACCTCATTATAATATGCACGACCTGTAATAACACCCACTATCTCACCATCATCGCTTTCCGCAATAAAACAGAATTCATTATAATTCAAATCAACATTATTCTGTTCAGCATAGGATAAGAATTCTCCATTGATAAAGTTGCCTATTCTGTTATCTTCTTCAATCATACGTTTTATATTCATCTTTAACAACCTCGTCTCTAAATTAAATATCATAATTCGTCACACAAATTCCGATTTACAGGGCTAATGCTCCTATCATTTTTATCTATTATACCACACCCCACCAGAAAAAACAAGGAGGTATCCCATGTATTTCACCCTCATTCTCGAAAACGAAACCGGCGAACAAGTGAATCTGTCCGCCACCGCCAACCAATACATGACCTCCAAAATCGAAGGTCTGAATCCGCCTGCCGGAACGATTTCTACTTCTTCCTATGCAGGCATGAACGGCAGCTATCTGAATAACGCCTTCATCGAAAAGCGAAACGTAGTCATTTCCTTTGCCATGCGTGGCATCGGCATCGAGAAACGGCGGCATCAGCTGTATCATGTGGTCAAACCGTCCCGGTACATCAAGATCTGGTACAAGACAGCAAGTATCGATGTGTATGCAGAAGGGTATGTAGAAACCTGTGAAGTGGAACATTTCGAGCAGCAGATCAGCGGGCAAATCTCCATTCTCTGTCCGGACATTTACTGGTACAGTCGGGATATTTTCTATGCCTATTACAGCGGCATCACCGGAGCATTTCATTTTCCCTTTCCGGAGAGCGATGCTCCGTTTCCTTTGGGCGTGTATTCCAACAGTGATGCCTTATCCATTACCAATGACGGAGATGAAACCGGATTCACACTGCGAATTGAGGCACTGCCCAGCGACATTCCGCAGGAAGTGGTGGCAGTGACACCGACCATCTACAACGAAAATGGCGAATATCTGCAAATCAAAGGTGATATTCTGACCGGCGATGTCATTACGGTTACCACGAAAACCGGAAACAAGACCGTTACGCTGACACGCAATGGTGTGGACAGCAACATCCTGAACCGGCTGGTTTCCGGTTCCACTTGGCTGACCTTGAAAGAAGGCACGAATATCTTTCGGGTCGAGGCAGTTCGTGGTGTGAAAAAGCTGCGTGTGACATTGATGCACCGCAATTCCTATCTGGGGGTGTGAGAAATGCAGTTGGAAATTTACAACCTTATCGCAGAAGAAAACCGCATTTCCATTTCTTTGGAAGCCATCTGCGACAGTTATTCTTCTCTCCTGTGGGACATTGAGTTCTACCAGTGCGGCTGCTTTGAGGTGTATATCGCTGCTAGTCCGCAGAATGTATCCATCTTTCAGCGTGGCAGAATTGTGGCGAGGAGTGATGATGCACAGCACTTCGGCATCATTGAGTCCCTGCAATTGGAAACCGATGCCGAGAAAGGCGATTATCTGACAGTCACCGGACGGTTTATTGCCTGTCTGCTGGAACGAAGAATCATCTATCCCACCATCACCGCAAACGGCAGCTATGAGGACATCGTCCGCAAGGTGCTGTCCCGCAATGTCATCTCCGCCGGAATCCGCAATCTGCCCGGCTTTTCCATGGGAACAGTATCCGGTGACTGCTGGCAGAACACCGCACGAATGCAGGTCAGCTATGACAACATCTTAGAATGGCTGTACAGCCTTTGTGAAACCATCGGCGGTTCGGCAAATGTGCGGCTGGATGGAAATGCACTGAAATGCGACCTGTTTTCCGGAACAGACCGCAGTTTGTTGCAGGATGAAAATCCCCACATCGTATTCTCCGATGCGTACAACAATCTGCTGTCGTTCTCCTATGCGGCGGATGATGCGGTGCAGAAAAACTTCGCCTATGTGCTGGGCTGCGGCGAAGGAAATGCCAGAAAGCGAACCACCTTCTGTTCCGGTGCAGAGCCGACCTATCTTGACCGCTATGAGGTGTATGTGGATGAGCGAAACACGGCACAGGAAGAAGATGTGACCGATGCGGAATATTTAGAAATTTTGAAAAGCAGCGGTGCAGAACATCTGGTACAGCCGAAAACGGCATTGGAATCCGCTATCGCTGCTTTTTCGACCCAGTATCAGTACAACAAGGACTATTTTGTGGGCGACTATGTGACTGTGGAACAGAGAAGATTCGGCTTGATTCAACCTCGAATCCAGCTGATCGGCATGGTGGAGAGTTTCGACCAGAACGGCAGAAGTCTGACACCGACTTTCAAAGAAACGGAGTGATATTCATATGTCTTTTTCCTATGGATTTTTTAACGCACAAAACCTTGACCGGGTGTATACCGCAGAGGATTTCACGGCATATCTGTCCAGCCTGATTTGCAATGGAATTCTGGATACTTACCGGCAGTGTTTTGCACCAACGGTCAAAAATTTATCCGTTACATTCGGCACGGGCAAGGCGTGGATCGATGGACACTACTTTATCAGTGATACCCTGCATACCATCGACCTTTCTTCCTATGTAGATGAATCTCTGAATCGTTATGTGGCGATCGGAATCTACTGTGATCGTTCCACTCGAACCTGTGGCATTCGGATTCTCCCCGGAACAGCTGCTAACGACCCTGTTATTCCCACCTTTACCAACAACAATGTGACGACTTATCTGACTTTAGCAGTTGTAAGACTTCGTGCCGGAACGACAAGCATTCTGGATTCCGATCTGACAGACTGCCGTGCGGACGAGAGCAAATGCGGTTACTGCAAGTGTATTCTTGGTAAGTGCAGAGTGACGGAAATGCTTGCCGAAATGGCAAAGACAAATGCCACACTGGACGAACTGCAAAAGCGGCTGGATGCGATGAACAGTCAGATTTCCGAACTGCAGACCAAGGTGGATGACTTAATCGGCGGTGATATTCTAAAAAGCGGACAATGCGGAGAAAACGTCTACTATATCCTTTATGCAAACGGGAAATTGCTTTTGCGTGGAACGGGTGCAACCTACGACTATACTTCTCATGATTCTGTGTTCTATCAAAACAACCAGATCAAGGAGATCGTGCTTAGCAATGGCATTACCGGCTTGGGCGATCGTCTGTTCTATCATTGTGCCAATGCGAAAACGGTATCTCTGCCGGCTACACTGACCAGCATTGGGGATTCTGCTTTTGCACAGGAAGATGCCATAAGCAATTACACCGCTGGGCTGACTTCCGTTACGATTCCGCAGGCGGTTACTGCGATCCAGTCATACGCCTTTTATCACACCGCCATTGCAGAAGTCACTGTGCCTGCCAGCGTGAAAACGTGGGGAAAGTATGCTTTTAGCGGCTGTGCAAAGCTGAAGACTGCTCGTGTTGCGTGTGATTCCATTGGTGCTTTTGCGTTTACAAGATGTACAGCATTGTCTAGCCTTACCATTTCTGCGAATTGCAGAACCTTTGGGGAAAATATGCTGACATACTGTGAAAGTCTAACAGCCATCACATATGAAGGAACGATCGCTCAGTGGAACGCCATCACCAAACCAGTCAACTGGATGTCTTCCGGAGAACATTCCTACAACAATTATCTGAAAAAGATCCAGTGTGTAGATGGCTATCTGGAATATGATACGGAAACCCATACATGGAATGAGGTGAAAAACGGATGATGAAATTTTTAGTGAAACAGCAAAAAATCGAAGTGCTGGAACGAGAGGTTCTTGCTTCTGACCAGATTGCATTTGTTTTGGTGAAGTTCGTGTTCGATGGGGCTTGGAAAACGCTGCACAAGGTGGTGCAGTTCACGCAGTGCGAACAAACATACAACTTGGTACTTGGCACAGAGGGAACGACTTGCTTGCTGCCTGCCGAACTGCATCCCGGTACAGTGAAGATGAGTTTGTTTGGCTACGATGCAGAAAGCGATACTACACTGCGTGCGACAACGGTACCGGTAACTCTTCACATTCGACCGTCTGGTTTTATTGCAGATGGGGATACGTCAATTCCGCCGACGCCGGATCTGTATACGCAGCTTTTGAAAAAGCTCTCAGAGATGCAAACCGGAGCAAACGGAAAAGACGGTCGTTCTGCTTATGAGATTGCCATAGAAAATGGTTTTGTGGGAACAGTTGCAGAATGGCTGGAAAGTTTGAAAGGCAGGAACGGTATTGATGGCAAGGACGGACTACCGGGAAAGGACGGAAAAGATGGTGCAGATGGTTTGCCCGGGAAGGATGGTACAAATGGGAAAGATGGCTTACCGGGGAAAGATGGGCGTGACGGAAAGGACGGCGTTTCTCCGGATTTGACAAATTATCCGGATACCGATGCTGTAAAAGCACTGGTTCAGGACGCTGTTCAGCCACTTTTACAGCAGGCACACATTCATAAAAATCTGAATGTTTTAGATGATTTGACGGCAAATGAACTTTCCTTGCTGCGTGCTCTTCAGGAATTCGAGGATGATACAACTTACAATATCCAAACATTCCGGGAAGCCATTGCAGCATTGAATGAAAAGGCACATACCCACGAAAATCAATCCGCATTGGATCAGATCACTGCCGCTAAAATCGCACAATGGGATGGTTTTGGCACACAAATCAATGGGCTTAGTACAAAGGTTACAGTCTATTCGGAAAAGACAGAACGCACTTTGGAAAGCCTGCAAAAGCAAATCGATAACCTGACAAGCGGCAGAAATTACACCATTCTGTTTCAGTCCGGACAGAATGCCGTTTCGACCTATGCACCGGACATCAGCATGATTCTGGACGGCGGATATCAGACAATGACAGATTTTCTGGCTGCCTATCCGCAGTTTTGCAGTGCAGCAAATGATTTTGTGCTGTCCTATTCGCAGGAGTGTTTCAACTGGGATAAGTCGGTCTTGACCGTTTGTGCAAAGCCTCTGTCTCTGACGAAAAATGCGGAAATCGTAATGTCCTATCAGTCTGGTTCCAGCGAAGCCGGAAGTTTGTATCTGGTACCGAAACCGCAGAAGATCGACATTCCCATTGGTGTGTATGTAAACACAGAGATTGATGCAAATCGTGCGGTTTCTCTGGATTTCCAATGGCTGCAGTCGGATACCTTTATCACCACCATCACAGAATGCACTGGCATTTCTGACGGCGAATATTACCTTGCCTGGGTGGGCAGAAGCAACAATTCTCATCCGAAAATCCGATTCCTGAAAGTACTGGAGGGTTGAAAATGAAAGATACCATTTGTGTAGCTGTCGGCTTGGCCGGCGGCTTTTTTACTGCCATTTTTGGCGGCTGGGACTCTGCTCTGGTGACACTAGTCGTCTTTATGGCAATCGACTTTTTCACCGGCATCATCACCGCCATGATGAAAAAATCGAAACACACGGAAAGCGGCGGACTTTCTTCCAAAGCCGGCTGGTTTGGTCTGGCGAAAAAAGTCTGCACTTTAATGCTGATCGTCGTTGCAGTTCGGATGGATATTCTGCTCAGCACGACTTACATTCGAGATGCTGTCTGCATCAGTTTTTGTTTGAACGAACTGTTATCCATCATTGAAAATACAAGCTTAATGGGTATCCCCTACCCGCCTGCAATCAAAA
>OIXR01002577.1_pt1 | contig 9880 bp, 9 predicted proteins | sample 1587831 | NCBI WGS metagenome assembly OIXR01 (sample SAMN03283263) | human gut metagenome | biome: human-associated habitat; material: feces | host: Homo sapiens | place: USA | collected 2013
ATCTGGCAGGCACGGAATTTTGGTGCTCCGGAAAGTGTTCCTGCCGGAAGGATGGCATCCACTGCATCCACCGCATCCCTGTCATCCCGGATCTGGCCGGTAACTGTGGAACCAATATGCATCACATGAGAAAAACGCTCGATGCACATATATTTTTCTACGTTCACGGTACCGATCTTACTGATCTTTCCGATATCATTTCGACCAAGATCCACCAGCATATTATGCTCGGCACGTTCCTTCTCATCAGCCAGGAGTCCTTTTTCCAGCGCCAGGTCCTCTTCTTTTGTCTTGCCTCTTGGTCTTGTTCCTGCAAGCGGGAAGGTACTTAATTCTGTTCCTGCAAGCCTGGCAAGTGTTTCCGGGGAGGCTCCTGCAATCTCAATATCATCACTGGAAAAATAAAACATATACGGCGAAGGATTGGTAGCCCTGAGAACACGGTATGTATTAAACAGACTTCCCTCTGCTTTCGCTCGCATCGGATTGGAGAGCACCACCTGGAAAATATCTCCTTCGTGGATGTAATGCTTCGCTTTCTCAACCATCTCACAGTATTTTGCTTTCGGGAACTGCGGCTCAATGGAAGATTTCAGTTTCAAAGACGGAAATTCCTTCTGTTTTCCGTTTCGGATCAGATCTGTCATCTCTTCTAATTTTGCTTCCGCCTTCTGATAGAAATTTTCCGGATCATCCGTCATCACACCGGTGATCAGAAGCACCTTCTGTCTGTAATGGTCAAAGGCGATCACCTGGTCAAAAAGCATCAGATCCATGTCCCGGAAATCCTGTACTGTCTCGTCGGTAAGCTCCAGCTTCGGCTCGCTGTACTTAATATAATCGTAGGAAAAATATCCTACCAGACCTCCGGTAAAGGTCGGCATATTTTCCAGCACTGGGCTTTTGTATTCTTTCAGGATCTCCCGAATAGCATCTCCCGGATGCTTCACCTGCTGTACGGTTTTTTCTTCAGTTCCGTCCTCATGGATCCTGCGGATCTGAAGCTTTCCGTCTGTACAGGTGATCTCCATGGATGGCTCATATCCCAGGAAGGAATAGCGTCCCCATACCTCTGTCTGGCTGGCACTTTCCAGAAGATAGCAATGTCTGCTGGCTGTGCGTAAGGTCCTCATGACTTCTACGGGTGTATAGCGGTCGGAATACAGCTCTCTGCATACAGGGATTCGCCGGTATTCGCCTGACTGTGCGAGTTCTTTGATTTTTTCTAATGTTGGATACATATACAGGTCCTCCTGAGTTTTTCATTCCTTACCGGAGGACGGGACATTCGTGATCTGCATTCGCTGCTTGCTCATGAAATCAAAGAAAAGCCCGTCTCCGACAGAATCTGGTTCTGTCAGGGACGAGCTCTAAATTCAAAATCACCCGCGGTGCCACCCTGATTCACGGTCTGACCCGTGCACTTGGCGGAATACCTTCATATTCCCGGCAACTGACGTATGCCCTCACGTCACAGAATACTTGATACCCGAAAATATCTTTCCCTGTGCCCTCTGCGGTCCATTTGATAAACTGCCTCTCGACCCGGCTCTCACCCTCCCGGACTCTCTGTGCGCGCATGAATATCTTTATCTCCGCTTCAACGGTTTAGTGGTTTAGTGGTTTACTTAATTAAACTTTTTCTATAAAATAGCACAGCTTTTCTGATATGTCAATACAAATGTTGAAAAAAATATCATTTTGTTCTATAATTGTATGAAAGTAATTGTTATAAATATTACATAAGAAAGGAGTTTCACCAGAAAAACACTATGGCTGAAAGAAATACAAACACCTGGCTGGATACCCCCGATCCACAGGTTTTTATCAAAAATTCCGCAAAATTTAATGATCTGATGATGATGTATCGATGTACGGTCCGTGAGGTACGCACCAAGCTGGAAGTCCTCAACGATGAATTTTCATTGGAATATAAACGTAACCCGATCTCCTTCATCAAAACAAGGATCAAAAAGCCGGAAAGCATTTACAAAAAGCTCAAAAAGCTCGGCTATGAATTTACTGCGGAGAATATTCAGAATCAGCTGAATGACGTGGCAGGCATCCGTGTTGTCTGTGCCTTTATCGATGATATCTACACTATTGCAGACCTGATCACCAGGCAGGATGACATTACCGTCATCCAGGTAAAGGACTATATCAAAAATCCAAAGCCAAACGGCTACCGCAGTTATCACATGATCGTGGAAATCCCCGTATTCTTCTCCAAGGGAAAAACTCCCATGCGTGCAGAGATCCAGATCCGTACCAACGGTATGGATTTCTGGGCAACTCTGGAGCATCAGCTGCGTTACAAGCAGAATATCGAAGAAATGGACGGTTATGAGGATGTCAGCAATGAACTGCTGAACTGCGCCCGCACTGTGATCGATATGGATAACGAAATGCAGCGGATCAAAAACAAGATCGGACAATTCCATGATATTTAAAAAAACAGTTGAGGCTGTTACAGCCTCAACTGTTCTTTCTCACTGTTTTTCACCCGGAACGCCCGCGGTGTCATGTGATAATGTTCCTTGAATACCCGATGAAAATAACTGTTATTTTCATCGCCTACAGCCGCAATGATGTCACTGACAGGCAGATCAGTTTCACACATCAGCTCTACAGCCTTGTTCAGACGTTTTCTCTGAAGAAGTTCCTTGAAATTAAACCCTGTGCTTTTCTTGATCATCTTACTGAGGACATGCATGGGAAGATGCAGACGACCACAAAGCTCCGTCAGCGTAGCAGTCCGGTATTTCTGTTCAATATAATCCAGTGTTGTCATAGAGATCATATTTTCGTACTGATTGGGCAGACGCATCTCCACATTGAGAATATTGTTCTTCTGATTTCCGATGACGGTGTTGGGATTTCGCCGGAAATCCTGTCAACTATCCTTTCCGGAAAGGGAAAAAGCCAGTCCGGCGGCACCAATATCGCAGTTTATAATACACACCGGAGACTCCAAATTCTCTATGGAAATAATTACGGACTCACTTATTCCAGCAAGCCTGGAGAAGGGACAGATGTTGAGATCCGCTTCCCTGCACATCGCGAAAAGTAACTTATGTTCCACAAAAATCTTTATTCAGAAATGAGGTATGACACTATATGAATACACAGCCAGAAGCTCTTTTATATAATTTTAACGACCCGGAACGGCTTCGTCAGATCCGCCGCTATCTGAATCGTCAGAAGGTTAAGACACGGATCGTCACTGCGCCGGAATTTCTTCATCCGCTAGGATATCTTTTTGAGATTCCGGGATTTCATCCCTCATCCCAGTTTAATCTGGGAAACAATTTCAGTGATGAGATGATCGTGCTGAAGGATTTTTCCAGTGCACAGATGGATAGTTTTCTTGCTTTTTTCCGTGAAAACCAGCTCCCGCCTGTTGCACTGAAGGCCATGCTCACACCGGTAACTCAGCACTGGTCTTCCATCCAGCTGCACGATGAGCTTTCCAGGGAGCACACACTTATGCATAAAAAATAACTGCAAAACCAAAATCTGCCGAATCTGCCTGCTGCATTTCCGGCAGATCTTTTTTATCTTATTTTTCCCACGGAAAAAGGAGACCGCTCCGCGCAGTCTCCTTTTTTGAATATGTTTTAGGTTGAATACATAAGAAAGAATTTATCTTGTCACGATATCTACCGGTACGTTAAAGATTTTTGCAACCTTCAGGATCGTATCGATGTGTCTTCCTGTAGCAGCTGCCATATGATGTGTCGGGCCAGCCTCGCTCCAGCGGTTAACGAACTCTCTTGCTCCGCATGTGAAGCGTGTTCTCATGTTTGTATCACCGAAGGAAAGGATCGGTCCCTCCTCGTTTACGCCCTCAGCTACAACGAATTTGAAGTTTCCGTCTTTATCCTGAGTGATCGCAAGGTAGATCACCGGACCTGTGTACGGATAGAACTGCGTCAGATATCCGCCGCCTGTTTTGCCATGGCAACCTTCATGTCACCCTCTACCGCACATGCAGTACCCTGTTTGATCAGCATGGAGAATGCCGGGATCAGCATACTGTCAAGGACACCTGCTTTACCCTGTGCAAATCCGTCATAATGAGAAGCGATCATTCCAAGATGCTCGTCTTTTACCCATTTCTCAAAATTGTGTTAACTAACATAATAAGACCTCAAATTATTTATGCTTTGTATACTTTGATACCGAAGGACTCATGGATGGTTGTACGAGCCTCCTCGATCGTTTTAAACTCCTCGGCCTTCAGCATCTGTGCTGTGATATTACCGATTGCAGTAGCCTCACCAGGGCCTGCATGGATTTCTTTCTTTGTAGCTTTTGCAGTCAGCTCATTTAAGTATCCTGCATTGGAACCACCGCCTACGATATGGATACGGCTGTAGGTTCTTCCTGTCATCTCCTCGATTTCTTTTGCGATCTTAGCGTAACAATCTGCAAGGCTTGTATAGATAACGGTTGCAATCTCGCCAAGAGTTTCCGGAACCTGCTGTCCTGTTCTGCGGCAGTAGTCCTGAACCTCTTTTGTCATGTTCTCAGGAGAAAGGAAGCACTCATCGTTTGCGTTTACTCTTGACGGGAAGTCTTTTGCCTCCTCAGCCATCTCGCAGATCTGTGCAAAGCTGTACGCATCATCAAACTCATGACGTACAGACTGGATCATCCAGAGACCCATGATGTTCTTCAGATAACGGAAACGTCCTGCATATCCACCCTCGTTTGTGAAGTTCATCTCACAGCTCTTCTCAGAGCAGTCTGCTTCTTTTCTCTCGATTCCCATCAGAGACCATGTTCCGGAACTGATATAAATGAAATCGTCATCATTTGCAGGCACAGCCAGAACTGCAGACCCTGTATCATGTGTAGCCGGTGCTACAACCTCAAGATCAAAGCCAACTGCTTCCTTCACTGCGTCTGTTAAATGTCCGATGCTTGTGCTAGGCATGATCAGCTTCTGGAATATCTTTCTTGGATATCCCAGCATATCGATCAGCTCATAATCCCAGTCCTTGGTTGTCGGGCATACAAGCTGTCCTGTGGTTGCCTCTGTGTACTCGCAAGTTTTTTCGCCTGTAAGAAGAAAATGAAAGTAGTCCGGTACATGAAGAAGTGTCTCAGCCTGCTCCAGATACTCAGGATGTTTCTTCTTCACTGCCATCAGCTGATATACTGTATTGTAGATTGCTTTCTGGATACCGGTTCTTGCATACAGATCTTTCAGGGAAATTGTCTTGTAAACTTCCTCGTCCATTCCCTCTGTACGATGATCACGGTAGCCTACTGTATTGCCAAGAACCTTGTCGTCCTTGTCAAGAAGCACAAAGTCAACACCCCAGGTATCAACACCCATGCTTACCGGGATCTTGCCGATCTCTTTACATTTCTTAAGACCGTTTACGATCTCGTTGAAAAGGCGGTCAAACTCCCAGCAGAGCTCTCCATCCTTCTTAACCATGCCGTTCTCAAAACGATAGATTTCTTCCAGGATCATTTTTCCGTTTTCCATATGTCCCAGAATGTGACGTCCACTGGATGCTCCGATATCTACTGCTAAATAATATGTTGCCATTTTTAAATCCTCCTCAATATGTAAGCTTCTGATCACTTTCATATCTGATGTTGTATTTATCATACATCAGGATCCTTCCGGTGATAAGAACCTCTTTTGTCAAAAAAAGTGTCTTTATTTGCCAATAATACAGCGATTATTTATGAACTACTACATTATTTGTTTAAAAAATCCGCTGACTGAATCAGCCAGCGGATCTCTTATTTCATACGTCCGTGAACGCAATCCGCGTTCATTATAACTTCACGATCTTATCAATTATATGATTAGTCATAAAGGTTAGGAGCGATATCCTCGTCTTCCATATTTGTTGCATCATACCAGTAACCGTCTGTAGGAACATCCTCAAGCTCCTGGCCGTTTGCTGCTGCTGTCAGAGCGTAGATTGCATAGTATCCCATCATAAGAGGAGACTGTGTAACAGCACCAACGAATGTGCCATCTTTAACAGCTGCTTTGATGATAGAACCAGCATCGAAACCAACACCAACTACATCACCGTTTGCCGGGTCAGAACCAAGAACGTTAAGGTTAGCATTTGCTGCAAGAACACCCTCTGCGGAAACCTGGTTGGAACCGAAGATTGCAATACAGTTCTCCTGGGAAAGGATTGCCTGTGCCTCTGTGGAGCAGAGCTCTACAGTTGTCTGTGCCGGAACAGCTACCTGGATAACAACGTCAGCGTCTTTAGCGTCTGCGTCAGCACCCTCTGCTGCGTTTACATAGAACTCGTTACCGCTTACTGCAACTGTCTTGCCATCAGCCTGAAGAAGCTCGATCATCTTGTTGATGAATCCTGTACCACGCTGCTGGATGTTCTGAGCTGTTGCATCCTGGTTAACCTCACCGATGATAACCTGTCCGTCAGCATCTTTAACAACGTCTTTAATGGAGTTGTACATATTCTCAGCTGCTACTGCACCAGCCTGTGCGTTGTCTGTACAAACCTCGCATACTACAGATCCTTCCGGAGCATCAGCGATACCTGTATCAAATGTTACTACCGGGATTCCTTTGTCAACGCATTCCTGAAGTGCATCAAGAACGGAAGAAGTATCGCATGCAGCAAGACCTAAACCTGCCGGCTTTGCAGCGATTGCTGTGTTGATCATGTTAACCTGGTCAGCGATATCAGATTCACTGTTTGGTCCCTGTGCTTTGTATGTAACACCAAGTTCATCAGCAGCTTTCTTCATACCTTCCTGAGCTGCATCCCAGTATGTAGACTGGAAAGATTTAACCATCATCGGGAAATCATAAGCTTCATTAGCTTTCAGATCTTTGAACTGTTCCGGCATATCGGCTGCCATAACGCTTGATGCGGACATTCCTGCTACCATTGCTGCACACATAACTAATGCGATCACTTTTTTTGCTTTCATTTAAAATTTCCTCCTTTTAAATATACATTTTTAATATAGTTTTTTTTATAAATGATACCCCGGAGGCTTCCTCTCTCGTTCCGCCTTCCCCAAAATACACATATGACAATACTGTCGCCGAACATCCCCTGGAAGCCCTCCGTTGTTTCATATCCTGCTGTTTTGCATCTGTCGTAAGATGCATTTTTCTTTATTCAGTTTTGAAAATTATTTTGCTGCTGCTTTCTTTTCTTTCATGATATCGATCAGTACTGCAATGATAAGAACTGCACCTGTAATAATCTGCTGCCAGTTTGCCTGAAGTCCGATATATGGAAGACCGGTTTTCAGAAGCATGATAACGAAGATACCGGCTAAAGTACCGATTACTGATCCATAACCACCTGTTGCTGCAACACCACCTACGAATACTCCACCGATGGCATCCATTTCAAGTCCTGCACCGGTACCAGGCTGTACAGTTGGTGTAACTGCCGCATATGCGATAGCTGCAAGACCTGTGAAGAGTCCGCATACTACATATACCATAACATGATAGAATTTAACGTTGATTCCCGAAAGAGCTGCTGCTTCTTTATTGGAACCGATCGCGATCGTATAACGACCGAATTTTGTATGATTCAGAACATATTCCATTACAAGTACCAGAATGATCATCCATAAGAAACCGATAGGATAACGGGAAGCACTTCTTCCTGTTCCAACTGTAATCTTAAAGATTGAATGGAACCATCCGCCCTCCTGTGTAAGTCCCGGCCAGGGAGTGGCACTGCACAGGGATCCTGCACCTCGGGTAATCATACATGTACAAAGTGTTGCAAGGAATGGCGGCAGGTTCATAATACCGATCAGCACACCATTTGCTGCTCCTACAATAATTCCAAGTACAATGCAAAGTAACATTGCAAGTACAACCGGAAGATTATTATTTCTTACCAGAGATCCTGCGATCAATGCGTAACATACCATACCTGTTCCGATTGACAGGTCTACACCTCCTGTAATAAGAGGGAATGTAACACCGATTGCCATCAGAAGATCATAATATGAGAAATCCAGCATACTCAGGATTGTGGTATACTGTCTGAACTCCTTACTCATGATAGAGAATACCGCACTTAATGCGATAATAACCAGCAAAACAATAAATCTCTGATCACTTATAATACTTTTTTTCTTCTTAGTCATGACTTTCCTCCTTAATCAATATTCCTTGTAGCCTTATCCATGATGTGTTCCTGTGTTGCTTCGGAAATATCGATATTTCCTGTTACTTTACCTTCACACATAACGATGATACGGTCACTCAGACGGAGAATTTCTGTCATTTCAGAAGAGATCATGATGATGGATTTGCCTTCTGCTGCCAGTTTACTCATTAACTTGTAAATTTCGTTCTTGGCACCAACGTCGATACCTCTGGTCGGCTCATCGAAGATCAGGATATCACTGTCACGGGTAAGCCATTTCGCGATTACGACCTTCTGCTGGTTACCACCGGAAAGGTTTACAACCAGCTGATCTCCGCTCGGAGTCTTGGTAGCAAGTTCTTTGATATATTTCTCACTGACTGATTTCTCTTTTGCTTTGTTGATGAAGAGTCCATTGGTGAAATCTTCCATTGTAGCCAGTGTGGTATTTTCATTTACGGATTTCTGAACAACAACTCCGTATCTTCTTCTGTCCTCTGACAGATAACCGATACCATATTTAACAGCATCCTGTGGTGTGTTGATCGTTACTTCACGAAGCTGTCCGCTCTGTTTGTCCATAATAGAGATTTTGCCGCTCTGTTTCGGGTCTGCACCAAACAGTGCTCTCGCTGTCTCAGTACGTCCTGCACCCATCAGTCCGGAGAAACCAAGAATCTCACCTTTATGAAGTTCAAAGCTTACATTCTGAACCATCTTTCCTGCATTCAGGTTCTCTACCTTAAGAACAACCGGCGCATCCGGTGCAACCATGCTGTGTTCCTTAGGATCTTCATAGATAACACGACCAACCATCATGTTGATGATATCGTCTTTTGTACTATCTTTTGTGATCAATGTTCCAACATACTGACCATCTCGCATAACTGTAACACGGTCTGTAATGACTTTAATCTCATCCATACGATGTGAGATATAAACAATACCAAGCTGTTTTTCTCTCAAATCACGAATGATTTTAAAGAGTTCCTGAATCTCTGTCTCTGTTAATGCAGCAGATGGTTCGTCAAAGACGATTACTTTTGCATCATGAGAAATTGCTTTTGCGATCTCACACATCTGCTGTTTGCCGACTGTCAGGTTCGCCATTTTTTCTTTTGGATCAATATCGATGTTCATTCTGTCGAACAGCTTCTTAGCTTCTTCATTCATCTTCTTATCATCAATGCTAAGTCCTTTTTTGAACTCACGTCCGATAAAAATGTTCTGTGCAACAGTCAGATCACCTAACATGTTCAACTCCTGATGTACGATGATAACACCTGCATCCTGAGCTTCTCTTGCGTTTGTAAATTCTACTTCTTTTCCTTCATATGTAATTGTACCGGAATCTTTTTTGTAAATACCTGTCAACACTTTCATCAATGTTGATTTACCGGCACCGTTCTCTCCCATAAGTGCAAGGACTTCACCTTTTCTCACTTCCAGGTTTACATGATCCAAAGCATGTACACCAGGGAAAGACTTGTCAATATCTTTCATCGTTAAAATAACTTCGCCCATTCTATTACCCTTGCCTTTCTGTTCTCAATCTCAATTTCCCATGTATCATTATTAGTTCTTTCTACGTCTTGCAACAACATCACTGAATACTGCAACGATAACAATAATACCTGTAATAATAAGCTGATAATCTTTTCTTAAGCCAAGAGCCAGAATTCCTTCCTGAAGTAAAGCGATGATAAACACACCGATTACAGTACCGCTGATAGAAGCAAGACCTC
>OIXR01002594.1_pt1 | contig 9807 bp, 8 predicted proteins | sample 1587831 | NCBI WGS metagenome assembly OIXR01 (sample SAMN03283263) | human gut metagenome | biome: human-associated habitat; material: feces | host: Homo sapiens | place: USA | collected 2013
GCTTACACACGCTCGTATCCAAACCTTGCTCCGAGGCCACAAATATAGGTTATTTCCTTTTCTGACTTCGTCTATCAGTTTTCCCGACCCTGCAAATCAAAATCCAAGTTTGTTAAAGTAAACAGTAAAGAGAATCTAATTTTTAGATGTCTGATAATATACGAATATCGTTGCTATTTTATCCATACATTATTTTTCATCTATTATTTTTTCACAAACTTACATTTTCCGAGTCCATACGTAGATAAGAGTTTCTTATAAACTTTATATTTACTCTTTGGAACGTACACTTTCGCATGGTTCACACAAATAAATACATGTGGGTCTTTTAAAGTCTTTAATTTTTCCCTTTGAAAACTATCTTTGTAATCTTTTTGTTATTACAAAATGCATGGGCACCAAAGAAGGAAACATTCTTTCCAACTGTAAGCTTTTTCATGTTCGCACATCGATAAAATGCTTTGTGGCAAATCTTTTCTACAGAATCTGGTATGATGACTGTTTTAATCTTTTTGTTTGCTTCAAATGCTCTCGTTCCAACAGAAGTTACATTATACTTAATTCCGTTCCATGCTATACTCTTTGGAAATGTGACGTTCTTTGCTCTGCGTCCTTTGATAAAACCAGCCACTTCCATCTGACCAGTTCCGTCTACGCTGGAATCTGTCACTTTATAGCGATAGATTCCACTTGAAATCACGTCACCCTGACGAAGTCCCACTAATACATTACAAGATGCTTTCTTTCCACTCTCTGTTGTAACAGTAATTACTGCTTTTCCCGGAGCTGCTGCGCTAACATTTCCATTCTTATCGACGGAGGCAATCTTTCGGGCTGTACTACTCCAGCTTAACTTATCTGTGCTATTAGATGGAGATACGATAGCTTTTAGAACTTCTCTGTTCTTTGGAGCAATTACCAGATTATTTTTATTGAGTTTCACGCCAGTTGCTGGAATTTTATTACTTACAGTAATCTTTCCTGTCGGTTCATCCATATAAGTATCTTTGATTGCATATTTTACTGTATATACTACATCTGACTTTCCACCAATGTTCGATGGAATATCAAGTGTGGCACTCTGACTGTCTGCATTTCCACTGGTACCAGCTTCCGTAATCAGTCTGCCATCTGCATCAAACAATCCAGCCTTCATGTTATCTTCCAGACATTTTCCTTCTAAAGTGATTGTGTTTGCTCCTGCAGTAGCGATCATTTTTTCTGTGTTCTTTAAGGCCTCTACTTTCGGGCCTACCCAGATTTTTACGCTGGAAATGATAGTATTACCATTCTCATCCTGCATCTCATTGGTTGTGCTGCTATTTACAGCCATTGCAGAAATTGTAATATAGCCATATTCATCATATGTCTGAAGAATATTCTTCGCTGTATCAAGCTTGCAATTTATTCCATTGGCATCTAATGAGAAAATAACTTTAGCAGGATATGCTTTTAAATCTTCCTCACTATATATTTCACCTAACTCATCATAGCAAGTTGCTTTCAGTGCCGTTAAATCCAAAGTACTGTTAAATGGAATGGCCTCCGGTACTTCTTCTAGCGTAATCTTCTGGAGAGAACGTACTCTAGGAACGCTTAATTCTACTTCATTACTTACCACATTCTGGTTCAGCTTATTCGTTGCGCTGACTGCAATATTCGCTTTCTTGCCTGCTTCTACTGCTGCGATAACTTTATTGTTCTCAAAACGGAACGCTTTTTCATTATCCGAATTCCATGTAATGTCTACTTCATCCAGTCCATATTCCTCTCCATACTGGTCAAGACCTTTTACAGTGAAGTATTCATCGACATAAGCATTCTCTCCGTTTTTCAATGTACTTTCTGCATCTTTCTTCTCTAACTGAAGGGTATCCAGTACAGGCTTTTGTCTTACAGTTAAAGTAAACTGTACTGCCTGTGCTTCTATTCCATTCTTATTAGTAAACGTTCCCGTCAAAATAACATTGCCAGTTTCTCCATAGCCAAGTGTTCCCTCCGCTACAGATAACGTCTTTTTAGCTGCACTAAAAGATGCCTGTGTACTCTTAATCGTTCCTTTATCTGTCAATTTCCACTGAATGCTGTCAATTTCTTTCTGCGAAAGAATATATGCCTCTCCATTCTGATCTTTTGCTGTAAAGTTTACTTTCGTAAGATCATACTCTTCTCCTTCTCTTACTACCGCCGAGTCACCGGTATATAATTCCTTCACATATGGTTTGGTAACAATGGCAAAGTCTATTACATTCGATTCTATCTTTGCATCATCTTTGCCTACGATTAACTGAAGCGTATCAGAACCTTTTACAAGACCAAGTAAAGTATCTCCTGTAACTTTAGAATACTTTCCGCCTGTCAGCCATTTGTATTCCTCTTTTGTCCAGTCATACTCGTCTCCATACTGATCAAGTGCAGTTACTTTTACATCTTCTTTTAAATCGCTGGAATAAGAATCTCCAATACCGATTCCGTCTTTTTCAATATCTGTCTCAATATTAAGTGAAGTCAGCTTCCTTGTCGGTTTTACTACCAGTTCTAATACATTAGATTCTGCATATACCGCTCTGCCTTTTCTTGCTCTTGCCTGAATCTTATAGGTTCCTGCCTTATCTATTGGAAGTTTATTCGCTACCAGATAATCAGAGAAACTATCTTCTGCTTTTTCTCCTGCAAAATCAATATGCCATTTTACATCAGAAAGATCATTCCATTCGCCATCATACTGGTCAAATGCTTTTACTGTAAGTTTGGATAAATCAATAATGTCAGGAGTTCCTTTGTCTTTGAAAATAAAGCTTTCTAATGTAGCTGGTTTTGTATCATCAGAGATCTTAAGCGTTGTCAGCGCTTTTTCTGGAAGTGCTTTTACACTAATCCATTCTGAATGTTTGCCTCGGTATGTTGCCCGAATCTGATAGGTTCCTTCCTTTGTAAAAGATACCCGGTTATTCTCAAGCCTGATTCCATCTTCTTCGTCAAGTCTTGCTTCCCATACGATAGGTGCACCGGAAATCTTCTTATCTGTACTGTCTACTGCATATCCCTTAATGTCTTCGTTACCAATCAGATTGACAGGTTCCTCACCAACATATGTTGTCGTAGTTCCCTCTGCCTGAACACTTCCGTCAAATGGTTTTGCTGTAACATTTACCTTAATTTTTGCTGTTGCGTCAAGTCCTGCATTCGTAGCTGGTTGTTCATTCTCAAGACTGGTATATGTAGTATCATCATCAATCATATACTTAAGATACAGGGTTCCTTCTTCGTCTCCTGCTGTCAGAATCGCTTCACCATTTGCTTTTTCCTCTGTAAGAGATGCAATATTACTGCCTGTCAGTTCCTTACCATTCTGATCAATAAGTATCCAATGGCCCTTATTCTGGTCAAATCCATAATACTCTACATCATTCTTGTTACTGCCTTTCAAGGTAACTGTACTAAGATCAAACGTATCTCCACTAATCATATTCAATGTCTTCACGCCATTTGTGACGCTGATTTTCTTTAATGGATATAATGGTACAATTTCCTTAATATTTGAATTCATACTTACTGTATCATAATTAAGTACACCACCTGTGACGGACATCGGACAATGTGTTGACAGCCAGGAAACCTTATTTATAAGACTGTTGTTTGTTCCAGCTGCTGCTCTTTGTGCAGTATTGGCAGACTGTTTTACGGCCTTATTTGCTTTCTGATTACTATTGGCACGCTGTCCTGTTGTTCCACTTTCTGGTGCATTTTCCGTATAGTAGAAATTCACGCTGTTCAGCGCATCAAGTTCTTCCTGAGATACGCCCTGTTCCGCTAATGACTTCTTTTCTTCCTCACCAATTGGCTGAATCCATTTGTTATAAGTATCTCCATTCGCATTATAATTTATGTCATTATCTACTTCTTCACCATTACTATCCTTCACAGTTTTGTCATATATCGTATACTTCTTTGTATTTTGTGTCATCGTTGAAGGAACTTCTATTAATGATTCATAGCCAATCGGATATTCTGTTCCAGAAGGTTCGGATGAAAAAGTTTGCTGAATTACACCGTCCTCATCTACAAGAATTCTATTTAGTGTAACTTTCGTCTTTTCATCTGTAAGTTCTTCTTCCTTAATCGTTCCGTTTAAAATATCTTTCCATTCCAGTTTCTCTAATTTATCTGCCGGATTTCCATCAGACCGTTTCTTTGTCCATCCATAAGTCTGTCCATATGCCTGCTCGTAATTTGGTGTCGCGGTATATCTTACTGCACGGTTATAAAGATTATCCATTGCTGTCGTTCCGCCTTTTTCAGACTCAGAACCAAAAATTGTGCTGAAATGACTCTGACGATAGCCTGCCGTAGAGAATGATTGTATTTTCATATTATCATCATATACAGTGCCTGATAAAGAGAAAACCGCTACTTTATAAGTAATCGCCACCGGACAGTCATAACCAAGCTGCACATTTGTTACTGCCTTAGAAGATTCCATTCCAACCGCTGTCTGTGCCGGAAGTGACATGCTGGAAGAAATCGTATTCTCGGAAGTCTCACTATATTCTTTTGTTTCAGAATATGCTGTGGATAATGCCTGCTCACAGGTCACCTCCATTTTTAAAGTCTGTTCCACCTCTGCAATCAGCGGAATCTCTCCGGAAAGTGTTGTTTCTGAGCCAATCATCTCACTGTAAGAATAACTTTTTCCTGTCTCTAACGTATTAGAAGTCGTCAGGGAATTCGACTGTTTAAATTCCATTCCAATATCTGCTTCCTCTTTCGACTCATTCTTATAATAACTCAATTTAGGATTCGAGTTGGCATTTGTCTTATAAGTGACACCCGCAGCCTGTCCATTTACTGCTTCTTTTAAAGAATCATACTTCTGTGCCTTTGTAATATACTCTAACCCTTCTCCGGCAATTACCGATAATTTGAAATCATAAAAAGCCAGTCCAAAAGTGTTATAACAAAATCTTGGTGTGGATCCTACACGGTCCACGCAAGTTACAAGCGAATATAAAACATCCTGCGTTGTGTCATCATCAATCTGCTTTAACGCAGCATCCTGCCCTTCTGTACTGTTAAGAATGCTGCTTCCACTAACCTTTCGATTAATTCCGGAAGCGATTTCTTCTGCTGCCTGCTGGCGAACACTCTTTAAATTCTTAGCATAAGCAAGTCCTGTCCAATAAGTATTATCTTTTCCACTCTTTCTATCACTCTTAGGTTCTTTTTGTGATAGTGCATAAGCAACATCAGCATAACCATTTCTTGTACGGTTTTCTTCCCCAGTAAAGTTCTTAGCAAAACCTCCACCTGCATTCACAAAAGCAGCATATTTGTTATGGGTTCCATAAATCTGCTCTGCCAGAGATGCCCACTGTCCAATCAGACTGTCTGTTCCACCATCTGTTTCATTCCCACTTTGGAGTACGGCCTGTAAAAATGCAATCTGGTTGTTCGGATCTACGCGATCTGTCACACTGCCATCATGAATATCAAAATACTTCTTATCATTAATAATGACAGAGCGAATCCCTACACGATTCTTTGTTTCAGTTCCATCACCATCATATCGATAAAGAACAGATACATTGGAAGCCGCCTGTGTTATCAGCGGAGCGGATAACCCGAATACTGCTGTTAAAGTAAGTATTACGGCGAGGACTCTCGCTAATACATATCTTGTTTTCTGGTACTTCATACATTTCACCTCTTATTCTGCGTATCTCATACTTTCTTCTTTTTGTCTGATTTCTTATTCTGAAACCAGATACATACCATCGTAAAAATCGCACCTGCTACAAAAGCAGCAACGGCGATAATCACATATAAATCCGCCCCATCCCTTAGTAGAACAGAGCCATAACTGTCAACAACAGCAGGTACACCAGATAAATGCATCTCTTGAAACATTATTCCCATACATACTGCCAATCCGACAGAAAGGAGTATCAAACTAAAAATGATACATCTGTCATATCGAATACGCAGAATATGAATACGCTGATGAATCTTTTCCCGCCTAATCTCCTTCGGGTTCATCTTTCTCCTCCTCTCTACTCATTTTTACATTGTACTTCTATAAAGACATAATAAAAAAAATCCTTTCACCTATTTAAAAAAATAAATGAAAAGATTTTAAAAAGAATTTCATGCCTGCTTTGCTTATCAAATCAAATACCCTGCAATTGGATCGCAGGGTATACCCGCTTCCTTTTCTTTTGTAAGATTCCAATTTCCCTGACTTTACTTCATATGATTTAACTTTACCATCAAATGCCATACACTCACCAGAACAATAATCATGCCCGATGGAAACAAATACCCCATCCATCTCCAAATGCCATCTGCCGAAATAAGCAGATTAAAAATCGCATGAAAAACACCACATGCGCCAAGAAGTCCAACCATTCCCGTAATTGCAATTGCCCTTTGTCTAAATATATAGGCAAGTCCAAAGCCGATAAAAATGCCACATAATATATGAAGCGCTCCCGTCGAAATTCCCCGTATTAATAAAAGATCAAAATCTGCAGCCCCATTCTCTGTTAAATAACACACATTTTCAAAAGTAGCAAATCCTACCGCAATTGCAATAGCAACTCTTGGAATCTGGCTTCTTTGCGGCTCAAATATTAAAATATAAAATAATAACGGAAAAAGCTTCATTACTTCTTCACAGACCGGTGTAATTTCAATGGAGGCCTCTATTGTATCCACTCCATAATAATTCATAAAAAAACTGCTGACATATGCAGAAAGCACACATATTCCCATTCCAATACAAACAAATAATGTATATTTACGTGCTTCTCCCTGAATAAAAATCAATGAAAGCAATAATGGAATACTAATACAAATAAAAATATTTTCAATGTACATCATCTTTCCCCACCTCCATAAATGTACAAGGTAATAACATCGCCATCGAGATTGTCAGCACAATATCAATGCAAAAATACAAATTAAACCTTGTATAGTCATGAAAAAAAGACGAACTTATATATAGACTCACCTGTAAAATTATACATAATAGAATACAAATGCTGCTTTTATATGGTGCATCGCCATATAAAATCTGAAAAACACTAATGTAGACAATCGCTCCTGCTGCTAATGTAAATACTCCCGTTGAAAGAATCGCCGGACCAAAAATCCCACTCCAGATTGAAATAATCGCCACACCAATTCCACAAATCAACGGAATCACTGATATCTTCATCCTCTGTCCCTTATATCCTACAATCTGATACGAATGCAGAAACAAATAACTGGCAATCCAGGAAATCTCTGATACATAAAAAAACTGTGGTACCTTTCCCCGGATAACAAGATATAGTACAAAGTAAAGTGTTCCCATCATAAAACAGCTATGCGCCAAAGCCAATATAATATACAAACGATTCTTGTGCAAAAACCAGCACACAATATCTGCCACCACAATTAGAGAAAATACTATTACCTGAAATATATTATCAATTATCTCAAAATTCATTCTATTTTTCCCCGCTTTGTTATTGTTATTCTTTTTTCAGCCTGTTTTCGCGCACCTGCTGCGATTGTTTATATTCTTCTGCTTTTTTTCGATGTTCTTCCGCCTTACGCAAACGATACAAAAGTATCGTTACACAAACACCAAGTGCAAATGCCAAAATTCCCATACAAATGTAGCCAAGTGCCTCATAATTTCCCAACATACTAGCCATTCCTGTTGTATAATTAGTTTTTGCCCCAGAAACAGAAGCCTGTTTTGTCACTTCTGGCATCAGACATCCTATTCCAATGATTATCATCAGACATGCAGCAATCCCTGATCCACTGATTACTCTCTCTTTTTTTCTGCTGTTCTCTTTGAATCTCCAGCGTTCTTCTATGAATCAATTGCTGACGTTCTTCATTCGTCCGCATATATAAAACCTCTTTCCTCTAAAATCTTTTTTAAACTCTTCTTCCCTCTATGTACCAGATTTGTAATCTGTTGTTCACTCTTACCAAGAATCCGAGCTGCTTCTCTATAACCATTCCTTCCAGACTAACCAGATACAGCGCTTCTCTATACTCTGTCTTCAGATTCGCCATTCCTTCATAAAGATGCTGCTCCCGCTCCGACTGCAAAAGTTTTGCATCCACCAGTTCTTCGCTTGGCAGCTCAAAATCCACCTCATCCAAATGTAAAAACCATATTTTATGCTTCTGTCTATGCCGTATCGTCAAATTTCTTGCTGTTTTATACAGATATGCCCTAAAACTTCCTTTTCCATCAATCGGACGCTCCTTTGCAAAAATCTGTGCAAAGGCCTCTATCATCAAATCTTCTGACTCATGAATATCATGGATATATCCATTTATGTAATATGTAAGTGCATCCCCATATCTCTCAACAAGAATATCCGCGCTCTCTTCTTTCCCGTCCAAATACTGCCGATAAGCCATCTCATCCGAAATCATGCCACTCCCCCTCTTCCGTATATTCTTGTTCTTTATTGTATATGAGTATTTGATATTTTGCAAAATTTTTTTGAATTTAGGGGGAAGATAAAAAATAAATAAATTACTCTGTCATGTCTATTACACCGTTCGTATATGAAATCAATCCCATTTTATCAATATATATTTTTGAACTTAATGCATCCTGAAATGCACTATTATCTGGATCAACAAATCGTCCCATACTTTGTTCCTCCTCTCATATATTTTCATCCATTTTTTATTATATCAAACGAACTTTCTACTGTGTCTCTATTTTAATCTAAAAAAATACTAAATTCCTACATGGTATTTTTCATTTACATTCCATTATGTCTCTATTTTAATACAAAACCGTGATTACTATATATAAGGTAGAGTTATTTACATTCCATTATGTCTCTATTTTAATTAATAAAACATTAAAAGTAGTAAAAACACGTCATTAATTTACATTCCATTATGTCTCTATTTTAATACTAAGTATCGCTTCTACGCTATATGATTCCGACATATTTACATTCCATTATGTCTCTATTTTAATTCATCAACAAGATACAGTAAAGCAACACAAGTTTATAATTTACATTCCATTATGTCTCTATTTTAATTTAATTCAAATTTTTTCATTTCTCTTCTTCCTTTCTATTTACATTCCATTATGTCTCTATTTTAATCTCTGGAAGCAAACTTTAATAAATTAAGTACATCATTTACATTCCATTATGTCTCTATTTTAATAAGCACGATATGGAAGAAATACTGCTAAATATAATAATTTACATTCCATTATGTCTCTATTTTAATTTCCCTTTTACTCTCTACGACTTTAAACTGTGTAAAATTTACATTCCATTATGTCTCTATTTTAATTTATTTAAGTCTTTTGATTAAAGGGGTGAAAAACAATTTACATTCCATTATGTCTCTATTTTAATTGATGCCTGTAGGATGTGGTGTCTCATATTCTTCATTTACATTCCATTATGTCTCTATTTTAATCAAATTGTCTGTGTCACAGGAACAACAAATGATGTATTTACATTCCATTATGTCTCTATTTTAATGCAAATAAATGTGCAGATTCGATTGCGCTTGCGTTATTTACATTCCATTATGTCTCTATTTTAATTTTACCCCTGTCCTTCGCGTTATTAATGCAGTGATATTTACATTCCATTATGTCTCTATTTTAATATTTTAGGAATTTTGTGCATTGCAAAGGCATTTGATTTACATTCCATTATGTCTCTATTTTAATTTTCTTCCACGAGAGTTTTTATCGTCAGCAAAACAATTTACATTCCATTATGTCTCTATTTTAATGAGGGACACAATTTCTGGTTT
>OIXR01002596.1_pt1 | contig 9801 bp, 7 predicted proteins | sample 1587831 | NCBI WGS metagenome assembly OIXR01 (sample SAMN03283263) | human gut metagenome | biome: human-associated habitat; material: feces | host: Homo sapiens | place: USA | collected 2013
CCTGTGGCTATCGGAATCCGCTGGTGAAAAATCTGCGCATTCGTATCTGGGAGTGTCCAATCTGTCATGCAGTTCATAACCGGGATACGAATGCAGGCATCAATATTCTAAAGAAAGGACTGCAGATGCAGTCTGCATGAAGATAAAAAACTGTACCGCAGGGCATGCGGGAACAGGATAAATATAGCTTGTGGACACTGTGTAAGACATTGCAGTACCGTAAGGTATTTGCCAATGCAGTAGTGGAAGAAACAAGAATCCCCCTGCTTTAGCTGTGGGAAGTGTCAAAAAACTATAGATTTTACGCAGATAACCCCAAAATCAGAAAATGGTGTACAACTGGATGAAAAATAAATCAGGATCTCATCGCCCCATCCACGGAAAGAATTTCTCCGGTTACATACGAAGCCATATCGCTTGCCAGGAAGAGGAATGCGTTTGCAATGTCTTCTGCCTCACCAATTCTTCGAAGAGGAATGCGGTTGATGAGTGGATCAATCATTTCTTTTGGAAGTGCGGCAACCATATCGGTACGGGTGATGCCAGGTGCAACCGCGTTTACACGGATATGGAAAGGACCAAGTTCCCGTGCGAGGGACCAGGTCAGACCGTTGACCGCATATTTACTGGATGGATAGGCAACGCCGCCCGGCTGGCCGCAGATGCTGACCATTGAGCTGGTATTTAAAATACAGCCGCCGCCCTGTTCTTTCATAATAGCAACGGTTGGAAGGATGCCGTTCATCATGGCGTTGACATTTAGATCCATGACACTGGCAAAGCGCTCTGCGGTATACTTGTCAATTGGCGTACTGTCTGAGACACCGGCGTTGTTCACAAGAATATCGATTTTGCCGTATTTTTCTTTGACTTTGTTGATCTCATCTACCATGGCAGCTGCATCGGTCAGCTTTGGCCATGCACCGGAAACTTCCCAGTCCGGGTTTTCTTCTTTTAAAGATGCAACCGCTTTTGCAACGGTCTCTTCCCGGGATCCGAACAGGACGACTTTCGCGCCGTTCTGCAGAAATTTGTGCACAATGGCATAGCCGATTCCTCTGGTTCCGCCGGTAACAATTGCAACTTTATCTTTTAACATCATACCATTCACCCGATCCCGTTTTTTTATATCAATGAAAACTGATTATGCAGGCTGTAGTTTTTATTTTTTTAACGATTCGGAGAAAAATGAATTTTGCATGAAAAATCATTTGACTCTGAATGACGATTCGTTTTGGAGAATACAAAAAACGGGATATTTCCTTTCTCTTAAATTTTGTTGCAAATCTTTTCCTTTATTATACGGGATATCGTTGGTGGACAGTCAATGCAAATTTTTTCAGAAATAAACAGCATTCTTTTCTCAAAAGCAGAAGATTTCTATGGAAAAAGAGAATTGTTACGTGGCTTTTTGAGGGAAAACAGGATATAATAGGAAACAAAAGTATACACCAGGTGTATGCTTTTATAAAATCAAAACGAAAAAAGCGGAAAAACAGAAAGAAAAAGAGTGAAAAAAAAGAGAAACAGTCAGAATGCGGGGGAATGACTGGACAAAAGGAAAAACGGGGTGCAACGATGAGAATTCAGGAAGTAATCAAAAAAACAGGATTGTCCAGGAGGACGGTTTATTATTATATCGATCAGAAGATGATCTCGCCCGTTGTTGATGAACATAACGGTTACCATGATTTTTCAGAAGCAGATATTCAAAAACTTTTTATCATCCGCAAGCTGCGCGAGGCAGGACTTTCACTGGCGGATATCCGCGCGATTCTTCACAAGCCGCGCACAACACCATTTTATCTGCATAAACAGCTGAATGCACTCCAGTCGCAGATGCTTACCATTCAGCAGACGATCAGCGAAATGGATCGTCTGAGCGGACAGCTTCCTGTGTGCCAGTCGCTTGACCAGCTTGCGGGGATGCTTGCAGATACCGATTTTTGCCCGGAAGATCCTACCCGGAATCAGATGGAATCCCGGGATGCCCGGCTGCTGGCACAGTATTTGTGGATGGCATATCTGGATACGCCGGTTACGGAATATCAGCAGTTTTTGTGGCAGAAAATCACACAGCATACGATTGAGCACGCAGGTACGGATTTGAAAATGATGTCCCGTTATTTACAGTACATTTCTCCGGAGCAGATTGATGCGACGAATATCAACCAGTATCTGCGCAATCAGAAAATTATCTCTCTGACGGAGGAAGATTATCCGGGTTTTGTGGAAGAGCTGAAAGTTTCTTTGCTTGCATTTGCGGCAGATCCGGTACAGCAGGAAAAATGGCGTCTTTTTTATCAGCCGGTGATCCATCCGACGGCGTTGTTCTGTGTATCCGTGAGCGGATGGATGCGGGAATTTCATCCGGCATACCGCCGCTATTATGAAAACACGCACACCTGCTGCCGGATGCTGAAAGATTTTATGGACAGTGATGAGGGAGCAGCGCTGAATGCGACACTGCGGGAGGCATTCCAGGGAAATTGTGATGTGCGTACAGGATATTACGGAGAACTGGAAGTGACGGCAACATTCCATAAAAGTATTTATGCATTGCTGCCGCCAGAGAAGATCCGAAAATTTCTGGAAGAAAATTCAGATGAAAAATGATCTGGTTTTAGGATTCTGTTTTTATCATTCGAAGCGAGGATGCCCGGGGAACAAGTGTCACCGGCAGTACAATTTTTTCCGGTTCCGCCGCAGGGTTTTCCAGTGCGGAAAGGAGAATCCGGCTGGCTTCCCGTCCGATGCTTTCAAAGTCCTGATGAATAGAGGTAATTTCAAGACTTCGGCTGAGACTCGTGTCATCAAAACCACAGAGGCAGAGATCTTCCGGAATCCTAAGGCCAATGGTACGGCAGGCGAGAAAGATGAGTTCGGCAACCTGGTCATTTTCTGCGAGAAGTGCAGTAATTCCATTTTGCCGCAGGATAAGGAGCTGCTGTTGAAAAGGTGTGATTTCTGTTGAAAGGGCATCTTCTGTAGAAAGTGCATGTGGCCAGGTGATAAGCTGCCGGGAATCGGGCATGATTCCGGCGGCTTTTGTTTCGTGCAAAAATCCGCCGAAACGATCACGGACCGACGAGGTTTCGGAAAGGGGAGCTGTTGTGAAAAAGGCGATGTTGCGATGCCCTTGTTCCAGGAGGTGACGGGTGAGCTGCCGTCCGCCATCGTAATTGTCGCAGACAACATTGTTTAAATACGGACAGTCGGTCTGCTTGTCGATGATGACAACCGGGCGGTTTGCAAACAGGAAATCGTTTAACTGTTCCAGGTGGATATTGTCACGCTTGGGATAGTAGACAAGTCCGGCGATATTCTGAGAACGGAGCAGTTCCAGTGTGGCACGTTCCTTCGGAGAGGAAGAGCCGGTGATATGAATGCTTAAAAAGTATCCTTTTTCCGCCAGTGCGGCACTTAAGGAACCAATCGTTTCCGAAATGTTTCCCTGTGTTGTGGCAAAGGGAAGCAGCAGGGAAACCATTTTTGATTTGCTGTCGGTTTCTGATGCGGAGGAGGAAACCGGTGGGATTTTCTGCGAGACAAAGCTTCCGACGCCGCGTTTTCGATACAGGATTCCCTGCTGTTCCAGATCTTCAATCGCCCGCTTTGCTGTGATGCGGCTTACCTCATATTGCTCCGAGAGCATTTTTTCCGTGCAGAACACGGCATCGGAAGAAAACTGTCCGGTGCGGATGCGCTCTAAAAGAGCTTCTTTGATGATTTCATATTTGGGTTTCGTTATTCTTTTATTTCTATCCATGTCTGTAAAATTCCTCAAATAGTATGATTGGTGACAACTGTATTTGTAAAAGTGTGATGTCGACTTGTTTTGTATTATAATCTCGGGAAAAAGATAAGTCAAACTAAAAATGATATATCAAGCAAAAAGAAAATGATATAAAATCATGGAAAAACGTAGGAAAAATGCAGAAATACTTGACAGAAGCATTGCGTTTTTTTATGATATGATATATCAAATCAACATGGCAATACAGGAACAAGACTTAAATAGAAAGAGTTTTAAGTTTGAAAATCATTTTTATAACAGGAGGAAACACATCATGAAAACAACTGTTCATATTATTTCCCATTCCCACTGGGACAGAGAGTGGTATCAGTCTTTTGAAAAACACAGAATGAAACTGATTGAGCTGGTAGACAATATTTTGGAAAAAGCAGAGAACGATCCGGAATTTGGCGGATTTTTCCTGGATGGACAGACGATTGCCCTGGACGATTACCTGGAAGTGCGCCCGGAAAAACGCGAGCAGGTGGAAAAATGCGTCCGTGAAGGAAAAATCCAGACTGGCCCGTGGTACATTCTGCAGGATGAGTTTCTGACCAGCGGTGAGGCATGTGTCCGCAATCTTCAGGTCGGCATGCAGGAAGCAGCGCGTTACGGAGCGATCGGAAATGTCGGTTATTTCCCGGATGCATTCGGAAATGCGGGACAGATGCCGCAGGTGCTGAAGCAGGCGGGCATGGATGCGGTTGTGTTCGGACGCGGCGTAAAACCGATCGGACCGAATAATGAGGTAACCGGAGGACAGTATGAGTCCACGTATTCCGAAATGATGTGGGCATCCCCGGACGGAACGAAACTGCCGGGTATTCTGTTTGCAAACTGGTATAACAACGGAGTGGAGGTTCCGGTGGATGAGGCAGAAGCAAAAGTTTACTGGGACAAAAAACTGGCCGATGCGAGAAGATTTGCGGCAACACATCAGCTTCTGATGATGAACGGATGCGACCATCAGCCATTGCAGAAGGACATTACCGAGGCAATCCGTGTCGCACGGAAACTATACCCGGACATTGAATTTATTCATTCGGATTTCAAAACCTATGTAAAGGCAATGGAAAAAGAAATTTCCGAGAATTTCTCTACGGTAAAGGGCGAGCTGACAAGCCAGGAAACAGACGGAAGATGGACCCTGGCAAACACCGCTTCTTCCTGGATGGGACTGAAAGTGGACAACCGTGCCGGCGAAACAGCACTGGAGCGGAAAGCAGAACCGGCGGCAGCCATGGCAGAGGTGCTTGGCAAAGCATACCCGGAAGACCAGATGATTTACAGCTGGAAAAAGCTGATGCAGAATCATCCGCATGACAGCATCTGCGGCTGCAGCGTCGATGAAGTAAATGAAGAAATGAAAACCCGCTTTGCGAAGAGCAGACAGGTGGCGGATGCGATTTACGATGAGAGTGTAGAATATCTGACCGATCAGGTGAATACCGCGGCACTTCCTGGAAACAGCGAAAAGATTCCGTTCGTTGTATGGAATACTTCTGGCACCGCGAAAAAACAGGTCATTGCAAAAGAACTGCATCTGTTCCGCGATTACAATCTGTTTGTATGGGATGGTTATGAGGCGGCGGAGGCGGTAGAAATGCCAAATCTGGTGCTTCGCGATGCAAACGGAAATGCAGTTCCGGCAAAAATCGAAAATGCAGGAATTTCCTTCGGGTACGATCTGCCGGATGACCGGTTCCGTCAGCCATATATGGCAAAGAAGGTGCTGGTAACGTTTGAGGCAGAAGTTCCGGCGATGGGATATGCAACATATTATCTGGAGCAGGCAGAGCCGGATCAGAACCAGGAAACCTCTGCAGATTTTGCGAATGAGCGCGTTCTGGAAAATGAAAACCTGAAAGTTACGGTCAATGAGGACGGTTCCTACCAGATTCTGAATAAGGAAACTGGAAGAACGTATGAAAATCTGGGATTCTATGAAGATACCGGAGATATGGGAAATGAATATATTTATATTCAGGACTCTGGAAAACAGACAATCACAACGAAAGGCATGAAAGCTGAGATTCACTGTGTGGAGAAAAATGCATTCCGCACGGTAGTTGAGATCTGTCACGAAATGATGGTTCCGTCCGGTATGGGAGAGGAACTGCAGAGACAGCGTGAGATGTGTATTGATCCATATACGCGTGTGGCAAATCGTTCGAAAGAACTGGTTCCGATGGAAGTAAAGACGGTTCTGACACTGGAAAAATCGGGAAAAGGTCTGCATGTCGCAACGACGATCTGTAATCAGGCAAAGGATCACAGAGTCCGCGTTGTAATGCCGACGGGTCTGAATACGTCTACGCATCTGGCAGATTCTGCCTTTGAGGTTGTAAAGAGAAATAACCGTCATAATGATACCTGGACGAATCCCTGCGGATGTGAAAGACAGCAGTGTTTTGCTGCAATGGAAGATGAGACAAATGGTCTTCTTGTGGCAAACCGCGGATTGTATGAATATGAGGTTCTGGCGGATGAGGAGAATGCGATTGCGGTAACGCTGCTTCGCTCCGTTGCGGAGATGGGCGACTGGGGTTATTTCCCGACGCCAAAGGCGCAGCAGATCGGAACGTTTACCCTGGAGTTTGAAGTTGTGCCTTATGCAGCCGGTAAGACAGGCGAGGCATTTGCCGAGGGTTATGCATTCCAGCAGGATCTGACAGCAGCACAGACCGGCCTTTCAAAGGCATGGCTCAGAAAGCCGGGTCAGGTAAAACCGGAACTCGTATCGGGCGAGATGCCGCTGGAAATGAGCTTCCTCCGCTTTGAAGGGGAAGGAATTCATCTGACGGCGTTTAAGAAGGGACTTGAGAAGAACGATCTGTTTGTGCGGTTTGTGAACAATATGCCGCAGGATGAGGTGCTTTCCTTCCGAAAGGAGAGCTGGATGAAAGAGGTTTACCGCAGTAATGTAGTGGAAGAGAAGGGTGAGGTACTTTGCACGGATGAGAACGGGGTGTATCATGTGACACTCCGGGAGTTTGAGATTGCGACGTTTGGGGTTGTGAAATAACGGCTGGCGCGTGAGCTGGGAGTGAGAACGGGAGGAAAGTCTGGATCCGCCTGAAGGGCGGATCGGCGCAAGATGGTTGAAAAGAATAGGATGGAAAAAGCAAGAATGTGCTGGACTTTAAAGGGGACAAGTTATATGCTGGAAATATGAGAAAAATTTCCAAAGGAGGGTTTTTAAGATGCAGAAATGGACGAGCAGGATTGAGACCCCGATCAAGGCAGAGCTGATTTGTTATGATGTGAATGGAATTCATATTGTGTTTGGGGTGACGGAAGAGAATCAGCTGAAGCTGTTTCATTTTTCACATGCACCGTTTGACGCGGAGAATCTTTGCCGGAAGCCGGATGGAGTGTGGATGATGGAAGGAATGCGGGAAGCTCAGATTAAGGAGAGCTTCCAGCTGGTGCAGGTGAATTTTTCGGGGTATAACCGGCCGTATGAGAAGCATGGAAATAAGTATATTGTGACGGCTCCGGGCTTTATGCTGAAGTTTGATTCGATTTCGGAGGAGAGAAATGAGAACGGGGATCTGCTTCGGATTGTGCAGTCGGATGATGTGACGGGCGCGAAGGTGGAGTCTGTGATGCAGTTTTTTGATGGGATTCCGGTTGCGAGAATGTACAATACAGTGACGAACGAAGGAAAGGAAGACCAGACACTGGAGTACATTTCGAGTTTTAGTTACTGGGGTATTGAGAAGGAACAGAAAGAGGGAATTCCAGAGCTTGTCAGCTCGGATGACAAGATGTCGATGGTTGTGGTTCACAATGGATGGCAGAAGGAGCTGACGGTGAAGAAGTACCGGTTTGCAGATCTTGGCATGGCGCAGACGCAGCCGCATAATTATCAGAGAACTTCGAAGACGATTGAGATTACGAATACGGGCAACTGGTCGGCGAAGGAATATGTGCCGATGGGATATATTGGAAACAGTGCGGCAGATTCGAGTCTGTTTTTTGAGATTGACCACAGTGGTTCCTGGCATTATGAGATCGGAGATCAGAACTGCCATTTTTATCTGGCGGTGAGCGGTCCGACAGAGATTCAGTCACACTGGTCGAAGAACCTGAAGCCGGGAGATTCCTTTACGACGGTTCCGGTGGCTGTCGGCGTAGGTCATGATGATTTCGAGGAAGCGATTGGTACTTTGACGAAGTACCGCAGAAAGATCCGCCGTCCGAACAAAGATAATGAAAATCTGCCGGTTATTTTTAATGATTATATGAATTGTCTGTTTGGAGATCCGACCACAGAAAAAGAGTTCCCGCTGGTGGATGCGGCAGAGAAGGCCGGATGTGAGTATTTTGTCATTGATGCCGGCTGGTATGCGGACGGCAACTGGTGGGACAGTGTCGGTGAGTGGCAGGAGAGTAAAAAGCGCTTTCCGAATGGAGTGCGTGAGGTGACGGATTATATTCGTTCGAAGGGCATGATTCCTGGTGTCTGGCTGGAGCTGGAGGTTATGGGTATCAACTGTAAGAAGGCTTCCATTCTGCCGGATGAGTGCTTCTTCCTGCGCCACGGCAAGCGTGTGTATGACAGAAGCCGTTATCAGCTGGATTTCCGTCATCCGCTTGTGATTGAACATGTGACCGAAGTCATCGACCGTGTGGTACGGGACTACGGTGTCGGCTATATCAAGATGGACTACAATATTGAGCCTGGTATTGGTACGGAAGTGGATGCAGACAGTTTTGGAGACGGTCTTCTGGAGCATGAGAGAGCGTATCTGGCATGGCTGGATGGCATCTACAAAAAGTATCCGGATCTTGTCATTGAGAACTGCTCGAGCGGCGGTCTTCGGATGGACTATGCGATGCTGGCGCGAAACAGCATTCAGTCGACGAGCGATCAGGAGGATTACCGCAATTATGCGACGATTTCGGCGAATGCAGCCATCGGCGTGACGCCGGAGCAGGCGGCGATCTGGTCATATCCGCTGCGGGACGGCACAAAAGAGGAAGTTATTTTCAATATGGTAAATGCGCTGCTGCTTCGTATTCACCAAAGCGGCCATCTCGCAGAAATTTCGCCGGAGCGGTTTGAACTTGTAAAAGAGGGAATTGACTGCTACAAAGAGATCCGCAGCGGCATCAAGGACGGCGTTCCGTTCTGGCCGATGGGATGGGCAGACAATGAAGAAAAACACCTCGCAGCCGGAATCCGTGTGCCGGGAGATGTAATTTATCTTGGTGTGTGGAGACGCGGCGGAGAGGCCGGTTTTGAGGTTCCGCTTGACCGTGCATTCCCGGGAAAAGAGCTGGAAGTAAGCTGCATTTACCCGAAAGCATGCGGTGATGTGTTCCATTACGATGACTACAGCAAGACGCTGCAGATTCACTTCCCGGAGACGTATATGGCGCGTCTGTTTCAGATTAAAGTGAAATAAAATTACATAAATCCCCGCCCGCGGAATAAATTGTATCGGAGTGTATCTGATAGGATTTTTCCGGGGAGGGGATTTTTTTGCGTATTCTTTCGGCACTTTCGGATCTGATGGTTCCCGTGCTGATTTTTTATGTGGTCGGACTGGGGCTTTTGATGAAACAGGATGTGTTCGGCGATTTTCTGAACGGGGCGAAGGACGGCATGCGGACGGTGATCGGAATTGTGCCGACCTTAATCGGGCTGATGGCGGCGGTCGGTGTGCTGCGGTCATCGGGATTTCTGGAGGATTTTGGAAACCTGCTCGGAACTGTGCTGGAACCGACGGGAATCCCATCTGCGCTGGTTCCGCTCAGTGTTGTGCGTCTGTTTTCCAACAGCGCGGCGGTGAGCCTTTAGCTGGATCTTTACAAGGAGGCGGGCTGCGACTCCTTTGCCGGACGGGCAGCTTCCATTATCATGTCGTGTACCGAGACCGTTTTTTATACGATGACGGTTTACTTTGGTGCGGTTCGGATCAAAAAAACGCGGTATACTCTGGCTGGCGCCTTGTTTTCTTCTCTTGTTGGAATGACAGTCGGTGTTTTGCTTGCAC
>OIXR01002602.1_pt1 | contig 9780 bp, 8 predicted proteins | sample 1587831 | NCBI WGS metagenome assembly OIXR01 (sample SAMN03283263) | human gut metagenome | biome: human-associated habitat; material: feces | host: Homo sapiens | place: USA | collected 2013
CGGTGGCGATGTTGGTGGCCATGGGGATGTTGTGCACATCGCACAGGCGCAGCAGAGTCATCTCGTTGGGCTCGCTGGGCTTTGCATTGATGGGGTCGCGGAAAAACAACAGCAGGTCGATCTCATTGCAGGCAATGCGGGACGCGATCTGCTGGTCGCCGCCCTGCACACCGGCCAGAAAACGCTGCACCTGCAGGCCCGTCGCCTCGGCGATGAGCTTGCCGGTTGTGCCGGTCGCCACCAACTTATGCTGGCTCAGGATGCGGCAGTACGCCGTACAAAACTGAACCATCAACTCCTTTTTGGAGTCATGCGCAATCAGTGCAATCGTCATCTGTTATCTCTCCTCTGTCGTGTCATTTGCGGAAATTTCCCTTTGTACAAAATGATATCACAAAATCCAATCATTTACAACCGGTTTTTATACAGAATATTCAATTTTGTCTTAGATTTTCAGAGTGTGCACCGCAAAACGACGTTAGTCTGCACTTCCCTGCTCCGGCTGTGTCTCATCCTGTGCGGCACCGGCAGTGTCCGTGGTATCGGCCGCGCCGGTCGTGTCATCCGAAGAATCCGCGCTCAGAGCAGGGTTCACATAGGGATCCACCTCCAGCGTGCCATCCTTCATGGCAAAGTAGGCATTGGCGATGTCCACCACCAGATCACCGGTGCGGGCACCGTAGCCGCCGTACTCCACCGTGATGCCGATGGCGATCTCCGGGTCGTCGGCCGGCAGGTAGGCGATCATCATCGCGTTCAGGTAGTGCTTGCCGGGGGCGTAGGTCTCACTGCGCTGGGGGGTGCCGGTCTTGCAGGCAATGGCGATCGGGTAGCTGGAGATCTTGCCGGTGATGGTACTGGGCACCAGTTTCATGCCCTGCCGCACCAGTGCAAAGGTGGTGCCGTTGTCCTCCACCACATCCATCACTTCGGGCTGGGTCTCATGGATCACCTCGCCGGTATTCGTGTCGAGGATGGCCTTGACGAAGTGGGTGCGGTAGCGCACACCGTTGTTGGCCAGCGTAGCCGCATAAGTGGCCAGCTGAATGGGGGTGACCACCGTATTGCCCTGACCGATGGCCGCCTGAATGTCCAGTGAGGTGTTGTAGTTGCTGTCGTTCTTGGTGGTCAGACGGCCCAGGCTCTCGCTCACCTCCACGCCGGTGCGCTGAGCCAGACCCAGCTTGTAGGCATAGGCGTCGTAGACGTCACTGGTCAGGCGGCGGCCCACATCGTAGAAGAAGATGTTGCAGCTCCACTTGATGGCATCCACCACGCTGATGTTGCCGCTGTGGCCGTGCTGGGTGCAGCGGGGACGGTAGTCCTTGTAATAGGTATACACGCCCGTGCAGTTCACGGTGGAATACTGGTTGATCAGGCCGCTGTCCAGCGCGGCCACGGCCACGGCCGGCTTAAAGGTGGAGCCGGGCGTGTACAGACCCTGCAGGCTGCGGTTGAACAGCGGCAGGCTGGGGTCGGCACTGTATTCGTCGTACTGAGTGGCATACAGGTTCTGGTCAAAGCTGGGGTAGTTGGAGGCCGCCAGCACGCCGCCATTCTTCACATCAATGACCACCGCCGCACCAGCTGCCGCTTTCATGTTGCCGGTGTTGTAGGTGCGGTTGATCATGTCAATGTTGTTGGCCAATGCCTTGTTCACCGCCCGCTGGAAGTCGCTGTTGATGGTCAGCTGCACCGTGTGGCCCGGTTCCGGCACAGTGGTGAGCTGCGTGTTCACGATCACACCGTCGGAATTGCGGGTGATGGTCTCCACACCGTCCTTGCCGCGCAACTCGTCCTCATAGGCAGACTCCAGGCCCGAGATGCCCAGCACATCGTTCATGTTGTAGCCCTTGTCCCGCAGGGGGTAGGTCACCTGGCCGTTCTCGTCGGTCACCTTCCACTTTTCGGCGGTGATCTTGCCCACACGGCCCAGCACCGCCGGGACGATATCGCCCTGCTCGTAGCTGCGGGTGCTGGTCTGCACGATTTCCACGCCGGGCAGCGACAGGCTGTTCTCCTTGATGGTGGCCACGGTCACGTCGCTGACGTTTTCCGCCATCACAAAGTTGTTCACGTTGGAAAATGCCTGCAGTTCCATCTCATAGTGGATGCCGGCCAGGGTGCGCTGCCAGCGCAGCGGCAGATCCTGCAGGTTGTTTTTCTCCACCAGCATTTCCATCACGTCGTTGGCGGTGGCATACTGCTGCAGGCCCAGGTTCTCCTTCATCGTGGTCAGCTGCCGCTGGTCGCTGCTGCTGTCATCCCGGGCTGTAAAGGTATAGTTGCCCGCCGCGTCCGGCTGGCTGATGAGCAGGGTATCGGTCCAGCTTTCACCGTTTTTCTCAAACAGCTCCACCAACCGCTGCAGCAGGCTGTCCAGATCCTCGTCACCCATCTGCAGCTTGTTGAGCACCACGTTGTAGCTGGTGGTCGTGGTGGCAATGCGCTTGCCGGTGCTGTCCACGATGTCGCCGCGGGCAGCAGTGACCGTAAAGTTATAGTCCGTCGTGTTGGTGGCCTGGGACTTGTACTCGTCGTCATTGACCAGCTGCAGAAAGATCAGCCGCAGGGCGTACAGGCCCATGACCAGTGCCGCCACAGCGATCAGCAGCACCATGCGCCGCATGACGGTCTTGCGTTCGTTTTGGTTCATCCGTAGTTCCTCCGGCGGTCAGACCACGCCGTTGTCGATCTTGAACTTGTTGTAAATGTGCCGCACGATGGCAAACTCCACCAGCGACGCCGGAATGGTAAGGGCCGCCGAGGGCAGCACGAACCACAGGTAGCGCTGTGCCGAGCCGCTGTAGCCGGGCATCCGGCAAAAGAACAGCCAGTCGCAGGAGAGCACCAGCAAAGCCGCTGCGGCCGAGATGACCGCAAAGTTGCCCGGAGCGCTCTGCAGGTACAGCTGCACCAGCACGCCCACGGCAAAGCAGAGCAGCAGCATTTCCAGTGCCAGCATGCCCACGGTGCGCCCGGCGGTGTAATCCCACAGCAGGCCGCACACCATGCCGAACAGTGCTCCGGCAAATTCGCCCTCACACACCGACACGGCCAGACAGAGCGGCAGCAGCAGCAGCGGCTTTGCCTGACCCAGCTGGAACAGCCCCGGCGTGGTCTGCAGCGCCGCACACACAAACAGGCCCAGCACATAGCAGCACCACTTCAGGATCTGGCTGCGGCTGCGCTTGCGGCGAGATTCCATACATCTGCCTCCTTAATATTCGGTAACGATGAACACATGCTTGACCGTGCGCGGGTCGGCACCCGGCAGGATGACCGCACTGGAGGACTTGCCGCTCTGCTCCGGCACCACTTCCTGCACAGTGCCCACCAGCAGGTTTGCCGGGAACACCCCGCCCAGACCGGTGGTGATCACCTGATCGCCCTTGCGGGCCTCGGTGGCGCGGTCCAGATTGGTCAGCACGCACTGACCGTCGGCGGCATAGTCGGCGCTGCCGGTGATGATGCCGTTTTCCCGCGTGCGGGAGATCACGCCCGCTGCGTTGAAGCTGGGGTGCAGGATGGTCATCACCTTGCAGCTGGTGGCGTCCACTTCCACCACCACGCCCAGCAGATAGCCCCGGTCACTGATGATGGCATCGTTCACCGCCACGCCGTCCGTGCTGCCCTGATCCAGCGTAAAACCGCCAAATTCATCCAGCGGGTCACGGCCGATGACAAAGGCCGACACATAGGTCGCCTCCGAATTTGTGTCCTGGATGCGTGCCAGTGCCTTGTAGGCGTCGTTCTCGGCCTTGATGCGGTCGTAGTCCACCATCTGCTGGCGCAGCTCTGCATTTTCGGCTTCCAGCTGCTCGTTCCGGTCCATCACATCGTCGATGCTGGTGTATTTTTCCCATACCGAGGCCGCACCGCCGCTGAGAGCCGACGTGACCTTCTGGAGGGGGGTGAGCACCACGCTCAGCAGCTCCTGCGGGGCTGCCGTCAGGCGGCCGTTGGCACCGGCATACGCCATGATGCCCACCAGGAACACCGCCACGATGACCAGGATCTTGAATTTCCAGGTGTCAAAAAAATCTTTCAAGGGGTCTGTCCTCCCATTCGGAGCAAACCTGCGCGTTCACAAAAAAAGCGCGGACAGCCGTGCCATCCGCGCAAGGGTCCTGTTTGCAGCGGAAAACAGCGCAGGTGCAACGTCAATAGCTTTTCCGCAAGAGATCCGGCAGCCCGCTTCCGGGCCGCTGATTACATATGACCGCCGTCGGTGTCCAGCACGTCGTGCAGCACATCCACATGATCCAGCACTGCACCGGCACCCTTGGCCACACAGTCCAGCGGGTCCTCGGCAACATGCACGTCAATGCCGGTCTCGCTCTGGATCAGCTGATCCAGACCGCGCAGCAGGGCGCCGCCGCCGGTCAGGGTGATGCCGCGGTCGATGATATCGGCGCTCAGTTCCGGCGGGGTACGCTCCAGCGTCTCCTTGATGGCGCTGGTGATCTTCTCCAGGCACTCCAGCAGGGCGGCACGCACGTCCTCAGAGTGCACCACGATGTTCTTGGGCAGGCCGTCCACCAGGTTGCGGCCCTTGATCTCCATGGTCAGCTCCGGGTCCAGAACGTAGGCGGAACCGATCTCGATCTTGATCTGCTCGGCGGTGCGCTCACCGATGAGCAGGTTGTACTTGCGCTTGATAAAGGCGATGATGGCCTGATCGAACATGTCACCGGCCATGCGCACACTGCGGGAGGCCACGATGCCGCCCAGCGAGATCACGGCGATCTCAGCCGTGCCGCCGCCGATGTCCACGATCATGCTGCCGGTGGGCTCGCTGATGGGCAGGCCCGCGCCGATAGCAGCAGCCATGGGCTCCTCGATGACAGAGACCTGACGGGCACCGGCCTTGAGGGTCGCCTCACGCACAGCGCGGCGCTCCACCTCGGTCACGCCCGAGGGGATGCAGATGACCACGCGGGGGCGGGAGAACATGCTGTTGCCGCAGGCCTTTTTCAGGAAGTTCTCCAGCATATTTGCCGTGATATCGAAATCGGCGATGACACCATCCTTCAGGGGGCGGACTGCCACGATGCTGCCGGGGGTACGGCCGATGACAGCCTTTGCCTCAGCACCCACGCAGCGCACCTCATCGGTCTTGGTATCCACAGCCACGACCGAGGGTTCCCGCATGATGATGCCCTTGCCCTTCATGTAAACCAGGGTATTGGCAGTACCCAGATCAACGCCAACGTCCTTTGACAAAAAACTCATAATGAAGCTCTCCTTCGTATTTCCGGTCTATTCCAAAACGCACAGCAGCCCAAACTCCACAGGGTTTGACCGCCTATCGCAGAATAACACGTTTCTATTATAGCCGCAAGTCAACGTTTTCTCAAGCGTTTTGTCAAGTTTTTCCGTATTTTTCATTTTTCTGTGCGTTCCGCCGCACAAACTGTCAGAACTGTTCAAGCAGGCGGACCGTCCGACTGACGGGCAGGCCCATAATGGTGTAATAATCGCCCTCAATGGCATCCAGCCAGACCGCCGCGCGGCCCTGGATGGCGTAGGCACCGGCCTTATCGTAGGGTTCCTCTGTGGCGGCGTACCGCTCGATCTCCTCCTCGCTCAGCGGGAAAAAGGTGACCTTGCAGGTATCCACAAAGCTCTCGGTGCGGGTACCATCGGAAACGCAGACACCGGTGTGCACATAGTGGGTCGCACCGGACAGCGCGCGGAGCATCCTTCTGGCATCGTCCGGGCTGTGAGGCTTACCGAAGACCTCGCCGTTCACATCCACCACGGTATCACAGCCCAGCACCACGGCACCGGGGTGTTCCTTGGCCACAGCAAGGCACTTACCCCGGGCAAGCTGCTCCACCAGCCGGGCGGGGGTATCCGCCGTCACGGCATCCTCGTCAAAATCGCTGACGCAGACGGTAAAATCCGTCGTGTACAGGCTCAACAGCTCTTTCCGTCGGGGGCTCTGGGAAGCCAGGATCAGATCTTTCATACGCTTCACTTCCCCGTTGAGCCAAAGCCGCCCGCGCCGCGCTGGGTATCCCCCAGTTCAGCCGCCTGAGCAAAGGCAGCGGTATACACCGGTGCAATGCAGAGCTGTGCCACACGCTCACCGGGCTGGATGGTATAGGCCTCGGTGCCCAGATTGATCATGGGCACCTTCAGTTCCCCGCGGTAGTCACTGTCCACCACACCCACGCCGTTTGCCATGCACAGGCCGTGCTTGATGGAAAGGCCGCTGCGGGCATAGACCAGCGCCACAGCGTGGGGGCCTGGCAGCTCGATGGCAAGGCCGGTGGGCACCAGCGCCCGCTGCATGGGGGCCAGTGTCAGGGGCTCATCCAGCACGGCGCACAGGTCGGCCGCCGCTGCCCCCGGCGTTGCATAGGCGGGCACCTTGGCCCGGGGGTCCAATACTTTATAGTTTACGGTGATCGGTTCCATAGTATACCTCTTGTTAAAGTTATATTCGGGCGTGTTCCGGGAGCTTTCTCCTCGGACACGAAACGGGCCATTCCATCGCCCGCCCTACTGCCTGCGGCAGCAGGGTCCCACCCCAGCGGACGGTCCTCGGAGAAACTCTCGGCTCCCGCCCGGGGAAACTGCATCTTTAGTTGGTTCCCTTGAAATAAAGTCCTCTTGTAAACTCTCCCTCAAAGGGTGCGTGGACACGGATGCTGTCCAGAATGGCGGCTGCTTCTTCCCGGGATTCCAGTGTGAAGTAGGCCACACCGTAGTCCACAGTCAGAGCACCGGGCTTATCACCCATATAAATAGGTACGGGGTTATAGATCGTCCGCACGCCCATGCCGCAGCGCACCGGGAACTTTTTGGCCTTGCGGTCGGTCAGTTCCCCTGCTTTATTGCAGTGGGCGCAGTCATGGATGTTCTGCAGCGGGCAGGCACGGGTGACCATCAGCGGCATGTGACCATAGACCAGCACACCGGTGGGCACAGGGTTGCCGTTATGGGTGGGGGCAATGGTGCTGATATCGCTATCTTTGACCTCAGGCAGGATGAGCACACTGTTCAGGCCATGGTCGGCGTAGAACTGCGCCGCCATCTGGTTGGTGACGTTCAGGCCAAAGCCGCCGGTCATCGGCAGGTCACGGCAGAGCCGCAGGTGGGCGATGTTGCTCACCTCATAGCCCGCAAAACCCGCATCCTGGGTGGCGGCAATGCGGCGGGCGGTGTCCTCCTCCAGCGCGCTGAACATCACGCGCGGCAGCTCCAGAAGGGTCTTTTCCCGCCACTCCCGGGGCACCCGGTCGGCCTGAGCAATGGGCAGGATGAGATACTCCACCCCGCTCAGGGCCTGCTCCGGCACCTGCTCCCAAGCTTCAAAGCGGGCACGCAGGGTGCGGCGGGGCGGCAGAGTGCGCAGGGGCAGAGCATCCGGCTCCGCCTCGTGTACCGGCCAGGGGCGCAGGACCTCCCGCTTTTTCAGCAGGGCCTCCAGCGCATCCCGGCGCAGCTCGTTCACGGCACTGCCCGGCACGAACCAGGGGCCGCCGTCCATCTCCACATCGATCTTTTCCACTGCAAAGGGGGTGCCGCCCGTCTTGGAAAGGCTGCGCTGCAGGCTCTCGGTGGGGTCGGTGCGGGCAGGCTGCGGTTCCGCATCGCCGTAGGCAAAGGCCTTGTTGCCGTCCGCGTCGGTCACGGTCAGCTTCTCGCCGCCCTCTTCGATCTCCAGCCTGAACTGCACCGGCACCCGGCTGCGCTCGCGGCGGTAGAGCTCGCGCAGGGCAGGCAGGGTCTTTTTGGTCAGCTCCGCATCGGCTTCGCTGCGCACACCGAACATGGTGCCGTCGATCTTTCCATCCAGATAGCCGGAGGTGAAGCCAGAGCGGCTGAACGCATTTTTCAGCAGGTCACGGTCGTAGGCGCGGCCCTCGCGGCCTGCCAGACAGGCACTGACCGCCGCCGCCACATACTCCGGCGTGCGCAGACGGCCCTCGATTTTGGCCGATGCCACGCCAACGGCCTGCATCCGATCCAGCTTGTCGATGACGGAGTTATCCTTCAGGGAAAGGTGGTGCAGACGGCCCGGTTTGCCCTCGGGCAGCGGGTTTGCCTCAAAGGGCAGGCGGCAGGGCCCGGCGCAGGAGCCCCGGTTGCCGCTGCGGCCGCCCAGGAAGGCAGACATATAGCACTGGCCGCTGACACACATGCAGAGCGCGCCGTGGACAAAGCACTCCGTCTCGATGCCGCAGTGCTTTGTGATGTGCTCCACCTCGGGCAGGCTCAGCTCACGGGCCAGCACCACCCGGGTAAAGCCCAGCTCCTTCAGCTCCAGTGCGCCCTGCAGGGTGTGGACGCTCATCTGGGTGGAGCCGTGGCGGGGCAGGTCGGGGGCGATCCGCCCGATGAGCTGCGCCACCGCCAGATCCTGGCAGATGACCGCATCCGCGCCGCTCTCGGCCACAGCCTTCACGGCACCGGCCAGCGCGGCCAGCTCCCCGCCGTAGACCGTGGTATTCAGTGCCACGTGCACCTTGACACCCCGCGCGTGGCAGAACCGGACTGCCTCCTTCAGGCTGTCCGCATCAAAATTTCTGGCTCCTGTGCGGGCATTGAAGCCCGAAAAGCCCAGATATACCGCGTCCGCACCGCTGAACACCGCAGCGCGGAGCATCTCTTCACTGCCCACCGGGGCAAGGATCTCGATCTTTGGCATAATACTCCCTTTGTTCCGGCGCGCTCACCGCGCCCCCATTCACGCTTCCGTCTTTGCTTCCCGGTCGGCCTTCTGCTTGGCCTGCAGGCGTGCCAGCTGCTCCCGCAGGGCATCGTTTTCACGCCGCAGCGTTTCATTTTCCGCTTTTGCCTTGTCCTCAGCCAGCTTTGCCCTGGCGGCATCGGCAATATAATCCTGGATCTGGCTGCGCATATTCTCGGCGCTGCCGGTGCTCTTTTTGTATTCGTCCAGATAATCCATGGCGCAGAACACCGCCGCCTTGGTCACCGAAAGGTTTTCGTTGGTGTCCAGCAGCTTGGTGATATCCTCATCCAGCCGTTTGGCCAGAGAGGCGATATACTTTTCGGAATCCGTCGTTGCGATCGCATAGGGCGCGCCCGCAATGGTCACTCTCACTTTATTAACCATCGTATCCTCACTAATAATTACTCTGAGCGGAGTTTGTGGCCGAGTTTCCTGCCCCGGCACACGCTTTTGCCCCCGCCGGGACAGCCGTTCACTTCTTATTATAATATAAATGCGTGCCAAGAGAAAGTGTTATTTTTGAATTTTTTGCATATTTACCAGAAAGATTGTGATAAAAATGTCAGTTACGGCAAAAATCGGCGTTTTTCCTTGCTTTTACGAATAGAACTGATTATAATGTTCTTGTTGTGGTAACAGGGAGAGGGAAAGAGGAGAAATTCTCTGTTACGATATTTCAAAACAGCACAAGTGTGTGTGCGGATAGGAGTTCCTTATGACTACAAAAGAATTTGCAAAAATTCTTCAGGACAAGCTGACCAGCGAGTATGGCGTGGATCTGAGCGTTGCTTCCAAGCAGCAGATCTACCGCTCTCTTGCCCTGATCTGCCGTCAGATGATGAGTGAGAACCACAAGAAGTTCCAGTCCAAGGCCATTGGCACCGGCACCAAGCAGGTATACTACCTCTGCATGGAGTTCCTGATGGGCCGCAGCCTGAAGATGAGTCTGTTCAACCTGGGGCTGGAAGATGTTGCCCAGAAGGTGCTGGCTGATGCCGACATCAACATCGAGGGCATCTTTGAGGAAGAGCCCGATGCAGGCCTGGGCAACGGCGGTCTGGGCCGTCTGGCTG
>OIXR01002618.1_pt1 | contig 9712 bp, 7 predicted proteins | sample 1587831 | NCBI WGS metagenome assembly OIXR01 (sample SAMN03283263) | human gut metagenome | biome: human-associated habitat; material: feces | host: Homo sapiens | place: USA | collected 2013
CGGCGCAGCAGGCTCATGGGCGGCAGCTCCGGGGTGGGCATGGTGTATTTTTCCATGGCGTGAGGAGTGCTTTCCACCCGCTCCCCTGTTTCGTTTTCGATCCATTCCGGGGTAAGCGGGATGCTGCGTCCGTCCGGGCACAGTGCCTCCAGCGTATCCCCAAGGCTCCATTTGCCGCGCTGCTGGCAGTGGGCGATGCCATTTTCCCAGCTGTCCACCGTACCCACGAACTCCCACTCGCGGATATAGGTAGCGCTGTCGGTGGCCTGTTTGGCCTGCTCGCGGCCGAAATAGAAGCCCGGAGAGTAGTGCCGGTGGCTGGTGCGGGTAAGCTCTGCGTACACCTCCGGCGGCAGTTCAAAGTTATCGTTTGCCGGGTCGGCCAGATAGGCGTCCAGTGCCTTGCGGTAGGCAACGGTAACACTGGCCACATAGTAGAAGGTCTTGGCACGGCCTTCGATCTTCAGGCTGTCCACGCCCGCCTTGCAGATCAGGTCAATGAAGGGCGCGGTGCACAGATCGTTGGCGTTAAGGATGTAGCTGCCGTTCTCGTTTTCGCCGATCTCGTACAGCTGGCCGGGGCGGGTCTCCTCGCTCAGGTAATACTTCCAGCGGCAGGGCTGGGCGCACTGGCCGCGGTTGGCGTCGCGCCCGGCCATATAGTTGGACAACAGACACCGGCCGGACACGCTCATGCACATCGCACCGTGCACAAAGGCCTCGATCTCCAATTCCGGTGGAGTCTTATCGCGCAGGATGGCAATATCCTGCAAGGTCATCTCCCGGGCCAGCACCACCCGCTTTGCGCCCATTTTGTAGGCGGCGCGGGCGGCTGCCCAGTTGGTGATGCCGGTCTGGGTGGAAAGATGCACGTCAATGTCCGGGGCAAAGGTCTTGCAGGCATCCAGCACACCAAGGTCTGCCACAATAAAGGCATCCACACCGGCCTTGGCAGCCTCCTTGATGGCCTCCGGCAGACGGTCGGCCTCCTCGTTGGTGGGCAGGGTGTTCATGGTCAGGTAGACCTTGCGGCCGCGGGCATGGGCGTAGATGACGCTTTCCGTCAGCTGCTCCGGGGTGAAATTGGCCGGAGCCGAGCGCATACCGAACTCCGGCAGGCCGCAGTAAACGGCATCGGCACCGTAGTTGATGGCATAACGCAGACGTTCCGCATCGCCCGCCGGGGCAAGCAGTTCCGGGATCTGTAACATTTGTAGGTTCCTCTCTTATGTATCACAGTTTTAGCCGGAAAGGGGCCGCCGCACAAAAAACGGTGCAGCGGCCTTTCCTCAGTTTTTCAGGCTTTTGTTCACAGCTGCGGCAGTTTTGCAGTTGGCATTGTGCTCTGCCAGCGTGTGGGCGTAGTAGTAATTGCCCTTGAGGTCGGTCACAAAGAAGTAAGCGTCCTTGGCTTCCTCATCGGGCTGCGGCTCCAGCGCTGCCTTGATGGCGGCAAGGCCGGGGTTCGAGATGGGGCCTGCGGGCAGGCCGATACAGCTGTAAGTGTCGTAGGCTGTAAGGATATTTTCCGGGATATTGTCCCAGCCGTCGTAGTAGGGCGCGACCCAGTTCCAGAGATAGTTGTTGTCGGCGTCGCTCTGGATATGGCTGGAGGTGTTGCTTTGCAGCCGGGGGTAGGGCGAGCCCTCTGCCAGACGATTGCGGAACACCTGCGCCACGTTGGAGTCCTGACTGTTGCCCGCTTCCTCCTGCACAAAGGAGGCAAGGGTGACAAGCTCCGGCAGGGTCATTCCCTGCTTTTTGAGCGCTGCGTACATTTCCTTGGTAAATTGTGCATCGAACTGGGCGTAGAAGGTAGCTACATAGTTATGCACCGTATCATCCTTCAAAAACTCGTAGGTCTCCGGGAAAAGATAGCCCTCACACTTCATAAAGCGGTTCGGGGCCTCCTTATCCTCCGGGACATACTGCCAGAAGGTATAAGCGCTGAAATCGCCCTCGTTGGCTTCCTTCAAAAACTCCTCGGCGGTGCACAGACCGGCGGATTCCATCTTTTGGGCGATGGCAATGGCCGTGGTGCCCTCCGGGATGGTCACCCGCACCGTTTCTGCCTTGGCGTACTGGGAAAGGGTGGCAATGATCGCGTCGTAGGAAATCGCACTGGTCTGCAAGACAAAATCGCCGTACTGCAGCTTTGCGGCAGCGCCCTTTTGTCCCACATACCAGCGAAACAGGTAGGCAGAGCGGATGACGCCCGCCTCCTTCAGCTTGTTGGCGATCGCCGCTACGCCGCTGCCCTGCGGGATGCTTACGGTCACCTCTGTGCTGCCGGGTGCACCATTGCCGTGGATCTCATTGTAGGCAAAGTGCACCGCTGCACCTACTGCCAGAAGGAGCAGCAGAAGCACCACCAGCAGAATTTTGCCTGCGCCGCCCTTTTTGCGGGCTGCGTGTGTATCGTTGTGTGCCATACGCACCTTCCTTTTTTCAGTTTTCCAGCATCAGACGCAGATAGCTTTCGCTTACGTCAAAAGGCTCTGCGTCAAAGCGGATCATGCCGTATTCCTGCCGGGTGCCCTCGCCCAGAAACAGCGGCTGGGCAGCGCCTACCGTGATGACCGCCTTTTCCACGATGACTTCCTTCTCGCGGGCGGCTTCCATCAGGATCTCGGCGGCGCGGTCGCTGTCGGCCATCATCTCCACAAAATACAGGGTATCCTCCTTGCGGAAGTAGATGCCGTAGCCATGTTCGTTGGACACGATGGTAGCGCCCCGGGCGTACAGCTCCTGCAGCACCACCGCCATGCGCTCCGGGCTCAGCTGCACGGTATCCTTCCAGAACTGTTCCCGCAGCTCGCACAGCTTTTTGGCCGTCACCGTGTCAAATTCCGCCTGGCTCCACAGGTTGCGGCTCACCTCACGAGGCAGGCAACGCAGGGCAAAAGCCTTTGCAAAGCCTTTATCCTGCAGCAGAGCGGCCTGTGCTGCATCTGCCGGGACTGTCACGGTAAAGCCTGCGCCCCGCAGCTTTTGGTGGGCGCACAGGGTATCCAGCAGACCCGCCAGCAGCAGACTGCCCTCGCCGCACAGGCACAGGTAATTGCCCGTGCGCCCCTGCAGGGTGACCGGCACAGCCAGCGCAGCCGCCACGATGGCGTCGTTTTCGTCGGCCACATAAATGTTCTGCACACCGGCAAAGCGTTCCAGTACCATTTTTGCAAAATCTTCGGTATCATGATGCTGGCTCTGCCACAAAGCCAGCACTGCCGCCTCGTCAGACGGCTGCATCAGACGATACATCGTTCAGGATGCCCCCTCTTATCATATTTTATCGTTCAGCCCAGTGTTTTCCGGGCAAGCTGTTGCACCTCTTGCTGGATCTCTTCAATGCTGCGCATGGCGTCCCCGCTGGTGCAGTGCACGGTATCCCAGCCAAGATGCCGGGCACAGAACTCGGCAGCAGCGCGGCTGCGCGCCAGATAGGCGGTATCCTTCTCGTGCACGTCCTTTTTGCTTTCGTCGCCGTGGTAGCGCTGGGTCATCAGCCGCTGGCTGACCGCCGGGTCTACCTGTAAATAGATGACCCTGTCCGGTGCGGGAAGTCCCAGCAGACGGAACTCGTAATCAAACAGCCAGTGCAGATATTCCTCCCACTGCTCCTGCGGAAGCTTCGAGCACTGGTGCACCGCGTTGGAGGTGGTGTAGCGGTCGGCGATGATCACACCGCCCTGCTCATAAAAGCTGCCCCAGCTGGTTTTATAGCTGGCATAGCGGTCCACCGCGTAAAAGCTGGAAGCCGCATAGGCGTTTACATCGTCCGGGTGCTGGCCGAACTGCCCGGCCAGATACATCTTGACCAGTGCGCTGGAATCACTGGCATAGTCCGGGAAGGTGATCTTTTGTACCGGCACACCCTGCGCGGCGAGATGCTCTGCCAGCAGCTTTGCCTGTGTGGCCTTGCCGCTTCCGTCCAGCCCTTCCAGCACAATCAGTTTGCCCTTGCTCATACGGCGGCACCTTCTTTAATGGCGGCATATTTTGCGCGCACCTCGGCGGTCTTGCCGCAGCACATCTTGCCCTCCGGGCAGGGGCCGCACAGGCAGGCGGGGCCGGCCTTGGCAAAGATATGGGGTGCCACCGGGTACACCAGCGCGAACATCTTTTCGGCCAGTTCCCGGATCTCCCACTGGGCGCGGTTGCAGCAGCGCAGCTGGAAGAAGTTCATCAGGCTGCGGGCGTTCATGGTGACCACCATTTTGGTCTCGCAGGCGTTGGGCAACACAAAGCGGGCGTCCTCGTTGGCCTGTTTAGAAGCCTTAGCGCGGGCCTGCTTTTCCGGCATTCCCTCAGCCATCAGGCGGGCGGTGTGCCCCTCCTCCAGCTTGTGGGCAAGGTCGAGATAACGCTGGGCGTCCTCCTCCATGCTGGCAAGGAAAGCTGCCTTTGCTTCCGGGATAGCCTCGATCTCCGGGGGCGTCACATAGCGGAAATCATCCAGACGCACATAGCGCTGGCTCTGCACGCTGAAGGATGCGATGCGGTGCCGGGTGATCTGGGCAAGCAAGGTGCGGCTGACCCCCTCGATGCCAAAAGTAAAGCTGGCGTGCTCGATGGGGCTGGCATGGCCAAGGTCGCTGAGCATGGTCAGGAATTTTGCAGTTTTTTCCTCGTCCAGCCCGTCCAGAAGGTCGGTGATGTGGGCGTCGGAATAGCAGAGCTTTGCGGCAGCCGCCACCACCTTTTCCGGTTCCGGGGTGTGGGCGATCAAACGAACAGTCATCATAGGGTCATTCTTCCTCCGTAATCTTGGTCAGGGGCGCAAAATTGGCCATCGTTTTCTTGATGCCAACTTTTTCAAAGTTGATCTCTACGATCTGATCCCCGGCAGCGGGCTTTACCTTCAGCACCGTGCCGCGGCCGAACACTTTGTGCTCCACGATGTCGCCCGGCTCATAGTGCTTTGAACCGGAAGCCGCCGGTTTCACGGCAGAATTTACCGTAAAGGCTGTTTGCTTTACAGTATTTTTTGTCGCATTTCCGCCGGAATATGCGGAGCCAAATCCGCTGCTTCTTGTGGTCGGCTGGGTGGAGCTGTTGCCATAGTGACTGCCAAAACCGGAGGAAGCAGGGTTTCTTCCTCCGTAAGAAGAGCCGAAACCACGGCTTTCACCGGCGTTATATTCCCGGTTCAGGTAGCCGCTGCGGTTGCCCGAGCTGTAACCCGATCCATAACCGCCGCCGTAGCTGCTGCGGCTGTAACCGGAGGGGCCGGAGTAGCCGGATGCCCCGCCGGGCACGGTATCGCTGTAACTACTGCCCCAACCGCCCATGCGGGAACGCTGTTCCAGCACCGGGCTGCGGGTCTCCTCGATATATTCCGGCTCGATCTCCCGCAGAAAGCGGCTGGGCTCGTTGCGCTGGGTGCGGCCGTACAACATCCGGGTGACGCTGTTGGAGATGTACAGTTCCTTTTTGGCACGGGTGATGCCAACGTATGCAAGACGGCGTTCCTCTTCCAGATCTGCTTCGGAGTATTTGCTCATCTCGCTGGGGAAAACGCCCTCCTCCATGCCGATGAGGAACACATAGGGGAACTCCAAGCCTTTGGCAGAGTGGATGGTCATCAGTACCACCTGGTCGCTGCTTTCGTTGTAGCTGTCGATATCGCTGATGAGGGCGATATCCTCCAGATAGCCCTCCAGCGTGGCTTCCTCGCCGTGCTGGTCACAGTAGTTTTTGACATTGTTCACCAGCTGACCCAAGTTCTGCAGACGGTCGGCGGCATCCTCGTGCCCCTTGGCGGCGTCTGCTTCCAACATGGCCTTGTAGCCGGTCAGCTCGATGACATCGGAGGCAAACTCGTCCAGCGTGCGGGTGGCAAGAGAATCCTGCAAACGCTGGTAGATCTGCCAAAACTTGAGCAGCGGCATGACCGCGCGGGAAAGTTTCGCGTATTGGTCTGCATGGCTGATGATATCCAGCATACTGACCCCCTGCTGCCCGGCAAGGTCTGCAATGACATCCACGGTGGTAGCACCGATCTTGCGGGCGGGCTCGTTGATGATACGGCGCAGCCGCACATCGTCCCGGGGGTTGGCCACAATGGACATATAGGAGTGGATGTCCTTGACCTCCTTGCGGTCGTTGAAGCGCTGCCCGCCCACGATCTTATGCGGAATACCCGCGCGGGTGAAGTAGCTTTCGATGGGAGCCGACTGGGCGTTCATACGGTAGAGAATGGCGTGGTCTGCCAGATGCCCGCCCTCCTTCAGGTGCTGGCCGATGATATCCGCGATATGGCTGGCTTCGTCCTGCTCATTCTCGGCGGTATACACCTGCACCTTATCGCCCTCGCCGTTGTCCGTCCAAAGGGTCTTGCCCTTGCGCTCGGTGTTGTGCTGGATGACACAGTTGGCTGCGTTGAGGATATTGGAGGTGGAGCGGTAGTTCTGCTCCAGACGGATGGTCTTGGTGCCGGGATAGAGTTTTTCAAAGTTGAGAATGTTCTCAATGGTAGCGCCGCGGAAGCGGTAGATGCTCTGGTCGTCATCGCCCACCACGCAGATGTTGCGCTCCGGCCCGGTGAGCAGGCTGACCAGACGGAACTGCGCCACGCTGGTATCCTGATACTCGTCCACCAGCAGGTAGCGGTACTTGTTCTGGTAGAACTCCCGCACGTCCGGGTGTTCAGCCAGCAGCTGCACGGTCTGGTAGATCAAGTCGTCAAAATCGAACGCACCGGCCTCTTTCAGCTTTTTCTCGTAAGCTGCGTAGATGCGGGCGGTCTGGGTGCTCTTCACGTCTCTGGCGTGGTCTGCAAGTGCCTGCTCCGGGCTGACCAGCTGATCCTTCCAGCGGCTCATCTGGTTGATGGCGGCCTTGATGGGCAGGAATTTATCATCGATGCTCAGCTCTTTATATACGGTTTTCATTACACGCTGGGCATCGTCTGTATCATAGATGGTAAAGCTGCGGGGGTAGCCGATCTCTTCGGCCCAGCGGCGCAGAATGCGCACACAGGCCGAGTGGAAGGTGGAGGCGAACACTTCGTCCCCTTCCTCGCCGCCCAGCATCCGGCGCAGACGCTCTTTCAGCTCCCCTGCTGCCTTGTTGGTAAAGGTAATGGCCATCACGTTCCAGCTGCGCACCGCGTTCTGGCGCAGCATCCCGTCCAGCCAGCTGGGGGCATCTGTACCGGTCATAATGGCGGTGCGCAGGGCTTTGACGTCCTCCTCGGTCACCGGGCGGGGCGTTTCTTTGGAGCCGTGCGCCGAGCCGAACCGGATGAGGTTGGCGATACGGTTGACCAGCACGGTGGTCTTGCCGCTGCCGGCACCGGCAAGGATGAGCAGCGGGCCATCCGTGGTAAACACAGCCTGCCGCTGCATATCGTTCAGGCGGCCGAATTGCTTTTCAATGTAAGTATCACGCAGGGTGCAGAATTCCTGCCCGAGAGATGCTGCCATGGTTTCACCTGTTTCCTTCGCTGTTATTCATACCGTATAGTATAACACATTTCGAAATAGTTGTACACCAAAACTGCATAGAGTTACAGCTGCTTTTCCAGCAGATAGCGGTCGTAGCCGCCGTACATCTCCCGGCTGCAGCGGATGACAAAGCCGGAAGCCTGTGCGTTGTGCAGGCTGTAACTGTTGTCCGGGCTGACGGTAGCCCCCAGATGGGCGATCTGCGGCGGCAGCAGCGGCAGAGCCGCTTCCAGCATGGCGCGCTGCAAGCCGTTGCCCCGCCAGTCCGGGTGCACTACTGCGCTGTCTGCGTTGGCCCAGTGTTGCCACTGACTTTGCGGCACGCCCAGAAAAGCAGCGTAGTTCTCACTGCTCTGCCCGCACAGGCGCAGGATGAGGTAGGCCCCCAGCCGCCCCTGCTGCCACGCACCGATACACACCCCGGTGCGCAGATAACCGGTAATGTTTTCCAGCGTATCCGGCACGAACTGCTCCGGGTGCGGCATGGCGGCGCGCACTTCGTTTTGCAGCGCGAACACCGCCGGTGCCTCGGCAGGGGTGCAGCGCCGTAGGGTGACAGCCTGCCGGGCGGGCCGGCCGCCTACTTTTTGCAGAAAATAGTCCATCTGTACTATGCCCTCCAAAATAAAATCGTACTTTTCAGCAGATTCCAGTATAAATGACGCTTTTCTAAATGTCAAATTATGCTATAATAAGAGAGAAGGGGCTGTGGAGGAATCCTCCCGGCCCGTTCGTATGAAGTTCGGGGCGGCGCTGCCGCCCGGAAACGGAGGAACCATCCATGAAAGATCCCGCACTGGCATCGTCCAGCCGCTTGGGCGGCGCTGTGATCAGTGACCGCGTTGTTGCAAGCCTGCTGGAGGAGCTGACCAACGGGCGCTATGCCCAAGCCGACCGCCTGCCCGCCGAGGTAGACCTTGCCACCGAGTTGGGGGTAAGCCGCACCGTGATCCGTGACGCGCTGAGCGAGATGGAGCGCGCCGGTTATGTGGAACGGGTGCGCGGTATTGGCACGGTAGTGAACCGTGCTGTGCTGGGGCTGCGCAGCCGCTTGGACCAGAAGCTGGAGTACTACCCGCTGATCCGCAGCTTTGGCAGCTACCCCCATGCAGACGGCATTCAGGTGATGCTTCTTCGTGCAGGCGAGGAGATGGCCCACGCGCTGGCGCTGGAGGTCGGCGATGAGGTGATCTGCATCAAAAAGCGTATCCTTGCCGATACCACCCCGGTGATCTACTCCATCGACTACCTGCCCCGCAGCCTGTTCGGCAACCGGGACTACACCCGCATCGACCTGACCGGCGACATCTTTGAGATCCTGGAGCAGGAGTGCCACCAGCAGATCTCCTCCAATGTGGCGCACCTGAAGGCCAGCTGCGGCGACGAGGCCATCCGCGCAGCCATGCGTCTTGCCCCGGGTGAGGCCATGCTGCTGCTGGACGAAGTGTGTTTCAATCGTTTGTGCAGGCCGGTGATGCGCTCGCTGAGCTACTACACAAACTTTTTTGATTTTTCCATTTTACGCAAACTACTTTAAACGGAGGTATACTGTCCATGCGTCATCTGATCGATCCTTTGGATCTTACCCAGCAGGAGATCACACAGCTGCTTGATCTTGCCGACCGTATCTGCGCCGACCCTGCTGCCTATCAGGAGGTTGCCAACCACAAAAAGCTGGCCACCTTGTTCTACGAGCCCTCCACCCGCACCCGCCTGTCCTTTGAGGCGGCTATGCTGAACTTGGGCGGCCATGTACTGGGCTTCCCCAGCGAGAACGTGTCCAGCGCCACCAAGGGCGAGAGCGTGGCCGACACCATCCGGGTGGTTTCCTGCTATGCCGATATCGTTGCCATGCGCCACCCAAAAGAGGGTGCACCGCTGCGTGCTTCCCGCTACTCCCGCATTCCGGTGATCAACGCCGGTGACGGCGGTCACCAGCACCCTACCCAGACCCTGACCGACCTGATGACCATTCGCCGCCGCATGGGCAGACTGGATGATCTGACCATTGGCCTGTGCGGTGATTTGAAGTTCGGCCGCACCGTCCACTCCCTGCTCAAGACCATGGCACGCTGCAAGAACATCCGCTTTGTGCTGATCAGCCCGGAGGAGCTGCGGGTGCCGGATTATATCATCAACGACGTGCTGGAGGCCAACGGCATCCCCTACAAGGAGACCCGCAGTCTGGAGGAATCCATGCCGGAACTGGACATCCTGTACATGACCCGCGTGCAGAAGGAGCGCTTCTTCAACGAGGAGGACTA
>OIXR01002657.1_pt1 | contig 9591 bp, 17 predicted proteins | sample 1587831 | NCBI WGS metagenome assembly OIXR01 (sample SAMN03283263) | human gut metagenome | biome: human-associated habitat; material: feces | host: Homo sapiens | place: USA | collected 2013
GCCGGGAACATCAACCAAGTGCTGAAGGTGGACAGCGTGGTGTGCGACTTCAACGGTTACCCGTACTGTGCGACTACCTACGCCACGCAGAAGATTATCAGGCAAAGCAACGTCACCGAGCGCAGCCTCGTGACAACGTGCCGCCTCTTGAACTCGTCCCGTTCGGACGACAACCCCAACGGGTTCACCATCGAGGGGTTCACCATCATCGAAAACAAGGATTTACAGACAATCAAAAGGTAACAAGGAATGAAGAGTATCAAAAAGACAATGTGGGGCGCGTACTGTAAGCTCCACGACAAACGGAAGCAATTAAGGACAAGGCTCAAAGGGTATCTGGACGGCTTGCCGCCGAAGACACGCAGGCGTGTCGTGCTGGCAATGCTCGCCGCCTTCGCCGCGCTTGCCCTCTACACCTTCGGCAAAGCCGTCCATGACATCGGCAGGAATGACGGCAGCCGTATGGTGACAGACCATGCCGGACAGGTGGAACTGTCCGTGAAGCCTGAAGTGAGCGACAATTTTACACCTTATTATAATAATATGTATGGAACAGACGAAGAATGAACCTAAAAACGAGAACAAGGCGGCTCCCGACAACGGGAAACCGAAGAAGGTACGCAAGCCGCTGACCGAAGCCCAACGGCTGAAACGTCAGAAGATGATAGTGCTGCCCGCTATGGTGCTGGTATTCCTCGGGGCGATGTGGCTGATATTCGCCCCGTCTTCCGACAAGGAACAACAACTGGGAACGGGAGGTTACAACATCGAAATGCCCGACGCTGACAAGGCGAACCACCGGATTATCGGCGACAAGGCGAAAGCCTACGAACAGGGGGCGATGGAGGAACGGCAGGCGGACCGCAGCCGCGCCATGCAGCAGCTGGGCGATATGTTCGACAACGAGGTGGCGGAAACGGACGGCGGCGACTTCGACCTTGCCAATCCCGGCGGCACTGAAGAGAATGTGAAGTCCACCCCGAAAACCATCCAATCCTCCGCAGCCGCTTACCGCGACCTCAATGCCACGCTCGGCAACTTCTACGAGCAGCCGGAGAACGACAACGCGGAGATGGACGAACTGCTGGAGCGCATCGCCTCGCTGGAATCGGAACTGGAAAGCGAGAAAGGCAAGGCGTCCGCTATGGATGAGCAGGTGGCACTCATGGAAAAGTCCTATGAGCTGGCGGCAAAGTACATGGGCGGTCAGAACGGCGGCAAGCCGGAACTGGTGCAGGCGGCAGAGCCTTACCCCGTGCAGAAAGCCGGAAAGAACACGGCGAAACCCGTCAGGCAGGTAGTGCATCAGGTGGTGTCCTCGCTCGGACAACCGATGAGCAACGCCGAGTTTGTCGCCTCCTTCTCGCAGGAGCGCAACCGCAGTTTCAACACGGCGGTGGGCGTCACGACCGTATCGGACAGGAACACCATACCGGCGTGCGTCTATGGGGCGCAAAGCGTGACCGACGGGCAGGCGGTAAGATTACGGCTGCTGGAGCCGATGGCGGTGGCTGACAAAATTATTCCCCGCAATGCGGTGGTGGTCGGCACGGCAAAGATTCAAGGCGAACGGCTTGATATTGAAATTACTTCGCTGGAGTACACAGGTACGATTATCCCGGTGGAACTGGCAGTGTATGACACGGACGGGCAGCCCGGCATCTTCATCCCCAACTCGATGGAAATGAACGCCGTCCGTGAGGTTGCTGCCAACATGGGCGGCTCGCTGGGCAGCAGCATCAATATCTCCACCAATGCAGGGGCGCAGCTCGTCTCCGACTTGGGCAAGGGGCTGATACAAGGCACGAGCCAGTATATCGCCAAGAAGATGCGCACGGTGAAAGTGCATCTGAAAGCCGGGTACAGGGTCATGATCTATCAGGAGAAAGACTGAAAACAGAATACAGAAAAAGTAACAACAACCAATGTTTAATTTACCACTAAAATCCAAAGTAAAATGAGAAAAGTAATCATCATGTTTGCCCTCGCTATGGGCATCGTAACTGCCAACGCGCAGGAGAACGTAACCGTTGGAACGGACAACGGAAGTGTAGAACAGCCGACGACAGAACAGCCGACCTTGACAAAGGAGGTCTATCCGCAGAAGGAGGCGGACGGCGACCTGTACCACGGTCTGACAAGAAAGCTGGGCTTTGACCGCATGGTCCCGCCGCACGGTTTGGAAGTGACTTACGACAAGACCGTCCACGTCATTTTCCCCTCGGAAGTGCGCTATGTCGATTTAGGCTCGCCCGACCTGATTGCGGGCAAAGCCGACGGAGCCGAGAACGTCATCCGCGTGAAGGCTACCGTGAGGGACTTCCCGAACGAAACCAATATGTCCGTAATCACGGAAGACGGAAATTTTTACACCTTCAACGTGAAGTACGCCGCCGAACCGCTGCTGCTCAACGTGGAGATGTGCGATTTCATCCATGACGGCTCGGCGGTGAACCGTCCTAACAACGCGCAGGAAATCTATCTGAAGGAGCTGGGCAGCGAAAGTCCCATGTTGGTGCGCCTTATCATGAAGTCCATCCACAGGCAGAACAAGCGCGAGGTGAAGCACATCGGCTGCAAGCGTTTCGGCATCCAGTACCTGCTGAAAGGCATCTACACGCATAACGGTTTGCTCTATTTCCACACAGAAATCAAGAACCAGAGCAACATTCCTTTCGACGTGGACTACATAACGTGGAAAATCGTGGACAAGAAGGTAGCGAAGCGTACCGCCGTGCAGGAGCAGATCGTCCTGCCGCTCCGCGCGCAGAACTACGCCACGCTCGTGCCGGGCAGGAAGAGCGAGCGCACGGTCTTCACGATGGCAAAGTTCACCATCCCCGACGGCAAGTGCCTCGTGGTGGAGCTGAACGAGAAGAACGGCGGTCGCCACCAGTCCTTCGTGATTGAGAACGAGGACTTGGTACGAGCCAATACCATCAATGAACTTCAGGTGCGCTGACTATGAAGAAGTTCCTTTTTATGATTATCGCGTCGCTTGCCCTGTTCACAGGGCGGGCGAACGCCCAGCGGTGCCTGCCGAAGATGCAGGGCATCGAGTTAAGGGCGAATCTGGCGGACGGCTTCAATCCCGGCGGCAATGACGGCGGGTATAGTTTCGGGGCGGCTCTCTCCACCTACACGAAGAAAGGTAACAAATGGGTGTTCGGTGGCGAGTACCTGCTGAAGAACAACCCGTACAAGGACGCAAAGATACCCGTGGCTCAGTTCACGGCAGAGGGCGGCTACTACTTCAAGATACTGTCCGACGCGCGTAAAATCGTCTTCGTCTATGCGGGTGCTTCGGCTCTTGCCGGGTATGAATCGGTAAACTGGGGCGAGAAGGTACTGCATGACGGCTCCACGCTCCATGACCGGGACGCCTTCATCTACGGCGGTGCGCTGACGCTCGATGTGGAGTTTTACGTGGCTGACCGTATCGCCCTGCTCGCCAACCTCCGGGAGCGTTGCCTGTGGGGTGGCGACACGAGAAAGTTCCATTGCCAGTTCGGGGCGGGCATCAAGATAATCATCAACTGACGCGCGCCACATGGAACAGACGGACATCGACATGATAAGGCGGATTCCGTTGGCGGACTTCCTCGCACGGCTGGGACATGAGCCTGTCAGGAGGAGCGGAAACGAGCTGTGGTATATCGCCCCGTACAGGGGCGAACGCACGCCCTCTTTCCGTGTGAACGTGGCAAAACAGCTATGGTACGACTTCGGCTTGGGCAAGGGCGGTGACATCTTCACGCTTGCCGGGGAGTTTATCGGAAGCGGCGACTTCATGGAACAAGTGAAATTCATAGCTGAAACCGCCCGCGTGCCCTTTGCCGCTATGGAAAAGCCGCAGTTCCTGCCGAAGCCGTCCGAACCGATCTTCGAGGGAGTGGAATCCGTCCCGCTGTTCCGCTCCCCGCTGACGGACTATCTGGCTGAGCGGGGCATCCCTTATGCCGTTGCATCCCGCCACTGCTGCCGCCTGAACTATGGCGTGCGTGGAAAGCGGTATTTCGCAATCGGTTTCCCGAACGTGGCTGGCGGCTATGAAATTCGTAGCAAACTATTCAAAGGTTGCGTACCACCGAAAGATGTGTCACTGATAAAACCGGAAGATACCGCCTCTGACGTGTGCAGCGTGTTCGAGGGATTTATGGATTTCCTTTCCGCTGCCACACTCGGCATAGTCGGTAATGGCGACTGCCTTGTACTGAACTCCGTTTCCAACGTGGAAAAGGCGATGAAGCATATGGACGCTTACGGACGCATCAACTGTTTCCTTGACCGTGACGAAGCCGGACGGAGGACGCTTGACGTTCTTGGCAAACGCCACAGCGGACGTATCTGTGACCGTTCAGCCCTCTATGACGGTTGCAAGGACTTGAACGAGTATCTGCAACTGACAACGAAAAAAGAAATGAACAATAACTTAAAAATCAAATTGAAATGAACATACTGAACAACAAGAACCGAAGAAAATCCATCTTCAAGGCGTTGGCACTCTGCCTGTTCGCCGCCGTGTCGCTCACGCTCGTGTCGTGTGACGACGACATGGATATCCAGCAATCCTATCCCTTCACGGTGGAAACCATGCCCGTGCCGAACAAGGTGACGAAGGGGCAGACGGTGGAAATCCGCTGTGAGCTGAAAAAGACGGGCGACTTCGCCAACACCCTCTATACCATCCGGTATTTCCAGTTTGAGGGAGAAGGTACATTGAAAATGGATAATGGAATCACGTTCCTGCCCAACGACCGCTACCTGCTCGAAAACGAGAAGTTCCGGCTGTACTATACGGCGGCGGGTGACGAGGCGCACAATTTCATCGTAGTGGTGGAGGACAATTTCAAAAATTCCTACGAATTGGAATTTGACTTCAATAATCGGAACGGTAAGGACGACATTCAGACCGTCATCCCTATGGGCAATTTCAAACCTCTGCCAAGATGATGCGTGTATTCATGATGATGCTCTGTTCGCTTATGGCGGTCTGTTCCGTGTCCGCACAGGGCAGCCGCCAAGAGGGAACGGACAGGCAGGCGGCAATCTACCGCCTGCCGCTTATGGAACGAGCATTTTTGTGTACCCGCTACTTTGAGGGCTGGCATGACCAAAGTTGCTATCCCTATATAGGCTGGGGGCATCGGTTGCAGCCGGGCGAAAGGTATTCGGCACGCACCATGACGAAACGGCAGGCGGACGCGCTCCTGCGCAAAGACCTGCGGAAGTTCATCGCCATGTTCCGCAGGTTCGGTTCCGATTCGATTTTGCTTGGCACGCTGGCTTTCAATGTCGGTCCGTCGAAACTTTTGGGCGGCAACGGATACTCCAAAAGCACGCTGATCCGAAAATTGGAAGCGGGCGACAGGAACATTTATCGGGAGTATATTGCTTTCTGCAACTACAAGGGTAAACGGCACGCCATGCTGCTCAAACGGAGGAAGGCGGAATTTGCGCTGCTGTATGTTCCGTGATATGGCAAGTGCCTGACAAAAGAAAATCCGATGAAGCTGCCTGCTTCATCGGATTTTCCGCTTTCATTTCATACATTCGGTATTGTTCCCATGTCGATTACCTCACCGTCCCTGCAATGTTCGATGATGCCGGGTGAAAATCCCATGCTTCCGATTGCGATATGACGGATATACTCCGCATACTCCCGACCTTGAAAATTCTTTCCCGTCAGGTTTTTGAAAATCATCTTCATGCCTGTTCCGTCATCGCTGTGCAAGATGATTTTTCCGTTCTGTCTGATTGCTTCCATGATTAAAACTTGTTTTTGTAAATATTATCGAAGATTGGACAAGGTTTCTTTGCTACTTTCTTTGTCCGCCATCATGCTCACCGAAAGAAAGTAGGGCGGCTTTTGCCGCCCACCCCTCAAAATCGGGTGTAAAGCCCCGTTACCATCGTGAACATTTCTTCCAGCATATCGCAATATATCCCCTTGTGCGTTTCGATGTCCTTCGTCTTGCACTCGAATGTCTTTTTGCTGAACGTTTTGCGGTAGAAACGCATATTGTAGAGGTCTGCCCCTCCGTCATAGATGATGTCAAGGCGGTTTGCGCTCGTCTTGTTCCTCGCAAGGCTCATGCGTAAGCCGTTGCCCATGTCTATGAAGTCCTTGCTTCCAGTCATGGCGGCAAAGCGTCTGCCGCCTATCTGCTGTAAAATAGTCTTTGCTATCATGCTTTTCTTGGTTTTAGGTTGGCGGTGCGGACACCGCCAACTTGTTTAACATTCTGTTATCTCAACAATGGGTGTGTTTCGTTTCAACCATTCCATCAGACACTCCATATTGTACTCGCTTGTGATGACAGCCGTATGGCTGTCAATGGCGGTGAACCTGCTACTTTCATAGTCATCTATCCACTTTTTTAGGGTATCAACTCCCCACGCTTCGGCATCGTCAAAGATGCCGTCCAATACTTTGATAGGCTCGCTGAACTTCACTATCAGCGTTTGGTAGATTACTGCGTTCATCGCTTGTCCTCCTTTCTTTCCTTCGCCGTGAGCCACTTGTCACGTGCAGTCCGGCACTCGTCCAACGTGGGTTTGACACAAGAGAACAACTCTCCGTCTGCGGGGTGGCGGTAGTCGTACTGCACAAGTGTCCGCTTGCGTCTGCCAATACCTAATTGGAAACGCTCGTATTTCTCCATACCTGCTTCGGTGCAGGTGCTTACTCCGTTGATGGTCATTCGTGTTGCCATAATCGTTGCTTTTAGGGTGGTTAAAAATGTACTGACAAAACTCTGTTGTGCATCACCATTTCGGGGTCGCTCGTGTAGCGTTGGTGCAGGTAGAAATGGTGGGAGCCGAAACCGTAAAGGAAGAACCTGTCAAGTTCGTGCTTCTCGGCAAAGTCCTTGACGCTTGCCCTTAACTGCTCCTCATTCGTTGCCAGAGTGAGGAGGTTTACAAATTCAAGGAACATTGTGGGGATTTTATCGTCCCACAGACAAACCATGCTTTCAATTCTTACTTCCATACTATTGGGTATTATTGGTTTATACTATGCCGCTTCCATCCGTTGGCGGATAAGGTTCACGTTGCTGTTCACAAGGTTTACAATGCGGTCGTGGTATTCGGTGTTCTCGTTGCATAAGCCACGACACTGCACCACCTCCAAAGTTTTCAGTGATACCTCTATCGTTTCTATGCGTCTGCCGTCAATGGTCGCTGAAAGGATAAGAGAATCTTCCCGATTGTGGTAGCCACCCACGCAATGGTGCATCATACGTCCTTCCTCTATCATTTCCTCCACGCTCTCTATGACCTTGATACGGATAAGGTTGTCGGAGAACACAAGTCCGAAGAAGATACCTTTGGATTTCAGATAGTTCTTCTCGTCCTCAATCGCCTTTTGCCGTTGCTGTTCCGTCCGCTCACGTTCCCTTTGTCGGTTACGCTTCGCCACCAACTTGTCGTGTTCGGCTTTGAGGTCGGCAGGGCAAACGTACTTCGGACTGTTCGTGTCCTTGCCGAGATGACGCAGGAGGTCTATCGTGTCACGCCACATAGAGCCGTTGGCAATGGTGTAGCCATTTCGGATACATATCTTCACGGATGCCCAATACTCTACGATATTGAAAGAGTGGTATATATAGTAACGCAACATGGGATATTGCCCTGCCTTCAACAGCGTTTCGGCTCGGCAGTCGGAAAGTATGGCTTTGAAAAGGTCGTAAGGCAGGATGTTGTGATAATCACCCTTGAAGCCGTTGCGTTTCACTTCGGGTATGAAACGCTGTCGGGGGTAGGTGCATACCGGATTTATGTCGTATGCCCGAAATTCTCCGTTCTTGCGTACTTCCATGTCGCTGTATTCATTCCATAGGTCGTAGTAGAACAAGGACATGCCACGCAATCGGGCAACGGTCGTTGTCTTGCCGTCGGGGGCAATCCACCTCTGCACCACTTCAAAGATGGAATACTCGGCTGGCTGCCCCGCCTTGTATCGTGACTTGACGGAAAAGAAGCGTATCACTTGGTATCGCTTGCAGGTGGTGACGATGGAGAAATACTCCATATCGCTGAAAACACTCTTTCGGGTGCGCAATGCTTCCAACTCCATACCGCAACGGGGGCAGGTGCATCCGCAAACGGTATCCGCAAGGTCGTGGTCGCTTTTCCACGAATGTCCGCATTCGGTGCAGATGTTCGTGCCGTCTGCCCTTTTGACTGCGTAATGCTTGAAGCAGTGGCGGAAAGCGTATGCCCTTTGTTCTTCGGTCAATCCCGGTAGTCGCTTGCTCAAACGTGCGACTTCCTGTTGTATGCGTGTTTTCGGTTTCATAATCAGAAGTCAAATAGTGATGGTTCAACTTTGGTTTCTTTCTTCGCTGTCGGCTTGTTGCGGTTCTGCAACTTGCGGAGTTCCTCGTCTTGGTATTGTCGGATAGCGTTCTGCCGTGCTTCCGCCTTTTCCTCCGCTGTGAGTTCCACCACATGGTTCACGGCTACCTTGCATTGGATAGGTTCGCCCACCTCTATCTCGTTCTCGTCATAGTAGTGGACGGCTTGTCCGTATATCTCTCCGTCCGTGAAGCCGTTGCAACCACTTTTCTGCACATAGTTCAGAATGTAGGTCACGCAATCGTCTATGTTCTTGGCTGGGTTGCGGTAGTTCTTGGCAAAGAGCGCATCTTCCGCTGCCCGCTGTTCCAAATACATCTGTATCGTTCTCTTGAAATGGTCTGTCGTTTTCATATCGCTGTCATTTTAGATTGTCTGTTTCAGTATCTCTCTCCAATAGGTCGGCTCAACCTCGCTCAAAAGGAAGTCTGTAAAATCCCTCCGTGCGTCCTTGTTCAGTTCGTGGTAGAGGTCACGGAACACGGATATGTTTCCGTTGATATACGTTTCCACCATGTACACGAAGATGTTGTCCACCTCGTAGTATCTGCACTGCTGTGCTGCCGTCTTGCTGCTTCTCTTTGCCATTTCGGTAGGGGTTAAAGGGTGAATAACCAAAGGATGAAGCCGAAGAAGGCGATTGTGGAAAGGATAGCCACGATTACGCCTATCGCCACTCGGAACACTCCGTTTATTATCTCCGTGATGATGCCCCAAAGGATGTCCAATATCCCGAAGGCGGTGCGCACGATTAAACCGCATATCGCAAGTCCTATGTATTGCGCCACTTGTCTGAAATTTGCCGTTGCCGTCATAGCCGTATCATTTTTCAAGTTCCACAATGTTGTCTATCCTGCCGTATAGGTATCTGCGAAGTCCGGTCTTGTCCGTTGCCTTGTATTCCGTCCAACGTCCGTATTGGCATACGAGGAACGTGCGGAGAACATCGGAGAAGTCAAACCTCCAGCCTTGCAAGGGGACTGCGCTCTTGAAATAGGTGTTACTGTTCACGTTTTCGGTGAGCCAATCCTTTTCCTCTCGGTTCATCTGTCCTCCGTTGTTCAGTTTCTCACGAAGGATGTAAGCCTTACTGCCTTTCAGTGTTTCCAATGTCGGCACTTCCCAAGCCACGAATTTTGTTGCCATTGTTGTTTCCATATCTGTTTTGTTTTTGATTTTTTGTTTTTAATGCGGATTCAAGAGCTGAGGGAGTTGAGTTTCAAACTATCT